>Ga0209086_10001526_pt1 | contig 18814 bp, 25 predicted proteins | sample M_130207_XF_Meta_FD_187312 | JGI IMG/M metagenome (GOLD analysis project Ga0209086, IMG submission 187312) | Freshwater microbial communities from Lake Montjoie, Canada to study carbon cycling - M_130207_XF_MetaG (SPAdes) (version 2) | ecosystem: Environmental > Aquatic > Freshwater > Lake... | reverse complement strand
CCGTGGGCAATCACCTCCCACTTTGGCTCCTACCCATTTCAGGGGTCGTTGGGCACATTCATCGACACCGCCCGCCTGCTTCAGGGTGCAGAAAAGAAGGAAATAGCAAAGAAAAAGGGAAAAAACAATGAAAAGCCTTGAAACTCTCATGTCTGAACAGCTTGATGGCAAGTTCTTTTGGGAGCACACCGTCACTGACGAAACCACTACGTCTAAAAATGTGTTGGAAATCAGGAGGGGGCAAAAAAAGTTTGCAGGAAATGCCTCCTCTGTAACCTCCCGCAATAAAAAGCCCGCTTGGTGAAGTGGCATCACGGCTGTTTTGTAATCAGCAATCGAGAGTTTGATTCTTTCAGCGGGCACCATATACTGTGTTAATGAATTACGCAGAAATCATAAACAAAATCCCAGAAGCAGAGAAGCCGGAAATCCTCCGGCTTCTTCGTGCTTTGGATGAAGCCAAACGGGTGGAGGCTTCCCGCAATAACTACCTTCCCTTCGTGGAGGAGATGTGGCCCGGATTTATTAATGGGAGGCACCATAAAATTATGGCTGAAGCCTTTGAGCGGGTGGCCAATGGAACCCTAAAGCGTCTCATCATTAATATGCCGCCCCGCCACACCAAATCTGAGTTTGCCTCATATCTCCTTCCGGCTTGGTTTTTGGGCAAGTACCCAAACAAAAAAATCATCCAAACTGCCCACACCGCAGAACTGGCAGTGGGTTTTGGCCGTAAAGTCAGAAACCTTGTGGGGAGCCCGGATTATCAGAAGATATTCCCCGGAGTGGGCCTTCAATCCGATTCTAAGGCCGCTGGGCGGTGGTCCACCAATAAGGGTGGGGAATACTTCGCCATTGGTGTGGGGGGCGCTGTGACCGGCAAGGGTGCCGACCTATTGATCATTGACGATCCACATTCCGAACAGGAGGCCATGATGGGCCAGTTCGATATGTCGGTGTATGATAAGGTGTTTGAGTGGTATTCATCCGGACCCCGTCAGCGCCTACAGCCGGGTGGCGCTATTGTGATCGTGATGACCAGATGGGCCAAGCGAGACCTTACTGGCCAAATCATCAACTCCGCCACCAAGAATGAGGGTGCATCCGAGTGGGAGGTTATTGAGCTTCCGGCCATTATGCCATCAGGAGACCCCCTATGGCCTGAGTTTTGGTCTATTGATGAGCTTCAGAGGCTGAAGATCGAACTTCCCATATCCAAGTGGTCGGCACAATACCAGCAGGATCCCACCTCAGAAGAGGGGGCGCTAATCAAAAGAGATTGGTGGAATGTGTGGGGGGATGAAAAGGCTCCAGTTTGCGATGCGGTGATCATAGCTATGGACACCGCATTCTCCAAGACTGAACGCTCCGACTATTCAGCCTGCGTTACATTCGGGGTGTTTAATAATCCAGACCCGACCGGCAAACTGATCCCCAACCTCATCCTTCTGGATGCTTGGAAGGATAAGATGGAGTTTCCAGAGCTTAAGGCTGCCACCGTGCAGTATCATAAGATTTGGCAGCCTGATATGTTTATCGTGGAAAAGAAGGCCTCTGGTGCCCCCCTGATAGCAGAACTACGTAATGCCGGTATCCCCGTCCAAGAATTCACCCCAACCCGCGCAACCGGCGATAAAATTGTGCGTGTAAACGCCATTACCGACATATTTGCGTCTGGGGTGGTTTGGGCCCCGGATGAAAGATTTGCAGAAGAGGTGGTGGAGGAGTGTGCCGCCTTCCCCTCCGGAGACCACGATGACTATGTTGACGCCGTTACGATGGCTCTAATGCGGTTCAGGCAGGGTGGCTTTATGATCCCCACAGATGAGGAGGATGAAATTGTTCCTGCAAAATTCCGTAAAGAGCCGTTCTATTGATATAATAAGATCAAATTTAGAAAGCTGATGCATGGAACCCTATATTCCCGTCTCACCGGAAACGCCCCCTATTAATGTGGATGTGCCGGGAGAATCCCTCGGGCCAACTGTAACGCCGGAGGATAATGGCGGCGTCACAGTTGATTTTGGCAATTCATTGCCAGATGCGGCACCTCCTGTTGATCATGGAGATAATCTTGCTGAAATTATGGATGATGGCGACCTCACCTCAATTGCCTCTGATTTAATCTCCAGCTTTGAAGATGACCTTGACACACGGAAAGATTGGGAGCGGGCATATATTCAGGGCTTGGATCTTCTTGGGTTGAAGATTGAAGAGCGCACCACTCCTTGGCCGGGTGCCTGCGGCGTCTACCATCCCGTCCTCACTGAGGCCGTGATTCGTTTTCAGGCTCAAACCATCATGGAGGTGTTTCCATCATCTGGGCCCGTTGAAACCAAGATTATTGGGAAGGCTGATGACGAGGTTCTGAAGCAGGCCCAGCGCGTTAAGCAGGAAATGAACTACATAGTCACAGAAAAGATGCGTGACTATCGCGCAGAAACTGAGCAGCTTCTCTTCCGTCTTCCCTTGGCCGGATCAGCATTCCGAAAGGTGTATTACGACACCATTAATGAACGTCCTGCGGCAGTATTTGTGCCTGCAGAAGACTTTGTGGTGACGTATGGCACAACCGACCTTGCCGCCTGCCCGCGCTACACACATGTAACGCAAATGTACCCGAATGAGCTTCGGAAACTACAAGTGAGTGGGTTCTATCGGGATATTGATATCCCCGAGCCATCGCCAGACTACTCCTCCCTACAGAAGAAGTATGACAAGGTGAAGGGCGAGACCCCCTCATTCTCTGACGATACGCGGCACACAATCCTTGAGATGTGCGTTGATTTGGATATTCCGGGGTTTGAAGACGCCAACGGACTAGAGCTTCCCTACGTAGTCACGATAGAGAAGTCGAGCAGGGAGGTGTTGTCGATTCGGCGTAATTGGAAGGAGGGCGATCCCACCCTTACCAAACGTCAATACTTTGTTCACTATCAATATCTTCCCGGCCTAGGATTCTATGGAACTGGGCTAATCCATTTGATTGGCGGCATCGCCAAGTCGGCCACCTCCATCCTCCGTCAGCTTGTGGACGCCGGAACCCTTTCCAACCTACCGGGCGGCTTGAAGGCTCGTGGGCTCCGCATCAAGGGTGATGACAACCCAATCATGCCGGGTGAGTTCCGCGATGTAGATGTGGCCTCTGGTTCAATCCGCGACTCAATCACCTTTCTCCCCTATAAAGAGCCGTCAGGAGTGCTATATCAGTTGCTCGGCAACCTCGTTGATGAGGGCCGCCGCATTGGGTCTATCGCTGAGATGGACATTGGTAATTCAAGCCCCGAAGCACCAGTTGGCACCACTCTAGCCCTCCTTGAGCGATCCATGAAGGTGATGAGTGCCGTTCAGGCGCGTGTACACGATTCACTTGGCCGTGAGTTTCAGCTTATTGCCGATGTGATCCGCGAATATATGCCACCCGAATATGAATATGCTACCGGCGACAGCGAAAATGAGAAGTATAGCCGCGCCGATGATTTTAATTCTCGCGTGGACATCATCCCCGTATCAGACCCAAATGCCTCCACTATGGCGCAGAAGGTGATGCAGTATCAGGCGGCCATTCAGCTTGCTCAGGGTGCCCCCGAAGGGATGTATGACGTTGAAATCCTTCATAAGCAGATGCTCAGAGCTTTAAACGTGCCGAATGTGGATTTGGTGATACCGCCAAAGGATCAGGCCGTGAGTATGGATCCGGTCACAGAGAACATGAATGTGATGTCTGGTAAGCCCATCAAGGTGTTTTTAGAGCAGGACCATGATGCCCACATCAAGGTTCACACAGCCTTTATGCAGGATCCCGTCTACCAGCAGTTTATATCGCAGAACCCTTCTTCACAGCAGTTTATCGGGGCTATTCAAAACCATCTGGCCGAACACTTTGCCTATTCTTATCGCCGTCAGATTGAATTGAAGCTGGGCGTGAGCCTTCCCAACATGGGCGAGCAGCTTCCGCCTGACGTTGAGAATAATATTGCCAAGCTGGCCTCCGTTGCCGCCGACCGACTCCTCCAGCAGCACAACGCCGAGCAGGAGGCCGCAAAGCAGGATCCAAACGATCCCCTCACCGTTATGCAGCGTGAGGAACTCGCCATCAAGCGTGATGCCGTTAATGTTAAGCAGATGGCGGTTGAAGCAGATGCCCAGTATAAGGAAAATAAGCTGGAGATTGAGGCCGCAAAGCTTATCGACCAGCGCAACAAACCCACCAATCAACCCTTCACAGACAACCTATTTAAACGGGCACAATGACCGAACTCGATGTAATTAAGCAGAAAATCCGCAAATATCTTAATGATTATGCAGATGATTTGGCGAGCGGCGTGGCAGTTGATTTTGCTCACTATCGACACCTTGTTGGCATTGTACATGGTCTTGCTTTGGTGGAGAGGGAGATTCTCGATCTTCAAAGGATGCGTACCGAAGAAGAGTAATTTTGGGTATGTGTATTCTTCGCGTTATCATACTCTTACACCGTCAATGGTGCATCTCGCCAATAGGCGCGCAACGTAGGAATACGCATGTACACAGAAGCCAAGCTGTCGAAAGACATTTTGGATAAGCTTCCCGAGCCGAAGGGTTATAGGATTCTTATCGCAGTTCCGGATGTTGAGGAAAAAACCAAGGGGGGCATTCTTCTCCCCGATAGCCTCAAGTCCAAGGAGGAAACGGCGAGTATTGTTGGTCAGGTTCTATCAATGGGACGTGATTGCTATACGGATGCCGACCGCTTTCCGGATGGCCCCTACTGTCAAGAAGGGGATTGGGTTATGTTCCGTGCCTACACGGGAACCCGGTTCAAGGTTGACAAGAAGGAATTCCGATTGATCAACGACGATAGTGTTGAGGCAGTCGCGAAGGGTCCAGAAGGGATTGAGCGGGCATGACAATGAATGATGAAGATACCGGCACAATTGATGCTGGTGTGTCTCCTGAGTCGGACAAGGGTGCCGTCGAGGAGACCAGTCTTCAGGTGGAGATCGTTGACGATACTCCTCCTGAAGATAAAAATAAGCCCCGCCGTACTGGCGAACCCGACCTCGGAACCGATGATGAGGTTGCCCAGTATAGCGATAAGGTGAAGAAGCGCATCTCAAAACTCAAGTATGAGTTCCATGAGGAGCGCCGCCAGAAGGAAGATCTTGAGCGCCAGCAGTCGGCATTGGCCGATTTTGCAAAGCGCGTAAGGGATGAGAACCAGCATCTCAAGCGGGCTCTTCAGTCTGGCCAGACAATTATTGCCGATCAGATGCAGGGTCGCGTCGAATCGGAGTTTGAGTCCGCCAAGCGTAGGTATCGCGATGCGATTGAGCTTGGTGACATTGATAAGCAAGTTGACGCGCAGAAGGATATTGCGCGCCTAACTGTTGAGGCCGACAAGGTGAGATCCTTCCGGCCTGTCGAGATGGAAGAGCCTGCACCCGAACCGGCACCCCGGTATGAGCAGCAGACTCCTCCTCCCAAGCCAGATGCGAAAACAATGGCTTGGGCGAAAAAGAACGATTGGTTTGGTCGGGACCGCGAGATGACTGACTTCGCTCGCCATGTCCATGACCGACTCGTTGTGTTTGACCGGGTTTCCCCCACTACTCAAGAGTATTGGGATAAGCTCGACGGGGAAATGCAAAAGCGTTACCCCCATATTGCAGAGGAGGCGGATGAAGAGGACACAAGGGCCCCGCAGCCAAAGCAGAGTGTCGTGGTTGCTCCAGTAAAAAGAAACTCCACCCCGCCACGCAAGGTCCAAATGTCTGCATCTGAGGTCGCTATCGCTAGGCGACTTGGTATTACAATCGAGCAGTATGCTGCCGAAAAACTGAGGTCCATGAATGGATAAGCGCACCCCTCGCGAAAGCGAAAACCGCGAAGCAACATCGCGCAGGAAGCCTTGGGCACCCCCCACAGTTCTTCCGGAACCAGATAAGAAGGATGGCTGGCGCTATCGCTGGGTCCGCACCTCCACACTAAACAGTCAGGACAACACAAACGTGTCCTCAAAGTTTAGGCAGGGATGGGAGCCTGTGAAGGCTGAAGAGCATCCCGAAATCACGGTACTTAGAGACCGCAAGTCTGATTTTATAAGTAACATTGAAGTTGGCGGCCTCTTGCTTTGCAAGGCCCCGGAAGAAACAATGGCTGAACGCGATGCCTACTATCGTAGTTCCGCCGAAACGCAGATGTCTTCCGTAGAAAACAACTTCATGCGTGAAAACGATCCGCGTATGCCTTTGGTTAAGCCAGAGGTATCAACTCGGGTTTCATTTGGAAAGGGACGCGGTTAAGCGTTCCATAAACAAGGTATAGAAAAATGGCAGCTACAGCAGCCCCCTATGGCCTGCGCCCTGTAAATCTTATTGGCGGTCAGCCCTACTCTGGCTCTACCCGTTTGATTAAGATTGCAAATGCGTATGCCGCAAATATCTTCTACGGTCAGCCCGTTACCATCAACTCCGCTGGTGTTGTGGTTGCGGAAACTGGTACAACGGCAGTGGCCACAACTGGTGTGATCGGCGTTTTTGTCGGATGCACCTACACGGATCCCAACCTGAAGTATAAGGTGTTCAAGCAGTACTGGCCGACAGGCACAGTTGCTACAGATGCTCTGGCTTATGTCGTTGATGATCCGGATGTTGTCATGCAGGCTCAGGCTGGCGGTGCAATCGCTCAGACTGATCTTGGTGCAAACATTGCTCTCGGCACATCTGCCGGTGACACTCTCTCTGGCAACGCCACAACCCCGCTCGGCACATCTGCGGCCACCACGGTTACTCTTCCGCTCCGTATTGTTGGTTTTGTTGATGCCCCTGATTCGGTCATTGGTGATGCCTACACGGATGTTCTTGTTAAGTGGAATATGCCGAATGCCGTGTTTGCCGCGCCGGATTCAAACGCGATGAACGCCACTGTTACGATGACCTATGGTCATTCGTACATGACGCCCCGTGGCGTGTAATAGGAGAATATAGAAAATGGCTATTTCACGCGCACAACTCCTTAAGGAACTGCTTCCGGGTCTAAACGCCCTGTTTGGTTTGGAGTACAAGAAGTATGAGAATGAGCATGAGGCGATCTACGAGACTGAAACCTCGGAGCGTTCGTTTGAAGAGGAACTGAAGCTTTCGGGCTTTGGTGCCGCTGGCGTCAAGACGGAAGGTGGAGCCCTCCGTTACGACAATGCTCAGGAAACTTGGTCGGCTCGCTACAACCACGAAACGATTGCTATGGGCTTCTCCATCACCGAAGAGGCGATGGAAGACAACCTGTATGACTCGCTTTCGTCTCGCTACACCAAGGCCCTCGCTCGTTCGATGGCCTACACGAAGCAGGTTAAGGCGGCTTATCCGCTGAATAACGGCTTCTCCGGTGGCGCGTTTGTGGCGGGTGACGGCAAGACGTTGTTTGCCACGGACCATCCGCTTGTTTCGGGTGGCACCAACAGCAACACGCAGTCCACGGTTGCCGATCTGAACGAGACCTCTCTTGAGGCCGCCGTTATTCAGATTGCTGGCTTTAAGGACGAACGTGGCCTGCTTATCGCGGCTCGCCCGCGCAAGCTGGTTGTTCCGCCAAGCCTGATGTTTATTGCCACTCGTCTGTTGGAGACTGAACTCCGTACGGCGACTGCCGACAACGACATCAACGCGATCAAGACCAACGGCACGATTCCGGAAGGGTATTCTGTCAACCACTACCTGACAGATATTGATTCGTATTACCTGATCACCGACATCCCGAACGGCATGAAGAACTTCATCCGTACCCCGATGTCCACGTCGATGGATGGTGACTTCGATACGGGCAACGTGCGGTACAAGGCTCGCGAGCGTTATTCCTTCGGGGTGTCGGATCCTTTGGGCATCTGGGGCTCCCCGGGCGCTTAATAGCGTCCAAACAAAAAAAATACTGGCTCGGGTCTTGCGACCCGGGCCTTTTTGTTTTATATATGGTGCATGGAAAAGATCTGCTCATGCACCGACTGCACTTCTCCCGTCTACCGGAGGTCTTATTGCAATGCTCACTACATGCGCCTTAAACGCTACGGAGACCCGCTTGTCCAAAAAAGAAAATCACCGGGGACGGTAACCGATGAGGACAGAAAAAAATGGAAAAGGGAGAATTACGAAAAGAACAGGGGGTCATACAAGGAGAGGGCAAACAAGTGGAGGGATGATAACTTTGAAAGATACGCAGAATCAAAACGTCAGTACCTTGACCGCGAAGACGTTAAGGCTGCGGCTCGCGTTAGATCTTCTGAATGGCGAACAAACAATTCGGAACAAAAAAGCAAAAACGACAAAGAGTGGCGAGCCAACAATGTAGATAAGAAACGCAGTTATCAGGCTTTTCGTCGGGCTAAGGTAAGGGAAGCTACTCCGCTTTGGTTGACAAAGGAACACCGACACCAGATTGCCCTTGTATACAAGGAGGCTCTGAGGCTCTCTAAAGAGAAATGTGTAATGTATCACGTAGACCACATTGTCCCGCTTGCCGGGAAAGCAGTTTCAGGACTTCACGTTCCTTGGAATCTTCAGGCCATACCTGCGGTTGAAAATCACAGGAAGAGCAACAAGCTTGTACTGCCTTGAGCCCCATTTCGGGGCTCTTTTTATTTGTGGTAAAATCCTAATACACCTCACAACTGAGGCCCCGGGGTATCTCGGTTCCGTAGACTGTCCCGGCAGACGCTTGCAGAGACTGCGGAATCTCCTTCTGCAAGGACAAAATAAATGGGTATTACCACATTCTCCGGCCCAATTCGGGCCGGAAACATCTCGAATACAACCGGCACAACGCTTGGTGCAGATGTAAGGAATGTTGGCTCCGTTGTGATGGCTCAGACCGCTGTAATCACACAGGCCGCAACCATCGCCACAACGCCGGGCACCACCATTGTGCTTCCGGCCAATAGTCATATCACCAACATCCAACTTCTTGTCACCACGGCTTGGACCACCACCTCCAACACAGTGAGTGTTGGCACCACATCAACGGCCACTGAACTGGTTCCCACCGCAGTTGCCGCCAACGTAATTTCATTGGTGGCTTTTACGCCCGGTGCAAATGCTGCAAATTGGGATGACACCGGAACTGCGGACAAGCGAGTTTACGTTCTGTCCAACGGAACTGGCTCTGGTGCTGGCACCCTAACCGTAAGATATATTCAAGCTCACGATCTGGCTTCTACGTAAAAGATCTATCTTAAATACAACTCAACAAGGAATCTATAATTATGGGCAATACACATTTTTCGGGTCCGGTGTTTTCGGCTGGCGGTTTCGCCACCGGGACGGACACCGTTATCACCCCCCTCACTGCCTCCACCACAATTCCCTCCTCCACCACCACCGAGGACTATAACGGTCGTATTATCCCGCTGTCTGCCGCCGCTGGCCTTACCATCACCCTCCCGGCTGCCACCGGAACTCAGGCCACATATCGCTTTCTTGTCACCACCACAGTGACATCGAATAGCAACATTATCAAAGTTGCTAATGCAACTGATTTTATGGTTGGTAGCGTATCAGTTTCGGCAACCACGGGCGTGAACTACACCACTGTTGGTGGCGCTGCCGCATCCTGCACAGACACAATTACCATGAGCGGCACCACAACTGGTGGCGTTGCCGGTTCGATTGTAGAACTCACAGATGTGGCTACTAGCGTTTGGTTGGTAAACGGACGCCTTCTTGGCTCTGGCACAACCGCCACCCCGCTCTCCGCTGGCGTTTAATAGGTGATTCATGGCTGTAGCATATCTAGCCAAGGATCGGTTTAATCACGCGATCCAGTGCTTGAGTCCGGGAACGACACAGACCGTGGCAATTTCCGGAACCAGCGCCGCCACCACAAATGCCCTTGCCACAGACACAATTGTGATCAGGGTTATTTCGTCAACGAACTGTTTCATCAAGGTGGGAACCTCTACCCCCACCGCCACCACCGCTGACACTCCTATTTTTTCGGGTGTGCCGGAATATTTCCGGGTGGATGGTAACTCCACAGTGAAGGTGGCGGGGATCCAGATCTCTACGTCAGGAAGCCTTTACGTTACCGAGATGTCGTAATGCTTGGATTAGTCGGTAGGGTCGGCCTCCAGTTTGCCAATGGTTCATTTTCCCCCGCAGCATTGTTTTCTGCGGGGGAGGTTGGCGCGTGGTACGACCCGTCCGACTTCTCCACGATGTTCCAAGACAGCACCGGGGTCACGCCTGTCACGGCGGTGGAGCAGCCTGTCGGTCTGATCCTCGACAAGAGCAAGTCTCTCGCTGTCGGGACTGAACGTATTTCCAACGGTAACTTTTCGACCGATACTGTTTGGAGCAAGGGAGCTGGCTGGACGATTAGCGGCGGTGCGGCGCAATGGGGCGGCGGCGCGGATGCTTTTATTCAGCAGCTGATAACAATCACGGATGGTTGGTATAAAATCACGTTTACAGTTACGGGTCGTACTATTGGAACTGTAGACTTGCGTGTCATTAATAACTTAGGTGTTACTCTTTATGGGGCACCAACAAACGGAACATTTGTTGTTTATGCTTATGGTTCTACATCTGGTGCTAACGTAGCATTTAGGTCTGTTTCTCTTAATGCTGGCGCTGCGGTATCGAATGTTTCCGCTGTCGCTGTTGCAGGCAACCACGCCTCACAAGCCACCTCCGCCTCCCGCCCCGTGCTGTCGGCTAGGGTGAACTTGCTTACGTATAGTGAGCAGTTCAATAATGCGGCTTGGAGCAAACTGAACATTACTGCGCCTGTTAATTCTGTGACAGGTCCAACAGGTTCAGCGACAGTCAGCAAGATTAGCGAGACAAATGCCGTAACCGCCTATCACCAAGCATATCAGACTGCGGCAGGGTCTGCCTTAGAGTTTGTGGCCTCGGTATATCTCAAGGCTGCTGAACGTACGGCGGCAACCATTCTTGTGAGAGACGCGCCAGCGGGTGTAAATTTTGTCCGTGTCGGTTTTGACCTGTTAGGCGGGACCGTTGGGACGCAAGCGCAAGACGGTTCTGGCTTTACCTATTCGGCAAGCATTTCAAATGCAGGCAACGGCTGGTGGCTTTGCACCGTCCGTGCATCTCGCGCTGCTTCTTACAACGGCGTTATGTTCATTGAGATTGGCGACAATGTTACGCGCCAATACACGGGTACAACGGGTAGTGGGTTCTATGCGTGGGGCGCAGACCTCCGCGTCACCAACGATGGCGTAGGCATCCCCGCCTACCAGCGCATTAACGCTGCAACCGACTACGACACAAATGGCTTCCCTCTGTACCTCGCGTTTGACGGCACAGACGATAGCCTTGCCACGGCGTCCATTGACTTCAGCGCCACGGACAAGATGACCGTGTTTGCGGGGGCCAGAAAGCTGAGTGATGTCGTCGGAATGCTAACCGAATTAAGCGCATCTAACGGTGCAAATGCTGGCACGTTCTACCTTACCACTGGCTCCGACTCAGGTATATCGGGTACGGTGAATGGATATACTTCTACCGCCAGAGGATCGGCGACAGGGACTACATCACAGGGCGCACAGATTGTTATTGCAGCGCCTGACACTGCTGTGTTGGCGTCTACACACGACATTCCCGGTGACCTATCTACTATTCGCCGTAACACTGTTGCGGGAACATCTGCAACTGGCGACAAGGGCACAGGTAATTTCGGCAACTACCCGCTCTACATCGGCCGTCGTGGTGGGACAACGCTCCCCTTAAACGGACGCCTCTATAGCCTGATCGTGCGCGGTGCCGCGTCCACGGCGGCGCAGATTGACTCCGCTGAAGGCTGGGTCAACGGAAAGACGAAAGCATACTGATGAACCTCTTCCGCACACTTATCATCCCCGCCGCCAGCGCACCGCTTGCCCGCACGATTGCTGCTGCGTTTGGGGGTGGGCCAGATATGTGGACTACACCGCTGTCGGCATCCGGCCTCGACCCCGCCACCCACTACATCAGCACGGGCTACATCCCCCCTGAGTTTGCATATATGGTGCCGTTCCAAGTCTGGGAACAGGACGCCAACGGCGTGTGGACCCTTGTCTCCACCGAACCGGGCGACCCCGTGGCCGTCTACAATGCGTGCGTTCAAGCGGAAATCCCATGCACACAGTCCGACATTGACGCCATCTACGCCACCGCTGACGTGACTGATCAGGAACCGTTCGTGGCTATGGCTCGGCTGGGGCTTCAGATTATAAACCCGCCTGAATGAGGGTAAAATGGCTAAACCATGTGTCGATCACAATCACAAGACCGGAGAAATTCGAGATGTGATTTGTGGTAGGTGCAATATCGCAGCGGGTAACCTTCTTGATAGCCATGAAATGGCAGACAAGGTTTCCGCTTATCTTAAACGTTGGAATTGTTAAAATAGGAAACCAAAAATGAAGAACCTTATCGCAGCCGCATTTGCCCTCATGTTTCTCACGGGCGCGGCACATGCCTCCTCCTACCCCGCCTACACCAAGGACAAGAGTGCTTGGTGGGTAAGCGCCATGTTCCTTGGCCCCGTTCTTATCCTCGACACTGCTGGAAGGGCCCTAGAGGCCACAGGGAAGGCCTCCGACAGCTTCAAGCCCCTTCATGCGGCAACCGCCGGTATTGCAAAGAATGCCGCTGGCGGCCTCTGTGTGGTTCCCGCTGTGGGCACAATCTGTAAGTGAAATAGCCGCAAGTCTGGCCGAGGGGAAGCTTGTGGACATGAGCGATAAAATTGAAGTGAGCGTCGGAAAGCTTGAGGTTCAAGTTGACCGATTGGAAACAGATGTTGGCGAAATAAAGGGCGACATCAAGCATATCCTAAAAACCCTCGACACGGCCACTGGCGGCTGGAAAACGCTGCTCATGGTTGGCGGCTTTTCCGCAGCCGTGGGCGGTCTTGTAGCAAAAATGATGTCTATATGGTTTATAAAATAATCACACGATTTATTTTGGCATTAACAGTGGGGGCAGCCTTGCTGTGCGCCCCGGTTAAAGCTGATGAATGCACCACGGTTGACAGATTTGCTTCTGACTTTGCCAAGGAAGGCATTACTTTCCTTGGCTCGACCTCTTCATCCACTAAGAGGATGGCTAAAGTCCTCAACGACAATAAAGAAGCCGCAGGACAGCCCGCCACCGAAATCTCGCTTTTCCTTTTTGGACCGATAAATAGCAAGGATGGCCCAGAGGTGATTGCCGCCACCGTGGATAAGGCGGGATGTGTGAATATGGATTCTGTGGTGATCCTTACTCTGGGTCAGTTTATTTCATTCATGAAAAGGTCTATGTCAACTTCGCAAGATATTATTCCGCTTAATGGTGCATGATGAAGACAACTGAATCCGGCATTGATCTGATCAAGAAGTTTGAGGGCAAGCGGCTTGCCGCATATCCCGACCCCGCAACTGGTGGCGACCCTTGGACAATTGGGTATGGCCACACAAGCATGGCTGGGCCTCCGGCTGTCAAGAAGGGGATGAAGATCACCGATAGCGAAGCCACAAGCATCCTCGTTAAGGATCTTGGTGTTTATGAAACGGCGGTCGCAAAGGTGTTGACCAGCAAGCCCAACGGCAACCAATTCAGTGCAATGGTAAGCCTATGCTACAATATAGGCCCCGGCAACTTTGCAAAATCCTCCGTTCTCCGCAAGTTTAATTCCGGAGATATTAAGGGGGCAGCCGATGCGTTTCGTTCTTGGAACAAGGCTGCTGGTAAGGTCATGGCGGGGCTCACACGCCGCCGTGAAGAAGAGCGTAAACTGTTTTTAACCCCGTAATTGGAGAATAAAATGTTTAAGGGTTATCGCACATATATCCTTGGTGCCGTGACGATCATTGGGGCTATTGCCGCCTATCTCGTTGGCGACACCACCCTCACCGACACTGTTAATCTTGTCGTAACGGCTGGCATGGGTGTTTTCATTCGTAGCGGCATCAACACTGCTGTTGCTGGCGCTGTGAAGTAGGATGAGTTGGCTGTGGGTGGCGGGACTAGCGTTATTTGCCATACTTGGTGTTTCCGCATTCTTTGTTTCCCGCAGCCCATCTTTTTGGATGGGACTAGTTAAGGAGGTTATTGCCTTGGCAGTCCCAGACATTATCAAATACATAACCACCCGCAACACATTTACCATTGAAGAGAAGATGCATGAGTGTGTGAGGCGTGGCGGCACATGGGATAACTTCAGGAAGAAGTGTAGGGACAAGTGATGGCTATTTCTCGCCCGAGTATGAATAAGCTTGTGTCCAAGTCTGGCTTGGTGAAGAGGGTTATGCACGAATTCAAGGTGCATACGTTGAAGTCTAGCTCTGGCCAGCCCGTCACCAATAAATCTCAGGCAATCGCAATTGCCCTCTCCGAAGCAAAGCGGGCTCGTCGCCCTCGTCGAGCAAAGAAAACAACATGAGCAACAGGCCGCTTGACCTCGCCGCATTAGCGCATTTTTATCGCTACGCGAGTGGCGGAATTGTGCCAAAAAATGCCAAGGCTGCCGGGCCTAAAAAGACTGTCCCCGAGTCCATAAACTGGGGCCCGAATGTTCCAAAGGACTATCTGGCCTATCTCAATAAGCAAGAGATGGATCTTGTCCAGCAGCATCGTGCGTTTAAAGGGAGGAGAAGCCATAACGGAATACCCGCCTTTCCAGACCCCGGCGACACCGGCTATGGGGATCGTGGTCAGGGCACAAGCTCCTCCACAGGCCACACCAGCAGTGGTGGCTATAACTCCGGCACGGCTGGATCAAAGGGTGGAGGGGCCTCCACGGCGGGCGGCGGCAGCGGCGGATCAAATTCTGGGAGCGGCGGCTATAGCGGCGGTCAGGGAGGGCAGGACTCTGGAAGCCGTTCATCTGGTGCCGGTGCTGGGCAGGGCGGGCAAAATAGCGGGGCCAGAGGCGCTGGATCAAACTATGGCGCTGGGAGTGGTAGGCCCGGAACATCCTCAACTCAGGGGAATGGCGGAAGTCGAGGCACCAATGGGTTCTCCGCACCAAACCCCGACATCAAAAACCAGCAGCGAACTCAAACATCTGATGCTATCCGCGCCTTGAACAACATTCCTTCTGTTAGGAGTGATCTTTCTTCGGGAGGAATAAAATCAATCGGCGTTGGGCCTATGAACACCGCTGTGAATGTTGGCCGCCCAATTGCTGGGGGAATGAGCTTTAATGGGCTGCCCTCCACTGGGCAGATTTCCAAATCAATAGAAACCTATAAACCATCTGAAAAGGCTCTGTCAGCCGTATCTCGCGGCCCCGGAAGTGTATCCGGCTCTATGCCCGGCAACACTGACCCAGTTGCAGCGCAACGGTCGATTCAGGCTATAACGAACTCTCTGAACGAGACGTTTGGAAAGAATTATACGCCTGACGAGATCGACAAGATGGTCAAGACAATTGCTGGTGAAGCGGCTAGCGAATCAACCTTTGGCCAAGCCGCCGTTGCCAATACGATGTTAAATCGGATATCGCTTGCATCACAAGACCCAGAAAAGTATGGGTACATGGGTGGAAGGTCTGTAGATTCTCTTCTTGGCCAGTATGATGCTTCTGGTATGAGGCCGAAAACATCTCAGAATGCGACATATAAGTCCTCTGTGCCGGGAACAGAAACATATAGGGCAGCTATGAATGCCCTTAGCGATGCGAGCAACCCCACTGGACAATTTGCAAAAACTGCGAGCCCAGAAGTTCTCGCCGCTACCCATTACTACAACCCGAAGACCGCTGATCCAAAATGGGGCGCTAGGTCTGGAACTTCTTTTGAGACGGTTGGGGCGCATGTATTTGGTAACGCAGAGCCTACGCAAAGGGCAGTGCGCGAGGCAAGATCAATAGCGCCTGCTTCGGTATCAACAGCGCCTGCTCCAGTCTCAGCCTCTGTGGGTGATTTCTTTACCCCGGCGCAGGCAAATGCCGAGACTGCGGTAAAGGGCCCGCTTATGAAAGGCAATGCTCCCACTGTTGATAATTATAATGTTCTTTCCGGCGTTTCTGTTCCTAAAACAAGGCAGCCCGCAGCAGCGCCAACTCCTACTGATTTCAGATCAATAGCATCAGGGTCCTACACGGCACCATATAATCGCGCATCCTCCAAGTATTCTGGAGCATCATTTGACCCATCTTCTGAGCTTCAAAAATCTGCAGCCCTTGATGCTATGCAGGGATCGCTGTATGCGCGTGACACATCCGCAACTGTGCCCAACACAGGTAATGTTGTTTCGGCACCAAGGGGTGTTGCTGATCTTGCTGGCGCTGGCTATGGCACATTTAATATGCCAAATGTGAATAGGATGGGTAAAGTTGAGCCCGTTAAAGAAGCGCAGCCATACGGGATGAATGCCCCCACTCCCACGCCAAGTAATACGAGGATTGGGACTGAAGTGCAGGGCCCATATGGCTACACAGGGCTTCCGGGCATTCCTTCACCAACCGGCATGGACATGCTTGATAAAAATGCCGCAACCCCGCAGCAGACTCAGGCGTTTAAGGATTTTGTTGGACAGTACACGTCTGGGATGCCATCACTTAGTGATGTGGCGCAGGCATATTCAAGTCTTCAGCCATCTGTTTGGGGGTATCGAATGGCTACAAGTATACGTGGTAGACCAGCCGCCGACAAACTTGCAATTGCTAGCGGGAAAGCAATGGGAGTCGATACCTCCATTGCAAATGGGATACGCAGCCTTGGCGGAATCGTTGAGAATTCATTGATTGGCGCTTTGTCTGGACAGGCGGCAATGTCTACAGGCGGAATCCCGGCACCAAAGGTTGACATAGAGGGGCCCCAGCGAGCCCAAGACACCATGAATGCTGCTGAAGGTGGAACGTGGACAAAATCATATGATGTTCAGCAGGGCGTAAATGTTGTTGGTGGCCTTGGGATTATGGGTGTAAATTCCTCAACACAGGCTCCAAGCACATTTTCCGCTGCAAAAAATCAAACATCAGCGCCCCGCGATGCTTTCTATAGCGATGGATCGCCTCCTGAAACAAAAACTGCAACTTCGCTCCAAGGCGGCCCCGGAAGATTTAGCTCTGATACAATCCTTAGCAAGGACGGGTATGGATACCCAACAAAAGCTGACGGCACCCCCTATACCGCAGAAGACGTTGCAAATCTTCCGCAAGCAGTACAGGATGAATACTACGATAAACTTAGATATGCGCGCATGACTGACGCGCCATATCCGCTTTCTTCCGCTCAAAAAACCAAAGCATTTGCCGCAAATGCTATAACAGCACCTATTAGGTTTGGCCCGATTGGATCGGCGTTAAATCTTCTTTCTTATGTTCCGGGTGAAATTGGAACGGCAGCCGGTAAACTAAGAAATCCGGGCGATGCTGTTGCTGACTATGAAAGAGCAAATCCGCTAAGACAGCAACAAATTTCTGAGCGGGCTGGGAAACAATACAAGTTTGGTGATGGCGGCGGTCAAGGTGGTGGCGCACCCGACATTGGAAGTGGCGGCAAGAATGACCGTATGGATTCATTCACCCGCGATACCCCCAAATCCACTCCAACAACAGATCCCAGCACCGACACCGCCCGCCCCCAGCAATACTACAACTGGGATCTTGGAATAAACATTCCATCTCCCGGCGATTCGGAGTATCCTTTGTATTTGAAATACTTGCAAGAGGAGGCTGCATCCACCGCAGCTACATCATAATGGCTACAAAGAAAGACGCTATCGGCAACTCTATGGAGGTCTTCACCAAGAAGAGCCGTGGTCGGAACAAGCCCAAACACAGGCGTGGTTCCAAGAAGCTGGGCCCGAAAGATGCCGACAGGGGTAATCGCGGCAGCTTCTAAAATAGTCGGGAAAGTGAGCATTTGGGATTGGCGGTTCCGTTAAGCGGCGATATGCCTGTTGGGAACGGGGCTCACACTTTTAAGGAAATGAAATGACAACGAGCGGCACAGCAACTTGGACACCAGACATTGCGGAGCTTTGTGAGGAGGCCTACGAGCGGGCTGGCCTTGAGCTTCGGTCTGGTTATGACCTGAAGACGGCCCGCCGCAGCCTTAACTTCCTACTCACAGAGTGGGCCAACAAGGGCGTTAACCTTTGGACTGTAAGAAGCGGAACGATCACGCTTGTTCCGGGGCAAAAAACCTACACCACTGCTGACGGCCTTCCGGCTGATGCGGTAGATTTCATTGAGGCTGTGTGCCGCACAACCACTGGCGGGCAGTCGGTTGACATCTCCCTCAACCGCATCTCCGTCTCCACATATGCCAACATTCCCACCAAGGCTCAGACAGGCCGCCCCTACCAGATCTATGTTGACCGGGCCACTGCTGCCCCCGCAGTAACGCTATGGCCCGTGCCCGACTCCTCAACCACCTACACGCTAGCCTACTGGTATTTGAAGCGTGAGGATGATGCCACAAACCCCGCATCTCAGACGCTGGAAATTCCGTTCCGGTTCTACAACGCGCTGGTGGCTGGGCTTTCCTATCACATTGCTTTGAAGAAGCCAGAGGCTGCCGACCGGGTCTCCATGTTGAAGGATCTCTATGATGAAGCCTTCCAGCTTGCAGCCGACGAAGATCGGGATCGAGCCTCTGTAAGGTTTGTGCCCTTCACAGATTACGGGTTTTAGTGTAAAATGACCGTACCATATGCAAAAGGCAGGCTAGCCTTTGGGTTTTGTGATACTTGCGGCCAACGCTACGATTTAAACGAACTCAAAGTTCAGATCGTTGCTGGCCGCGCCACAAACATAAAGAATTGCACATACTGCCTCGACAAGGATCAGCCTCAGTATTTTTTGGGCCGCGTTCCAATTAATGATCCGCAGGCCCTTAGAAATCCAC
>Ga0209086_10001521_pt1 | contig 18834 bp, 19 predicted proteins | sample M_130207_XF_Meta_FD_187312 | JGI IMG/M metagenome (GOLD analysis project Ga0209086, IMG submission 187312) | Freshwater microbial communities from Lake Montjoie, Canada to study carbon cycling - M_130207_XF_MetaG (SPAdes) (version 2) | ecosystem: Environmental > Aquatic > Freshwater > Lake... | reverse complement strand
AATAAGAAATTATGCATTTAGCGGATGTACTGTACTAACTAGTGCAGAATTTATACAAACATATACAACATTTATAGGAAATAATGCGTTTAGTAACTGCACTAATTTAACAAGTGTATTATTGTACTGCAATCCTGGGTCATATTGTTTTTTCAATTGTACAAAAATGACATTAATATATTTAAAGTTTGGTGTAAATATTATTAATGAATATTGTTTTGCAAGATGTACAAGTATAAATAACATTGTTTTTTCAAATAATGTATCTCTAAAAGAGATTAAAGAAAATGCATTTAACAGTTGTTCATCAATAACAGAACTTACCATCCCTGATTCTGTAAGTATAGTGGGTGATGGTTGTTTTGCAAATTGTAGTAATTTATTAAATATATCATTTAGTAATAAAATTACTGCTTTACCAAAGAATTGTTTTAATAGATGTTATTCTTTGACTTCATTTACAATTGATACAACTGTATTATCAATTGGTTCGTTTTGTTTTGATGGATGTGTAAGCTTAACAAGTTTAACTATTCCGGAAAGTGTTACAAGTTTAGGGTTATGGTGTTTTTCACGTTATGCATCAAATGCATCAAGTATAATAGGTTCTAAATTTAATTCAATAGATAGTAATTATGGTCATTATCCTACTAAGGACCTAGATATTACATTCAATAATCAAAGTACAATTAAAATAATTGAAAATGATGATACTTTAACTCAGAGCATTCTTGGCAGTGTTTTTTATAGTGCTGATGCTGCTAAAACTGCTGCTGATGCTGCTAAAACTGCTGCTGATAAGGCTAAAACTGCTGCTGATGCTACTTTTGTTGCTGCTGATAAGGCTAAAACTGCTGCTGCTGCTGCTGCTACTGCTGATGCTACTAAATTAGCTTATATTATAGATTCTTTAAAAAATACTAACATTAAAGATATTGTCAGTAATGCTGTTAAGACCGAATATAGTAAATATTTTAGTGAAGACAAAATTATTTATACTGGTAATTTTCATAAGGATGCTGGGGAATCTAGTTTAACATTTTTGACAGATTTCATAAAAAATCTTAATACAACTACTGCTTATAATGCTGCTGCTACTGCTACTACTACTGCTTATAATGCTGCTGCTACTGCTGCTACTGCTGCTGCTACTGCTGCTACTGCTGCTAAAACTGCTGCTGATAAGGCTAAAACTGTTGCTGATAAGGCTAAAACTGCTGCTACTGCTAAAACTACTGCTGCTACTGCTGCTAAAACTGCTGCTTATGCTGATTATAAAACTGCTATTGCTGCTGCTAAAACTGCGGCTGCTACTGCTGCTACTGCTACTACTACTGCTGCTGCTGCTGCTAAAACTGCTGATGATGCTGCTAAAACTGCTACTTCTAGTAATGATTTTAGTTCATATTTTAATAATTACATAACTAAAGATTCTAAATCTTTATATGATAGAATCTTTGCATTCTATAATTATAGAATAAATAATTCTTCTTTTTCCGCTGGGGTTAAAGAAGATGAACTTAAGAATATGGGAAATGCTGCTTCTCAAGCTTATAGTAATGCTATACGGAATGCTGCTGCTGCTGCTGCTGCTACTGCTGCTACTACTGCTAATCCTACTGCTGCTGCTGCTACTGATGCTGCTACTGCTGCTGCTACTGCTGCTGCTTTTTCTTCTAAGCAAGCTTCTGCTTCTGCTTCTGCTTCTGCTGCTTTTTCTTCTTATCCTCTTTTTAAAATGATACCTATGCCTGTTAATATTACATTTACTGGTGTATCCGGTCCTAGTTCATTGAATAAAATTGTTAAAGACAAAATATATGACATATATAATTCAGACTTATATGTAAATTTTATATTTTCTCCATCTAAATAATTTTTTAAAAAAATAAATAATATGTTTATTACATAAATATATTATTTTATTTATTTACATTTACATTTACATTTACATACGACCAGCAGCGGCAGCCTTGGAAGCAGCAGCGCCAGCGGCGGCAGCAGCAGAAGCCGCTTTGGAAGCAGCCTTCTTAGCAGACTTGGCAGCAGAAGCAGCACGAGAAGCAGAAGCAGAGCGAGAAGCAGATGCAGCACGGGAAGCGGCCTTAGCAGCTTGCTTAGAAGCAGACTTAGCAGCAGAAGCAGCAGCAGCAGCACCACGAGCAGCAGCGCGCTTCATTGTGCGTGCAGCAGTACGGACACGAGAAGCAGATCTTGATCTATGACGACGGGAAGCCATTATATAATATTAGAAGAAAATATTTTTACGGGATACTTTCTCCCTAATAATTAATAGTGATGCACTTCTTTTCCTAAATATATAAAAATAAATTATAAAATTAAAAATGGTTTATATCGGGTACCCATTTCACCATATTGTATCCGAAGATTCCCAATACATTTTGTCACCCTTCTTAATATTATAAAGACTTCTAAACAATTTCAAACGTGCTAAAGGACAGTTAGTTCTATATTTATCCATAGGATGCGGATTTGTTTTTAATTGCGCCTTAATTGCTTTATCAAATATTTTTTGCCGTGCTTGTATTGCTATATCAACAAAAAATAAATGAAATGACAATGCCCTAATAGGAACAGCATTATCATGAAATTCCTGATAATCCCTTAAATATTCTTCACATATTGCTAAACCAGAAATATCTGCTAAATTTTCTCCAGTACTTAACGAAGCATCCATTTTTATACCATCAAACGCAGCAAATTGTTCATATTGCTTAATCACATTATTTACCTTTCTATTAAATTTTTGTTTATCAGATTTGGTCCACCAATCATGCAAATTTCCTTTTTCATCATATTTACTGCCCATATCATCTAAACAATGAGACATTTCATGTGCTAATGTATACCCAATATGTGCTAAATTATATTCAATACCGCGTTCTTCTAAATCAATAAATGGTTTTTGTAAATAAGCTAATGGAACATAAATTGAGTTTTCGGTTGGAGTATAATATGCATTTACAACATAAGATTGTTTTCCTACCATTTTAAATTCTTCCCAGTCAATAATAGGAATATCTACATTAGATGATTTTCCATCTAATTGTATTAATTTTCTAGTTCTCCAATGTGCAATTTTAATAGCATTCTGAAAAGCTTCTTTTGAATCATAACTTAAAATTGGGTCTTCTCTAAGAAGTTCTGGATGTCCTATTTCCAATTTAATATTTTCAAGTTTTTTTAATGCATATTTTTTAGTTGAAGATGACAACCATTTATTACGCCGAATAATGCGTTTATAAACTGTTAACAAATCTTCAGCCATATTTTTAGTATATTGAATATATTGTTCATTTTTATTTTTTCTTACATATTCATTTGTTAAAAATGTATTAAAACATAAAGATAATCCAAAAACAGGGTATAATTCTTTTGGCCATGGAATAGGTTGACCTTTCACAAATTTTTCGTGAAATTCATAATGTATATAACGCCATTTACTATGAAAACGTATTAACTGCCTATAAATAATATATAAAAAGTATGTTTTCCATTTTTGTGTTTGCCAGGCATTGTTTTTAAGAAGTAGCTGCATTATGCATTTTAAGTAATTTAAACTACTACAAATAAATGTATTTGATACAGCTTCATTTTTGTATCCAATTTTTGTTGCCATTTCAGCCCAATCAAACCCATATTTATTTAATGCTTCTTCCTTTGTTAAAACATTATAACCATCTTCATTATCCTTTTTAATAGAATTGCACCCTAAAGATGATAAAATATCATATTCACATTCCCATACATCATGTGCTTTATATTTATGATTAGGTCCAATGCATTCATTAAATATAGCATCAATGTATTTTAAAAATTGTGCTTTGAATTCTTTTTTATATTTTTCTGTATTTTGGTCATCCTTTGTGTCTTCAATATATATTTCATAATCATATATTGTTAATTGTGGTGCTGAAATAGTGCTTTTATATATTTTTGTATTTTTTTCATCTTTTAAAACTGACCATACAATAGGACATCCCCATGAAATAATTTCATTTTGATTTTGTCCACCTAATATTTCATAAATATTACCTGTTTTGATGCGTTGTTCAGTTAAATGTAAATAGTATTTTGCAAATTTTTCGGCAGATTTGTTATCCAAATTTAAAAAAGATTCGTATACATTTTTAATTGCAATTGATTTTCTATTATCATTATTTTTAATGTAATCTTTTACAATAGTCATTAGTTCCCAATACACTTTTTCTTGAGTAACTCTGAAACTATCCACTTGAACATAATATTTTTGTTCTTCCTTTTTTTTTAGTTTTTCTTTGGTAGTTTCTAACCATTGATAATTAATATAAGTATAATAATCATCTTGAGGTTTATGGTTGGTAGGTGTAAATGGTGTTTTAAATAATTTAATTAACTGTTTTTCAGTATCAACATTATCAAACTTATTTTTATGTTTATCTTCGAAACTTGTAAACATTATTCCTGGTGCATTTTTTTTTGTTTTATTATTGTTCAAGACTTTTGTTTTTTTTAAATTACGTCTTGTTTTTAAATGTTTCATTATTTATATAATACAAATATATTAATTTTGTATTATAGTTGCATTTTGTTAGTTGCAAATTAAATTTTGTTTGTGTAATACAATATTTTTTGCTACATTTTTCACAATTTTTGAATAATTTAATTTGTTTTCTTCAGTTGTTCCTCCTGAAATAATATTACAAAGCATATGATTGTATATATCATTTGTTTTTGATTCAGGGTCTAAATAATCGGGATGTTTTGCTGTCCACAAAGGTAATTGTTTAAAATTTTTATGTGCTATTTGTTTTATTGCTAATGTAAATTTTTCATTATTTTCATTATCCTTTGTCCATTGATTATCTTCTTTGATGTAAAAAATCTCATTTCTTAAATTAGCGCAATGTATTGGTCTTCTACATTCATCAATATTATTCAATTCACGTGTAAATATTTGAGATACCCCTTTTACAAATCCAACTCGTCCTGTATTTTCTAGATCAGATATTTGAAGTTTAATTGAATCAACAAATTCAGACATATTGAGTGCATCTTTGCATTGTTCATTTAAATACATATGTATATTTACCTTATTGTTGTTATTGTTATTTATATTATTGTATATAGTAGACTTTTCTTTAGACATTTCAATAAGTTGTTGATGTAGTTCATTATTTTGTTTCAATAATTGTATAACTAATTCACTACTTGACATTGACAAAAATTCTTGTTTAATCAATGCTGTTTCTGAAACCAAGTTATCATGTGTTTCTTTAATAAAGGTGCATTGTTTTTTGTGACGCCATAGTCCAGTTCTGTCTTTATAGTTTTTACCGCATTCACAGTGACAAATTTTGGAACTTTCTGGAACCTTTTGCACTGAACTTTTGTTGCTAAATTGTTGATTTTGTTGAAATATATGCTTTGATGTGGAAATATGTCTTGTCCATTGACTATATCGTGACGTAATATAGTCACATTTTTCACAAGCAAAAATTTTGGAACTTTTTGGAACGGAACTTTTCAACATGTGTTGCTAAATTAGCAACAGAAAAAAGTTCCAAAATTCAACTTTATAAAATTTAAAAAATTTTATCGTCACAAATTTTTCGTACCTCGAAATGAAAATGAGAGCATTATCGTCACATATGAGGTTTTTTAAGGGTGTTTTCAAGACCTTTTGGACTTTTGCAACTATGCATACTCAAAAATTTTGCAAAAATTGATTTCCCTTTTTACTTTTTGGAAGAAAATTGTGACGATAAAACTCAGCCAGAAAAATGTAACTATTTTTTAGACGATATATGGGTTAGATAATTTTTTGCAACGTTTTGTACATTTTTACTAACAAATATGGCAAATAATAAGTTTAAACTAACAAAATATTAAAGTATTTAGTATTAATGGATGATTTTAATGTTAGTTCATTGCACGAATCGAAAAATGAATGGGGAGCACGTTTACTTACCATTTTGACTCCATTAATGATTGAAGGACTTAAATCTATTTTTGATGAGTCTGTTAAGCTTTGTCAAGAAAATAATCAAATGGATAAATATTTAATGACTTTTCAAAACTTAATTGCAAGAATACCTAAGTGGAATAGCGCTATTGTTGAAAATGAAAAGAAACGTATTATTGAACGAAGTGGATGCAATTATTTAGAAGATTTAGTAGCATGTATTCATATTATACAACTAAAATTACTAACAGCTATGCGTGTTGGAAATAAACAAAAGAAGATTGATATTGATATTCCAAAATTAGATGTATTTATTCATCGAGCATACATCAATGTTGCTAGAAAGGTTTACAAAAATGTTTACTTATTTGAATTGAATATTCCTCATTTACAAATTCAAAAGCATAACAGAGAACTTGAAATTATTATACAAGAAGCTATTTTAAATAGTGTACGAGAAACTATTCCTGTTGAAAGCATTTTACGTGCTTATATGGACGAAAGTGTTGAAGAAGATGTTGTTGAAGAAGTTAAAGAACAAATAATTGAACCACCTGTTAACGAAAAAAGTGAAATAATTAAAGAAGGAGGAACTAACAATTCTGGTACTAGTGACAATAAAGAATTTGTTAGTTTAAAATTTAACGATGTTGATTTAGTAATGGATAAACATGGGAAAGAAGAAAAAATAACTGCTCCAAAAACAATAGAACGTCTTGAAGAAATTAGTGCATTAAGAAATATGCAACGTAAAATGGATGAACAAGATGACGATGATGAGAAGTTAAATTTATCTAATGAAGATGTATCATTAGATGATTTAGATATACATGTAATTAATCCTCCAAATATGAAATTAGATAATGATAGTTTAATTTTAGGAGATATTGAAGTATTAACCTAATAGTAAATGATAAACTTCAACTAACAAATGTCAAATAAAATAAGTAAATTATTTGCGTTTTATATTGTTTTGAATTGTAAAAATATATTGTAATATGGAGAATATATTTTTAGTTGCTGGTATAATTTCTGCAATATTTTTTATTGCAAAATTTTTAGAAATGAGATATGTTGATGTAGAACCAAAACCACTTAAAATTATTATTAGAGATTCATTGTTAGTTTATGTTAGTGTTGTAATAGGTTATTTTGTAGTTGAACAATTAAATCCTGTGATTCAAGAAAATATTACTAATCCTATAAACGGAGGTGGTCCTCCAATGGTTTTTACTGATAATCCACCTTTCTAGAATTTATTATTTAGATAAATAATATAATAATAGTAAAACAATTAATACTATTACTATTAGAAATAATATACATATTATATGTAGAATAATATCTTTGAAAGTAACAGTATTTTTTAAATCTTCATTTTTTATATCTAAGTCTAAACTAGTAGAATCTAAACTAACAGATTGTAAATTATTTTGTTGGTTTGTATTATTTTGTTGGGTTTCATTATTTTCATGTATTATATTATTGATAGTATTTATTATTATTTGATTTGCATTGCTTTCAATATCATCTATCTTTATATTTATGCTAGTACTGAATGTTTCCTCTTCATTTAGCAACATTTTTATTATAATATATACAATATATTTATATTATAATCACATTTATCTTCCAGTCCATACTTTTACAAATGGAGCTACTGCTTTTTTATTGTTAAAATCATGTATATAATCTTCATACTTATAATTTAAAGCCAAATGTGTATTAAATATATCACCAAATAATGATTGCATTTTTGTTAGTTCATTGCTTTCTTCACAAAATATTATTCCTATTATTCTTTCAAACCCACATCTATCTGTCCTACATCTAATTGCATTAACTAAATTAGTTATATTATATTTTTTTTGTATTAAATCTAAAAAATGTAAATTAATATAACATTGTGCTCCAAAACATAAATTATAATTGCTACCATTAAAATTTAATATATCTGTTTCTGCACCATTTAATTCTTTTATAATATTTTTATTATTTTTTAACAATGATGCCATTCTTAATAGATTTTGTAAATTTTCTTTGTCATATGGATGATGCCATAAAGGCATTACATCCATTTTGAATGTTTCAAATGGGATTCTTTTATGAATAAATACGCTATCATGCATTATTATTGCATTGTCAAACCATCTGTATTTTAAGTAATATATATATGGCAATAGCTCTCCTCTTCCAGGATATTCTGATTGTATAAATGATACATTTTTATATTGAAACTCGGCATTAATAAAGAATTGATTTGAATTGTCATCAATTACAATTATTTTCCTAAATGGATAATACATTCTTATAAGTTTTATACATTGATTCCAATAATTATTTGTTTTTTTTGAATTAACATGTCTTGTTATAATAAATCCAAATGTCATTATTATAAATATTTTTATTTTATTTTTATAATTCTATTCTTATAATTTTATTCTTATATTATAAATATACGCAAAAAATATAAAGATAAACATTTATAGTTTTATAGTTAGTTAGTATGCAAATAATAAAAAGTATAATTAAAAAATTTATAAAGGATGAAAAAAAAGTGTTAGGACGATGGAATATTGATTATTGTGATAAAAAAATAAACAATAAAATAGATTTATCAAATGAAGACCATTGTGGTCCTTGCGGTCAATATATCATAAATAAAACAAAAGAGAATAATGAAAACGTAAGACCCACAAAGTAATAAAATACAATAATAAAATAAAAATAATCTAAATCGTATATTATTTTTATTTGCATTTATTTATTTGCATTTATTTGCATTTATTTATTTGCATTTATTTATTTGCATTTATTTATTTGCATTTATTTATTTGCATTTATTTATTTGCATTTATTTATTTGCATTTATTTATTTGTATTTATTTGCATTTATTTATTTGCATTTATTTATTTGCATTTATTTGCATTTATTTGCATTTATTTATTTATTTATATTTATTGGTTTGAGATTATGTAATGTATTTTTATTAGTTAGTATAACAAGGTAAATTATCAATGTCAATAACTAATTCATTATCTAATTTACCTATGTTTTTACCATTTACTGCAAACTTTTTAAATTCTTTATGTTCCAATTGTGCTACTGGTGTATGTTTATGCACATGTCTTGCAATCATTTTATACAATTTGAAGTCTGGATAACGTTCTACTCCACTATTTTTATATAATACATTAATGCCATTATCATCGATACACCATTCAACTATTAATTTTATAATAGGTGAACATGTGTCTAAATTTTTCAAAATTTCAAAATCACTTACAACATAATCAAATATTGAACATGCTAAACGACATAAATCAAAACTAAAGTTAGGCTCTAAACGAGGTTTATTATTGTTATAATATGGTTCTGTATTATATTGTGACGCAGCATCGTTCCCAGGTTGAAAACTATCACTGCAAAATATTTTACCATTAAATTTATAAATAGCTCTTCCAAAATCAATAATTTTAAATATTTTTCCGTATGTAGGTACTTTGTAAACCTGTTTTTTATACTTATAGTAAATGTATTTTTTATTTGTTGAAATATACATAATATTATTTGTATGTAAATCATTATGTGTAAATGAAAACATCTTTTGATACGAAATTAGAATCATTATTATTTGCATTAGTGCTGCAAACCATTCTTCATCTTTTAATTCTTCATTAATAATAAGTGAGTCAAATGTGTTTTCACAGCATTCTAAACATATAATTTGTACAGGAAATGATGGAATTGTTACAAATAATGTTTCATCTTCACATATTGTTTCATAATCTGAATCTGATTCTAGTTCTTGTTTTGAACCAAAATCAGAATTTTTGCTGCCATTCCAACTATTATTATCCAAAGTTTCATTGTTTGCATCTTCAATATTCATATCAATATTAATATCATTATCAATATCATTATCATTATCAATATCATTATCATTATCATCGTCATCATTTGTATGCGATGTTCTTGAAGAACATGATGAACCAGATTTTAATGTTTCTGGATCATTTTTGTTATAATTTTGATTATTATTTAATTCAAAAATATTAGAATTAGTAACATCTTCTAAATCTAATCCAAGTGATTGAACATCAGATAATGTTACATGATTTTGGTTAAATACCGCATTATATTCATTATCGTCGAAAGATTTAATTGATATATTTGTTTTTGCGCTAGATATTTTAATCGGTTTTAAAGGCATATCATCTGTTTCATTAATTAGATAAGAATAATCCTCCACTTCAAATAGGTTACCTTTTTGTTTGTTAAAAAAATCTGAATGAATAAGATAATCTAAATCATCAATAATATTTAATTTATAATTATGTTTTAATCCAATAAAAGAACCAAAAAAATCTAGTCCGTGAATAAATTTATGATTATTCAGTGTTTGGCTTGTTAAAAAAGAGAAGAAGGAATCAACGTAAGAAGAATTATTTTTTTCTAAAATTTTAGGATGAACTTTATTTGTATTTGTATTATCAAAAGATGGAAGATTAAATAAACTAGGGTCATTATGATTGTATTTTCCTACTAAATACTTATATGGGTCTAAAAGAGGTGCCATTTTAAAAAATACTTTTTGTGTAATATGGAGAGCATCTTCGTCTAACATATTTTTAAGTTTACATGTAAATATGTTATCAGAGTATTCCTTTGTTTTTGTTTCCTTAATATCATATATGGACCATAAATTGTTTAAGTTTATAGAATTAAAATTAGTTGTATTAAGTGAAAAAAATCTATCGTAAATAGGAATGTAATTTTGAGCTTTGTCAATTTTGAGGTTGTTGTTAGTTTTGAATTTATTGAATAGATTATTATTCTTTCGTTTTTGATAATTTACAGTTACCGTCATTAGCAAATAAATATATAATTTCTATTGGTGTTTTAACTTATTAATTTTTTTGTTTTTGCTAAAATTCGTTCAACTAAATATTTTATACTAAACTTTATTATAAGGATGAATTTAGAGTTAAAAAGATTCGACATGAAAAGCATTAGTTTTAAACCAAATGAGTCTAAAGGTCCTGTCGTTGTCTTAATTGGTAAGCGTGATACAGGTAAAAGTTTCTTGGTTAGAGATTTGCTTTATTATCATCAAGACATTCCTATTGGTACAGTTATTTCTGGGACTGAAGAAGGTAACGGATTTTATGGCAAATTAGTGCCAAAGTTATTTATACATAATGAATATAATACAGCAATTATTGAAAATATTTTAAAACGACAGCGTCAAGTGCTTAAAGAAATGAAACGTGAACAAGAACAATTTAATAGAAGTACTATTGACCCGCGTGCATTTGTTATTTTAGATGATTGTTTATTTGATAATACATGGGCTAAAGATAAAATGATGCGTCTTTTATTTATGAACGGTGAAATGTTTGCCTGAGTCATTCCAAAAGAATGGCTAGTATATTGTTTAACAATATGCGACACGTCCAAATTGCGGAGACGTCTTGATAAGGTTTATGCTACTAAACTAATATAGAAATATATTGGTGGCTTATGCTAATCACATAAGGTATAGTAATAAGGCATAAAATAGAGATAACCCGCAGCAAGTTACCTAAGTCCGTTAAGGTAAGGATATGGTAATTGTTCAACGACTAAATGCTCGTGGGGTTGAGTAACCTAACCAGTTACGATGATGCCTTAAAATATAGTCTAAACCCATTCGAGAGGATGCTATGCCCATTTAAAAAGCATAGGTTTAATGATTTCAGAAGGAAATGTCTGAATGAAAATGGTATAATTTGAGACATTGGAAGATAATGTTAGTCATCACAATGCAATTCCCTTTAGGAATTCCACCTTTGCTGCGTACTAACATTGATTATGTATTTATTTTAAGAGAAAATATTATAGGAAATAGAAAGCGTATATATGAACATTATGCTGGTATGTTTCCAACATTTGAAGCATTTTGTCAGGTGATGGACCAGTGTACTGAAAATTATGAATGTTTGGTTGTAAATAATAACTCAAAATCAAACAAATTACAAGATCAAGTATTTTGGTACAAAGCAGACCCACATGGTGATTTCAGATTAGGTTCAAAGCAATTCTGGGATTTATCAAAGCAAATAAATGATGATGATGAAGGAGACCAATATGACCCAAATAATTTGAAAAAGAAGAGCAGTGGACCGCGCATTGCAGTAAAAAAGAGTAAGTGGTAAAATACTAAATAATATAATAATAAATATTATAAATATATTTAAAGATATATTTATATATATATAAATATAGTATACCTATTATGATGAATATTTTATTTGTAATTATTTTGTTGATAAAATTATCATATGGATTTGAACCGTCATGTTCATCATGTAAATTTTTTATTGCCCATAAATCAAATCCTGAGTTAGGGTTATGTAATGTATTTAAGGAAAAAACAGTAAACAATGTGTTTATGTTAAAGAATTTTGCGGAGCATTGTCGTAATGATGAAAATTTATGTGGAAAATCAGGATTTTTATATGAACCAATTCATAATTTTGAAGACTATGATAGTTTAATTAATAAAAAAAAGGAAATAATTAATAATTCATGTTGTGGAGAGATTAATGAAAATAAGGATATTGAAGAATTAGAAAAATTGGAAAAAGAATTTGTTGATATTTACCAAAAAATGAGAAGTTATAATACAAAAAGAATTATTAAGACTACAACCCACCTATATAAACTAATGAAAAATAAATAATATAGTTAGTTACATAATTTCATAATATTTTTATATAATAAAAATTATATAAAAATTAATATTTAGATTATTACTGTGTTTGAAATGAGAAAAATAAAAACTAACAACTTCAAATACTATTTAATCAGTTTTAGCAAATGGTCCTGACTTAAGTTGACTCTGTCCATAATCCGTCTTACCAACAACAACATTTTCTGAATCAAAAAGCTCCTTACGAATATCCGCAGTTGTAATATTTTCGGACTCTTCATTGGTAAAGGTCTTTTCAGTTGTAGTATGTCCAATGCCAACCAAATTGCCTTCAGAATCAATATCTTGACTAACAGTAGAACCATATTTTTCAGCATTCTTCTTATTTTCATCAACTGCTTTTTGCTTAGTATCTCTAACACGCTGTTCAAACGCAGCCTTTGCAGATGTCTCGTTCTTCTTCTTTTCTGACACAAGTTGGTTCAATTCTTCTTCCATATAATTGACATTTTCAGTCTTCAATGGCTCAGGGTCCCAAGGCAACCACATTCCAACTGGACCAACATAAATATCAAAATTAGGGTCAGCTTCTCTTAAAAGCTTAGCGCGCATTTCAGCCTCTTCTTGAGTTGCAAAATTACCACGTGACTTGAATCCCCTAATAGAAGTTTGAAAGTTATTTTTAACATTAAATTTCTTTTCCAATTCATCTTCATTACGGTCTAAGAAATTCTTGTAATCATCGCTGACACCTTGAGTAACAATAGTTTCACGCTCTTCTTCAATAAAAGCCTCAAAATCCTTAATAACTTCTTCAAAATGAAGTTTATATTTATAAGAAATAAAGTTTAGGAATTGATGAAACTTTTCCATAGATTTGTTCATTTCCCATGATTTTAGGAATTCTTCAAAATAAAATTGTTCCCGTTGCTTTATAACTTTTTCAGGAGAAACAAATGAAAAACATCCAAAATTTTGTCCAGCAATTGGTTTATCAACTTCTAACAAATCAACATATTTTGGATTAGATGTTCCATTAGCTTTGGTTTTCTTTTCATAAGATTTTTTACTTGCAGTATTTTTAGAAGACATTATATATTTTAGTAAAACATTGGTTTTAAGTTTTAATTTTACTAAAATATTAATTTTTTTCTTTTTAATTTATATAAATGATGGAAATGTTTGACGTTACCGAACTTATTAAGCGCATTGTTAAGTATTTGATTGAAGGTTTAATGGTTGCAATTGCTGCATTTGCTATTCCTAAGCGTTCCTTAAATATTGAGGAAATTGCTTTACTTGCATTAACTGCTGCTGCTACTTTCGCCATTTTGGATACATACATTCCTGCTATGGGTGTTAGTGCACGCAATGGTACTGGTTTAGGCATTGGTCTTAAACTTTCTGGTGTTGGATTGTAAATAAAATAAAATAGTTAGTATTGCATATATAATGATAACTAAAATGCAATATACAATAAAATATAATATTATTTTATTGTATAAATGACAGTTAAAAGGGGAACTAATAAAAGAAGAAGTTATAAAAGAAAAATGATGAAAATGAAAGGAGGAGCTTTTTCAGAAGAAGAGCATCAAGTATTAGCAAATAACGGATTTACACAAGACCAAATAAATGAACTACAGCAATTAAATGTTGAATTTGAAACAATAATAGAACGCATTGAACAGATTACAAATGAAAGTGATTTGGGATTTTCTGGAAATTCTGATGGATTAACACAACAAGTATTAAATTCTTTTCAAAATGGAAACATAAATATGGATTTAGATGCAGCAATACCTCAAAATCATGAAGATGTTCATGAATTAGATATGACTTTAGATGACAATATGTTTGATGATGGAGGGCCCATGCATTTAGATGATTTAGAGGCCAATTCAGTAAATTCTAGCTTAGGATATACAAGTAGTGAAGAATCTGATTTTTTAACTAATAAAAGAAGAACTAATAAAAGAAGAACTAATAAAAGAAGAACTAATAAAAGAAGAACTAATAAAAGAAGAACTAATAAAAGAAGTAAAAAATAATTATTTAAAGGTAAAATAAGTATACAATAACATGAAAATAGTTATAAATAGTCACAATAAAAGTAATATTGCATTAAATCATTTATTAGAAAGTATGAAAAAACAAAAAGAGTATAATGAATTTAATATAATAATAGCAATAGGTGGATATTATGATAATAAAGATTACATAATATATCAAGATAAAATAGATAGTAATATAACATATATTTATTGTAATCACAATAGTATAGATTTTACTGGTTTGATAACATTATCTGAATTATTTTATGATAATATAAATGAATATTATTTTTATATGCATGACACTTGTAAAATAGGTGATAATTTTTATAATAAATTAAAATCAATAGTTTTGACAAATGTAAATGTAAATGTAAATGTAAATGTAACATCAATAAAGTTAAATAAATTATATTCAATGAATATAGGCATATATTCACAAAAAATAATAAATAAATTTAAAGATTTTTTAAATAGAAAAAAAAATGTGAATCCTGAATTGTTAATGCAATTTAAATCTGTAGATTATAATGAAGATTATATTTTTAATAATGATTCAAATAATTATGTATTAGATAATTATGATAATTACAATTGTACAGAACCAACTGATTATTATGGAACAGGGACAATGAGAATAGTTGAATATTATCCAAATATTGATTTATATAAAATAAAAGCAAATTGGGGTCAAGGAAATTGGACACTCGAAAATTAATATTATTTTAGTTAGTAAAATTAAGAACATTTTTCTGTTGGTCATATTCGTCTTCTCTATAGGCAATTGGTTCTGTAGTAATAGTATCTGTCATTCTTTTTCCTCCTTTAATTGAATTATTTTTTCTTTGACCTGTTCTTTTCCCTTTTGTTTTTTTGCTTTTGTTTGTTTTTCTTTGACTTGTTTTTCTTTGACTTGTTTTTCTTTTTCTTTTAATCGTCTTGTTTTTATTATTTAATTTATAAGTCTTTCTTTTTGTTTTAGATTGTTGACCTCCTAAATAGTCTTCAATACTATTTCTACTAGAATTTGACGCAATAGTAGTTCTATCATCTGAATCATTCCATTTTTCTAATATATCTTTAAATGTAATAGTTGTGCCATCGTCAACTGCATCTTGAACCATTGAAGTAATAGATTCCTTGTATACATCTAATTTTGGAACTTGATTATAATATTTGTAAAAAAAAGTATCAATTAATTCATTGTCAACATTTGTATCTAAATTTATAATTGTATTATTTATATTTATATTTATGTTTTGTAAAAAGTTATGCATTTCTTGTCTAAATTGTTCTTTTGTTAGTTTGCTCATTATAATTATATATAATAGTAAATATTATTTTACATTATTGATTTGTAAAATAATATTTTATACAGTTGGAATAAATTCCCAGAAAAGTATATTACATATTTTTTTCCATATTTCATCTTGTTCAATAAGTTTTTCTCTATCTTTTAAAAGTGGAATATCGGTCAAATATTTTGTTTCTCCAAGCAATTCTAATAACTTGTATAAAACGTAATAATAGTTTAAAAAATTAATTCTATAATCAGGACATGATTGTGCATAAGGTGATTGTATTTCAATAAAATAATTATATAGACTTTCTTCTAATTCAGGACTTAAAACAGGTGGTGGAATTCCTAATTTATTTTTGATAAACGCAATATGTTCGTAATATTTACTTAGTTCTAATTTTTTTAATATTTCTTTGGTTTTAATATATGTTAGTTGGTCAATATTAATTCTTTCTTTTTTAATTTGTTGTTTAATTTTTTCAATAACTTCTGGCAAAATTTGTGTTGTTTCTTTTCCTTGAAATTGTGCAATAATTTCTTTCATATGATTAATTTTTTTATATGCATAAAAACAAACTTCTTTGGGAGGTTCTTTATAGCTAGGTTTATCATTTTCAACTAAATATGGTGTATTTATAAAGCATACATTGCATATTAATTGTCCTTCATCATCTAAAGGTATTAATTCTCCTTTAAAACAACTTTGACATATATCTGTTGGTCTTACAAAAGAATTAATGTCTAAAAATGACTCATCTACATTGCTCAAATATTTTTGTACAATATTTTTATTATCATTTGTATTATTGTTTGTATTATCGTTTGTATTATTGTCTTCATTATTTTTTTGAATTTTAAAAATGTTAAATACAAGTTGGTTTTTGGTTGTAATTGTTTTATTAGTGTTTATAGATTCATCATTATTTTCAATATTTTTTTTATTTTCAAAATATTCAAATATATATTTTGAATTATCAAGAAAATAATTATTTTTTTTAGATTTTAATTCTTTAATGGTAGAATTAATTTCTTCAATTCTATCTTTGATTTCCATGATTTGTTCGATGGGTAAATCAGTTTCTAATTCTAATTGTTTTTTTAAACTATAACGCTCTTCTTTTAAATTGGGTATAACATCTTGGTCATCTTTAGCAAAATCATTTAACATTTCTTTATGTTTACCATCTAAGGTTGTTGTATATTTTTTACATACTTTAATTTTTTTGTTGGCCTTTGGTTTAAAGGATGGCATTATAAAATATATTAATTATAGTAGTAAGTGTTTAATTATTAATAACTAACAATTATTTATTTTTGTTTTTACTGTTTTTAGTTAAAAAATGAAATAAACAATAAAATGTATTTCTATAAGATGGACCTAGAAATTAAGGTGGATGATAAACAAGTAGAAATAGATAAGATAAAGTTTCAAAAAATGGTGTTTTTATATAATGCTTTAGATAATGGTTGGTCAATTAAAAAACGTAAAGATTCTTATATTTTTACAAAAAATCACGAACAAAAAAAAGAAGTATTTGATGAAGATTATCTTTCTTCATTCATGAAGGACAATTTTAATATAAACAATTTACTTTCTTAATTTATGTAGCATCGAAAAATAAAATAATTTTTTTAATTAAATTATTTTTCAGAAAAATTTTTTCTTTTAGGAATATATAAAATGGGAGGCGGATTAATGCAACTCGTAGCTTATGGAGCTCAGGACGTTTACCTTAAAAACCTGTAGGGTAGAAAAATGTCGGGAGATGTTGAATAAATAAGGCATCTATAAAACCCTTTGTGGAATCTTTAAGAACCACAGACGTTAATTAGGGAAATTATTCTATAGGTGATTAATTTGAAAAACCCTAGTGAGAAAATCAAACTGCTTGAAACCCCTAAAGCTTATTCTACTAAGCAATTTTTGTGAAAAAGTTGTGGCCAAGATAAAAAACTTGGGTATAGTAATAATGAATAAGATAAAATCAAATTTGCAATAAAATATTTGATAAAATATTTGATAAAATGGGCAATGAGCATCCAAGCTTCTTTAAAATAAAATAAAATTGTTTCAAAAGGAAACAATATTAAATAAAATCTAATATAATTAATAAAATGGAATTAAAATCTGAATTAAAACAATGTAGCAAATGTATTATTGAAAAACCAATTACTCAATTTCGTAAATATCCTAACGGTCAATATGGACAAACATGTAAACAATGTTTAAATGAATTGGATAAACTAAGAAAAATAAATATAAGACAAAAAAATTTAGAAACTTTAACAACATGTGAAAAGTGTAATGAACAAAAGCCTCTATATAATTTTGCAAAGTTGAAAAAGTTTTATAAAAAAAAGATTTGTCAAAGTTGTTATGTAGTATTTTTAAAAGAACAGAAAACAGAATGGTGTAAAAATGAAAGAGAAAAAAATATTAATTACAGAATAAAAAAATCATTAGCTGCAAGATTGCGTAGTGTTCTTGATAAAAAAGATACAACAATGAATTATATTGGTTGTAATATTCAGTATTTAAGAGAATGGTTTGAATATAATTTTACAGATGAAATGAACTGGAATAATTATGGTTCATTTTGGTCTATTGACCATATTATACCAGTTTGTAAATTTGATTTAACTGTTGAATATGAAAAAATGAAATGTTGGAATTGGACAAATATGATTCCTGTTCCACTTTTAAAAAAAGTGCAGCAAAAACATACTGTAAATTTGGCACCACCTTTGAAAAAGATGATTCAGATTGAAAATATATTAGAAAAATTAAAAAAATTTAAAGAAGAAGGTTCAACGACTAAA
>Ga0209086_10001520_pt1 | contig 18850 bp, 19 predicted proteins | sample M_130207_XF_Meta_FD_187312 | JGI IMG/M metagenome (GOLD analysis project Ga0209086, IMG submission 187312) | Freshwater microbial communities from Lake Montjoie, Canada to study carbon cycling - M_130207_XF_MetaG (SPAdes) (version 2) | ecosystem: Environmental > Aquatic > Freshwater > Lake... | reverse complement strand
CCTCTTGCGCCAGCGATACCGAATATGTGTTACATGAAACGGGTACTGATTAAGCGTCCGACTGAGGTGAACTCTACCGCCTACTGACCCGTATGCCTAAAGTGGGGCTGGACAGTTTGAGCGTGCACGGTGTTCAATTAAGGTACTAGTAAGAGCAAATGCAGCTGGGGAAGGTCGCATTTGGCGCCCTTGCTAGGAGATTCGTATGCAACGTCTTGTCACGCCTTCTGCCCAATTATCGGTGCGGGGCTTACTTGCTATTCATTCAGCACCCTCTGCTCTGCGCGCTCATATTGATTGGGCGATACAAAACATCCTTGGCTCAGATGCACAGTTGAATTGGTTACCTCAACCAATAATGGTGGGCACACTTAAAACTAAATGCCAGTGGAGCGCTCGCGGCGGATCTGGCGCAGAAATTGCAAGCACATTGCGCAGTTGGCATTACTTAAACTTTGAAGTCATCGAAAACCATGAAAATGGTGGAGAGTTATTTCGATTCACACCAGAGCTTGGAATTCACAGAGCGGTCACTGATCTGAGCGGTGGTGTGCTACTTAATGAGTATGCGATTAATAATGTGATGCAGAACGCCTTTGATGAAGATTCAATGCGAGAAGGTTTCGCTCTGGCCATGGGAGCCCCCTGGGATGCACAGTTAGAGAAATTTAGGGGTGTTGGCATGGCTGAGGTCGCTCGCTTGCACGCAATCTAATTAGGTAGAATAAAGATATGAGCCAACTCAATGAATCCCCGATTATCACAGTAGAGCGTCGTAAGGCAGTAACAATTATTGTTTCAGCAGTAATTATTGCGCTCGCACTAGGTGTTGGATTAACACAAGTTGGAACGGGTTTTGCAACACGTGCCGGTAATGGAATTACGGTCACAGGATCTGCCAAGACAAGTGCAGTTGCAGATAATGCAGTCTGGACTCTCTCGGTCAGCCTTTCATCTCCAACAGTGGGTGCTGCAGTCAAGAAAGTAGATGCAGATGTTGCAGCCCTTTCTTCATATTTAACTCAAGGTGGCATAGCAGCAGATGCTCTGACTCTTGGCGCAGTTTCTACATTTGCCAATGAGGAGTATGTGAATGGTAATTCAACAGGACGCATTCTTTCTTATCGCGCTTCACGCGATGTCACAGTGCGTACAAAGGATGTTCAGTTGGTTTCAAAGCTCAGCCAAGGAATTGGTTCATTGCTAGGAACTGGAATTAACGTTAACAACTATGGACCTCAGTACTACATTTCTAATTTGCCAGAGCTTCGCCCAGTGTTGATGAGTGAAGCAATGAAGGATGCAAAGCTTCGGGCTGAATCACTGACTAAGGCTGTGGGTGGCTCACTTGGATCATTGGCCAATGTAAAAGCTGGTCCCATTCAAATCACAACACCTGATTCAACGATGACTGCAGATTATGGTGCTTATGACACAAGCACTATCAACAAGACTGTTAGTGCAACGGTTTCAGTTACTTTTAATACAAACTAAAGTGGGATATTGCCGTGGGCACCACGGCGATGAGGCGTCTGAGCAATAACTTTAGCTAATGCACTGCGTGTAAGTGAAGGCTCGATAATCTCATCCACTGCGCCTATTTCAACTGCGCGTGTGACACCGCCAGAAATCTTCTCGTGCTCTGCAGCTAGCTCTAACTCCATCGATTCACGTTGTTCTGCCGGCAAATCTGCCAAAATACGGCGATGTAATACACGAACTGCTGCAACTGCGCCCATTACTGAAACTTCTGCTTCTGGCCAAGCAAATACACGCGTTGCACCCAAAGCCTTTGAATTCATTGCAACATAGGCACCGCCATAAGCACGGCGTGTAATTAATGTAACGCGGGGGACAACTGCTTCACCAAATGCATGCAAGAGTTTTGCGCCACGTCGTACCGCGCCCTCCCATTCCTGTCCTGCGCCTGGTAAGAAGCCTTGAACATCTGCAATAACAATGAGAGGTATTCCAAAAGCATCACAGGTTCTGACAAAGCGTGCTGCTTTTTCTCCGGCAGCTGCATCTAATACACCGGCAATGTGGGCTGGGTTATTGGCCAGAACTCCAACAGTTGCACCGCCTAAGCGGCCAATAATTGTTGTCATGTTTGGCGCCCACATAGAGAGCAGCTCAATATGCTCTGTCTCTTTATCTAAAATTGCATCAACTAATGGGTGCACTTCATAAGTGCGCACCTTTGATTGCGGAACGAATACTGAAAGATCAATATCGGCCACATCTGGGTTCATAACCCCATGGTTAGCAAAGAGTGCGGTTAAGTCACGCACATCATCAATTGCCTCTTGTTCAGTGGGAGCAATGATGTGTGCAAGGCCGCTGTTTTTACGGTGAGCCTCTGGTCCACCCAGCAGTGCCATATCAATATCTTCACCAGTAACACTTTTAACAACATCAGGGCCAGTAACGAAGATTCTTCCCTCAGGGGATAAAACAACAATGTCAGTTAGCGCTGGTCCATAAGCACCGCCTCCTGCAGTTGGTCCAAGCACAAGTGATAACTGCGGGATTCGTCCACTTGCAGAGATCATTGATTGGAAAACTTCACCGAAGGCGTCTAAAGATGCAACACCATCACTTAAGCGCGCACCACCTGAGTGCCATATACCAATGATGGGAACTTGCGCTCCCATTGCCGCTTGATAAGCAGAAACGATTACTTTTGAACCTTCAACTCCTAGCGCTCCACTTTTAATTGTGGCATCAGAGGCAAAGACAACAACTTTATTTCCTTTGATATCTCCGGTTACAGCAACCATTCCACAATCAGTGCGGGGGAGTAGGAATTGAAACTTTCCATCATCGAGTAATCGAGTGATGCGGCTTTCTGGATCGCGTGGATCTAACTGCGGGGTTGGCATTTATATGCTCTTAAATACCAATACGACGTTGTGGCCGCCGAAACCAAAAGAGTCATTAAGCGCTGCGATATCACCGGCAGGAAGTGCACGAGGTTTATCGCGAACAACGTCAACAGTGACGGCTGGATCCAAATCATCGATATTAATTGTTGGTGGAGCTAAGCGATCTTGCAAAGTTTTAACGATAAAGACTGATTCAATCGCACCCGCACCACCTAATAAGTGCCCCGTCATGGATTTAGTTGCAGAGACTGCAACATGATCTGCATCTGTTCCAAGGGCAGCGCGCAAAGCATTTGCTTCGGCCACATCACCGGCTGGCGTGGAAGTGGCATGGGCATTTAAGTGAACAATATCTTTTGTAGATAAGCCTGAATCACGCAGAGCAAACTTAACTGCGCGCTGCACACCAGCTCCATCTGGGTCTGGTGCTGCGATGTGATAACCATCAGAAGTTAAGCCTTGGCCAGCTATTTCGCAGTAAATCATTGTGCCTCTGGCAATTGCATGCTCATACTCTTCTAGAACTAATATTCCGCCACCTTCACCTAAAACAAAGCCATCGCGGTTTAAATCATAAGGACGGGATGCTCGATGTGGCTCATCGTTTCTAGTTGAAAGCGCTTTCATTGCAGCAAAACCTGACATCGGCATTGCATGTATCGCTGCCTCAACACCGCCACTAACCACAATATCTGCGCGATCATTTCGAATCATCTCTAGTGCGTAACCAATTGCCTCAGCACCTGATGCACATGCACTCACTGGGGTGTGAACTCCAGCGCGGGCTTGAAGTTCAAGACCAACATTTGCTGCAGGACCATTTGGCATCAACATAGGAACGGTGTGTGGACTAACTAGACGAGCACCTTTTTCACGCAAGATGTCATATTGATCAAGCAGAGTTGTAACTCCACCAATTCCTGATGCGATAACAACACCTAGACGCTCTTTATCAATTTCCGGTGAACCGGCATCTCTCCAGGCCTCGCGGGATGCAACGAGTGCAAACTGTTCAGATCTATCTAAGCGTCTTAGTTCAACGCGCTCCATCTGTTCAGATGGTTCAACGGCTACTCGAGCAGCAAAGTGAACTGGAAGGCTTTGTGCCCACTCTTCAGTCAGGTTTCGAACACCGCTTGTGCCAGCAAGTAGGGCTGACCAAGAAGTTGTTACATCCCCACCAATAGGAGTTGTGGCACCAAGTCCAGTGACGACAACGCGACGGCGAGACATGAAAGTAGAGCTCTTACTACTTACTTAGCTGCGTTAACGATGAAATTAACTGCATCGCCAACTGTGGCTAGATCAGTAACTGCTTCATCAGGAATCTTCACGCCAAAGCGCTCTTCTGCAGCAACTACAACTTCAACCATGCTCAGTGAATCTACTTCTAGGTCATCAGTGAAGTTCTTATCAAGTTCAATTGATGCAGCTGGAATACCGGCTACTTCTTCAACAATCTCTTTAAGTCCTGCTAGTACATCTGCTGGTGCAAGTGCCATGTGATGTGTTCCTTTTCTTGAGCGAATAGTTCAATGGATCAACAGGTGGTAATTCTCTATGAAAGGGGTGCTTACTTACGAGTATAGACAGGCGTAAGTGTCATAAATCTCAGGGCGCAGGCGGAAGTTGCACCACTTGCCCCGCATAAACCAGGCCAGCCCCATAGCCGATGAGCAACGCTAATTTGCCATGCATCTCGGGATGTTTTTCTAGCAAGGTATCCATCGCAAGGGGAATTGATGCTGCTGATGTATTTCCATTCACACGAATGTCATCGGCAACTAAAACTGAATCTGGCAACTTCATTTCCTTCACCATTGTTTCAATGATGCGAATATTTGCTTGATGAGGGATAAACACATCAAGGTCATTGACGCCTAATCCGGCAGACTCCAATGCTTTAAGACCAACTTTGCTCATGGAATAAACAGCCCAACGAAATACTGTTTGACCTTGCTGGGAAATATTCGGCCACCCTAATTGGGCAACACCTTTATCAGGGGCATTTCTAAACTCTGTGTAAGGTGGATTTAACATAATCGCATCGCGTGAATCAGCATCTGATCCCCAAATAGTTGGACCGATTTTTGCTTCAGCACTTTGTCCAACAACAACAGCGCCGGCACCATCGGCAAAGATAAATGCAGTGGCGCGATCATCTGGGTCAGTAAAGTCAGAAAGCTTTTCAACACCAACCACCAAAACATTTTTCGATGTTCCACCGCGTACTAAATCACTTGCCATACCAACGCCGTAACAAAAGCCGGCACAGGCTGCACTGATATCAAAAGCTGCAGCTTTGGGATTACCCAGTTCATTAATGAGTTCAGTTGCAGCACTTGGGGCTTGGTAGGGATAAGAAATAGTAGAAAGGATCAAAGTATCGATATCTGCCATTGTTAACTTTGCTCGCTTAAGGGCACTTTCACATGCAGCTTTAGCCATTGTTATGACGGTTTCATCAGGACCTGCAAAGCGACGAGATTCGATACCGGTGCGCTGCTGAATCCATTCATCACTTGATTCAATACGATCAACAATTTCAGAATTAGGAACTAAACGCTTAGGACGATAAGAACCAACAGAGAGGATCTGACTATTAGTCGTCGGTGATGATTTGATAATCATGCGTGCCTTCCTGCAAATTCCTTAGCGGCAGACACATCATCTGCACTCTTAAGAGCGAAAGTTTCGATCTCTGGAGCACCGCGCTTGAGTAAGCCAACCAGAGTTCCAGCCGGTGGTAATTCAATGACACCCGTTATGCCGAGTTTTTTCATCGCCTCCATGCACAGATCCCAGCGAACTGGATTAGCTATCTGGTTAACGATGCGAGTGAGCACCTGTGCTCCATCTGTGACAACTTCACCATCTTTATTAGAAATTACTGAAATTGTTGTTGGGGAAGTTGAAATTGTGGCAGCAAGTGCGCGTAGTGGTTCAACGGCAGGTGCCATAAAAGCTGTGTGAAAAGCCCCAGCAACAGGCAGAGCTCGAACACGTGCGCCTTCGGGAGGATTTTCTGAAAGAGAAGAAAGGGCAGCTAAATTACCTGCAGCCACAATTTGTCCACCACCATTATCGTTTGCGGCAACTAATTGCAGTTCATTGAGTTTCTTTAGAACGATTTCACGATCTCCGCCTAATACTGCAGACATTCCAGCAGGGGAGAGCGCTGCAGCTTTAGCCATTTCTAACCCACGTGCTCGAACTAAACGCAGAGCATCTTCATCCGAGATTGCACCACTGATTGCCGCTGCTGCTAGTTCGCCCACTGAGTGACCTGAAGTGAATGAAAAATTCTTAATACCAAGTGCGTGTGCACCTAGTAAAGATGCAGCCACGATAAGTGGTTGGGCATTTGCGGTGTCCTTGATTTCATCGGCATCAGCACTTGTGCCAAGTCTTATTAAATCCACATCAATGCGCATCGACCATTTGGCGAGAAGCTCATGAAAAACGGGATTGGTTACCCAAGAATTAAACATCCCCGGAGTTTGGGAACCCTGTCCCGGGGCAATAATTGCTAACACGTTTATTACTTTACTCGAATGGGTCGATTACTACCTAGTAGGAGTAGCTCATCAGAGTTGTGCAGTATGGGCGGGCGCCACAATAGTGTGATGAATTACCATGCCGCGGGTTACGAGACCCGTTCTTCAAAAACTTCCAGCAAACCAGCTTCTCGATGATTTACAAATTCTGGGAAATAAATCACAGCATTTGCATGTGCATTTGGACGAAATAGGTTTCGAATGTGCTCACAAGCAATCAAGTAGAGAGCTGCCGGAAGTAGGTCAACAGAACGTTTAAGGAACCAAGGGGTTCCATTTCTTAGCATCCACTTAATGGATTCAGCTTTTGGTTTCTTGACTACAGGCTCAAGGTCAATAGGAGATATTTCCCAGCGCTTACTAAGGATTTCACGAAAGTGGTGAGCCAGTAGTTGATGCCCAAACTTAGATGGGTGCATCCGATCTATGTGCCAAACTTTTCTCTCATAAATACCTTCAAGCTCGCGGGTTCTTAGGATCTCTGTCCCAAACTCTGCAGCAATTGCTTGAGTAACTTGGTTAACTGCATTAATGCGGCGGCGTAATACAGTGCCTAAAGTCTTTGGCATAGGAACAATTAAGGTGGGGTCATGTAATTGCAGGAGTAGAACTTCAGAGCCAATGGCCTTGAGTTGCTTAATGGTGCTACGAAGATTTTGGTGCAGATGCTCTGGAGAAAAACCATTTCGAAGGGCATCATTTCCACCCACGATTACTGCGGTAATTGATGGGAAATGCAAAATTGCTTTGGGAAGTTGATCATGAAGAATCTCGTCTGACTTTGCACCGGCACGAGAAAAATTTACATACACCAGAGGATCTTTGAAATTCTTAGCTAAGTAGTAACTCCAACCGCGAGTGATTCCATTGCGATCGGTGTCGCCGACGCCAGATGCGGCGCTATCTCCCAAGACTGCGAAGGTTGCGACGCGCTCCATTTATGCCGCCCGTAACCTTCTCTTAGATTCTGCGCTTTCACCATGGAGCTTCAGCATCAAGGACAGCGTCGCACTCCATGGAAAATTCTCTGCTTGATGGAAACAGCGCTGTGGCAGTTTTGGATCCTTGCGCATTTCAAGTACTCGCTCAATTGCGTTAGCAAACTCATGTCCAGAATTTCCTGCGATGGCCCCAACTGGCTCGGAGCTATTAATGAGGAGGAATTCACCCACTGCACTTGTATTAGATGCAACGACTGGAGTGCCAGCAGCTAGAGATTCAAGGGCAGCTAGACAGAATGTTTCAATTGGCCCTGGAGCAAGTGAAACATCTGCAGTTGCCAAGATTTCAGCAAGGCGTTCGCGATCTGCGATATAGCCAAGAAAAGTAACAGGCAGGCCCTTACTTCTTTCGCGCAAATCAACATACATAGGACCGATGCCAACATATATTAATCGAGCATTAATGCCGCGTTCCAGTAAAACCTTCAGCGCTTCAATTGATCGGGCTGGGTGCTTTTCACGAGACATACGACCGCAGTGAACAAGGAGAACATCTGCGCCTTGAAGTAAATCCTTTCGGAAATCTTCGTTACGCAAGTATGGCGAGAACTTATCTAAATCCACACCAAGAGGAACTCTTACAAGGTTCGTTGTCTTAATCTCTTCAAATTCCTTAGACGCAAACTCTGTAGTGGTTATTACATGCTTAAAGCGTGAGGAGAGTCTGCGGTTGTGCCAATCCACGATGCGCTTGAGGGAGAAAGGGAAGTAGTTCTTAGCTAGTCCACTTAAAGTTTCGTGGCTAAAAACTACTGCTGCGATATTTCGCTTACCTGCCCAAGCACCAATCTTTGAGAGAGTAAACCGATCAGAAATCTCTAGTACATCTGGCTTCAGTGTGATTAAGAGCTTCTTAACATCCCGGTTGTTGCGAATGATGCGATAGCCGCCGCTGAAAGGAATTTCGATGGAAGGCAATGTAATTCTGGTGCCACTTGTTGACTCTTCACAGTAAAACCCTGTTCCGGGAACAATGTATGTAAATGAGTGACCACGAGCTACGTAACCCGTGCCTAATTGATGGAGAGTTGTCTTAATCCCACCTGACTTTGGACCATAGAAGTTAGCGATGTGAACTATCTTCATGCGACGTTCTCCTTCATAGGAAGTTGTGATACTTGGATTAATTCTCTGTAGTGCTTCATCAGCTGCTCATTTACACGGCCCCAGGAGTTATCAACCACTGATGATCGCGTACGCTCGCGCAAGATTGCTGGCTCATGTTTATTCAATAGATTGTTTACGTTTTGGTTAAGTGCAACTGAGTCTGCTGTATTGATTAAATACCCGGTCCAACCGTGCTTGACCAGATCTACTGGTCCACCTGAATTAGGTGCAATTACTGGAACACCTGATGCAAGTGCTTCTTGGATAGATTGGCAGAAGGTTTCATGAGCGCCTGTGTGAACAAAGATATCTAGTGATGCGTAGTAGCGGGCTAAGTTCTCGCCACTTTGATAACCAACAAAGCGGGCGTTAGGTAGGTGTTTTTCAAGGCGAGCCCGAGCTGGACCATCGCCAACTATTACTAGTTGAATATCATCGCGGATATCTAAAACCTTGAGATCATCTATTCGTTTTTCATTTGCAAGGCGGCCAACGTAGCCAATGATTTTGCGATCAGGGCGTGAACCCAGAAGTTCACAGCGCAAATCAATATCGCGCTTTTCTGGAGAGAACTTCACCGCATCGACGCCACGTTGCCACAGGTGCACATTCTTTACTCCACTTTGTTCTAAGTCCTTACATGACCAAGTGGAGGGAGCCAATGTGCGATCACTGGAAGAGTGAATCTTTGCAACCCACTTCTTCAAAGAGTTATGTGCAACTGTTAAACCGTAATGACGGGCAAAGCCTGCAACGTCGGTTTGATAAATGGATAAAGTGGGAATGTTGAGATTCTGGGCAATCTTGGTTGCATATTTGCCAAGAAAAATCGGGGAAGCTAAATGAATGACATCTGGTGCAAAGCCATCAATGAGAGGCTCAAGTGCCCGTTGCGGAAAGCCAAGTGGAATCAAGCCTTTCATTTCAAGGCTTGGAACACGTTTGATGCGAAAGCCGGCATATTCGCGGGGAGCATCAATACTTTCAGGGGCAATAACTAAGGCCTGATGGCCTTCACTTTTTAGATGCTCTAGAACCCGCAAAACAGAGTTAGTGACACCATTGATCTGAGGCAAAAATGACTCTGTGACGATTGCAATGCGCATTTTCTGGCTCATGGCTCACAGGGTCGGTTACGCCTAAAGACTCAAGTAATCCTTGAGGTTACGTGTTGGCAAATCATGCGTGAAATCTGAGATTTAGTTCGCCTTTCTGGTTACTGGCCAGTAACATTGGCTCTATGAAGATCGCTGTCTGCATCAAACAGGTCCCAGATTCTTGGGCTGAGAAGAAGATGGTTGGCGGATTACTAGATCGCGCCAACGTTGATGCTGTTCTCAATGACTTAGATGAATATGCCGTTGAAGAAGCGCTTCGAATTGCAGAAGCAAATGGTGGAAATGAAGAAGGTGGCGCAAACACAGTCACTGTTATTTCAATGGGACCAGAGCGAGCCACAGAAGCTGCACGCAAAGCCTTATCTATGGGTGCAAATGATGCGATTTTAATTAGCGATTCAGTCTTAGCTGGTGCTGATGCTGTTGTGACCGCTGAAGTTTTAGCCAATGTCATCTCTAAAGGTGAGTTCGACATCGTTATCTGTGGAACTGAATCAACAGATGCCCGTATGAGCGTTGTTCCAGCGATGATGAGCGAAAAGCTGGGATGTGCTCAATTAACTTTTGCTTCTAAGGTTTCGGTAGATCCGGGGGCTAAGAAAGTTTCCATCACACGCGTAACAGAGGCTGGCGTGGATGAAGTCCATGGAGAGTTTCCTTGTGTCATAAGTGTTGTTGAAAAGATTAATGAGCCGCGCTATCCATCCTTTAAGGGCATTATGGCTGCGAAGAAAAAGGTTATTGATGTTCGTGACTTTGCAAGCACTGGTGCGCAGTTCACAAAATCTTGGTCAGCAGTAGTTGATTCTGCTCCTCGTCCACCACGTGCTGGCGGTGTTGTTGTTACCGATGATGGAACAGCTGGCCAAAAACTTGTTGATTTCTTGAGTGAGAAGAAGTTGATATGAGCACTGTATTAATCCTGGCTGATTTCGCTGGCGAAAAGGCAACTAAAGCAACCGTTGAAATAGCAACAGCTGGCGCTGTTATTGGTGAGGTAACAGCGTTAGTTCTAGCACCTGTTGGCAAAGGGGTAGCCTATGCAGCCTCTATTAATCAGGGGCCTGTCACAAAAGTACTTGTCATTGAATCAGATGACTTTGCCCGCCATGGCGTTGCAGCATCAGCTGATGCGCTCGCACATGTCATTGGACAAATCTCTCCTTCAGCAGTTCTCGTAGTCTCACATGCCTTTGGTAAAGAAGTTGCTGGTCGTGTGGCGATGAAGTTAAAGATTGGCATCATTACTGATGCAGTCGATGTTGCTGCAGATTGCACTGCAACACAGTTGGTTTTTGGTGGCTCAACAACTGTGCACTCAAAGGTAAACGAAGGCACAGCAATAATTACCGTGCGCCCAAACACCATCACTGCAAACTTTGCCGCAGCTAGCCCTGCAATAGAAAACTCAACTGCGCCAATATCTGATTGCTCAAAGAAAGCAACGATTACTTCGACGCAGCCTCCCGTTAAGGGCGGTCGTCCAGAGTTAACTGAAGCCAACATTGTTGTCTCAGGTGGTCGCGGAACTAATGGAGATTTTGCAACAGTTGAAGCTTTTGCAGATTCACTAGGCGCAGCCGTCGGCGCATCACGCGCAGCAACGGATGCGGGTTGGTATCCACATTCTCACCAAGTAGGTCAGACTGGAAAAACTGTTAGCCCACAGCTCTATGTTGCATGTGGAATCTCAGGGGCGATTCAACACCGCGCTGGCATGCAAACGAGCAAGAACATCGTGGTGGTTAATAAAGATCCAGAAGCGCCACTGTTTGAATTAGCTGATTTTGGTGTTGTGGGAGATCTCTTTGCCGTGCTGCCTCCTGCCACTGAAGGCGTTAAAGCCCTCAAAGCCTAAGATTGGACCTATGTCCTCTATCTACCTAGACCATGCGGCCACAACGCCCATGGTTGAAGAAGCTTTAATTGCGATGACTGGGCAGTTAGCACGCTTAGGTAATCCTTCAAGTTTACATACACACGGACGTGCAACACGAAAGACTTTAGAAGATGCCAGAGAAGTTATTGCAAAAGAAGTTGGTTGCTTGCCCAGTGAAGTTATTTTCACCGCATCAGGAACAGAAGCAAATAACACCGCACTGAAAGGTTTGTATTGGCAGGGGCGCGATAAGGGCAAGCGCGTTGTGGTTATCAGTGCCATTGAGCACCATGCAATCCTTGATCCTGCGCACTGGCTAGAAGTGCATGAGGCCGCTGAAATTGTTCAAATCCCAGTTAACGCTAATGGCGTCATAGATATTGAATTTCTTACCCAATTAGTTGCTGCCAGAGGCAATGAGATTGCAGTAATTAGCGTGATGCATGCAAATAATGAAACTGGAGTTATTCAACCGATTGCAAAGGTTGTTGAAATTGCTGGAGAGATTCCAGTTCACACCGATGCAGCGCAGAGCTTTAAGAAAGTGCCACTTTCTTTTGCAGATCTTGGCGTTTATGCAATGTCATTGAGTGCCCATAAAGTTGGAGGACCTCTTGGAATTGGCGCACTTATTTTGCGCAGAGCAGTTGAAATTCCTGCTTTGCTCCATGGTGGGGGACAAGAGCGTGAAATTAGAAGTGGAACTTTAAATGCGCCAGCAATTGTTGCTTTTGCTGCAGCTGCCAAAAGCAAGTATTACGATGAAAAGAATGTCAGCGCACTGCGTGACTCCTTCATTGCAGGAATTACATCTGCACTTCCTGAAGTAATTATCAATGGCGTGAAGTCAGATCGCCTACCGGGAATTGTGAATGTCACTTTTCCTGGAACACAAAGTGACACGTTGCTATTGCTCATGGATGCCCAACATATATCCTGTTCAACAGGATCTGCCTGCAGTGCTGGAGTGCATGAAGCCAGCCACGTTCTACTTGCCATGGGACACAGTGAAGTAAGTGCTCAGTCCTCACTGCGCTTTTCTTTCGGTGCCACAAGCACTGATGCCGACGTTGATTTCGCAGTGTCAGTCTTGCCTGATGTAATTACCCGTGGAAGGGCGGCAAATCTTTCATGAGGTTAATTGCGGCAATGAGCGGCGGCGTTGATTCTGCAGTGGCTGCTGCCCGCGCAGTTGAAGCTGGCCATGATGTTATTGGTGTGCACTTAGCGCTCTCCTCAAATCCACAGAAGTATCGCTCAGGTGCTAGAGGTTGTTGCACAATTGAAGATTCACACGATGCCCGCCGTGCCGCCGATGTCATCGGAATCCCTTTTTATATCTGGGATATGGCTGAAGAGTTTCATGATGGCGTTGTTGAAGATTTCTTAGCTGAGTACGCAGCTGGGCGAACACCTAACCCATGTTTGCGTTGTAATGAAAAGATTAAATTTGCAGCCGTACTAGATCGTGCACGTGCCATGGGATTTGATGGTGTCGTAACTGGTCACTACGCAAGAACACAGATCTCTGACTCTGGAAAGACTCTTCACCGTGCAGTTGATCATTCAAAGGATCAGTCCTATGTTTTATCAGTTCTAACTATTGAGCAAATTGAAGGAGCGATTTTTCCACTGGGTGATACAACGAAAGTTGATATTCGCAAAGAGGCAGAAGCACGCGGCTTAGCTGTTGCACAAAAACCCGATAGTCACGATATTTGTTTTGTTCCATCTGGTGATAACGCTGGATGGTTACGAGATCGGTTGGGAAGTGAAGTAGGACCAATCGTTGATCAAGATGGTGTGAAGATTGGTGAACACAAAGGTGCTTACACATACACAATCGGCCAACGCAAAGGCTTAGGGCTAACTGTTCCAACAGCTGATGGTTCACCTCGATTTGTTTTAAAGATTGAACCAGAGAGCAATACCGTTGTAGTTGGAGCGCGTGAAGATTTAGCAGTATCAACTATGCGTGGTGAGAGGGCTGTGTGGTGTGGCCCATCTGTGACTTCGCAACCACACCGTGGTTTTGTTCAAGTACGTGCACATGGTGCAGCACTACCTTGTTCTTACTTCTTTGATGGAACATTGCTCACCGCTCACCTAGATGAGCCTCTTTTAGGTCTGGCAACTGGCCAAGCGATGGTTATTTATGATGGTGATCGCGTCGTAGGTTCAGCCACAATTTGTGAGACTGAGTAATGAGTAATCAAGCCCGCCACCGCATGAGTGAGCTCATGGGACAAATTCGTGATCATCAATTTAAATACTATGTATTAGATTCACCAACTCTCACCGATGCAGAATTTGATGCATTATTAAAAGAGTTAACTGCCCTTGAAGCTAAGCATCCTGAACTTCGTGAGGCAGATTCACCCACGCAGCACGTTGGTGGTGGTTTTGCCACTCAATTTGAACAACGTGATCACATTGAAAAGATGATGAGCCTAGATAACGTCTTTGATAGTGATGAGCTTTCAACCTGGTTTGATCGTGTTGAAAAAGAAGTTACAAAACCTACTTACTTGTGCGAACTCAAAGTCGATGGCTTAGCGATCAACTTGACCTATGAAAAAGGTCAGTTAGTGCGCGGACTCACCCGTGGTAATGGTGTTACAGGAGAAGACGTGACACTCAACGTTAAGACAATTAAGAACCTACCTCATGCTCTCACAGGCAATAAAATTCCAGATTTGATTGAAGTGCGTGGAGAAGTGTTTTTCCCCATTGCAGCGTTCAATGAACTCAATGAGTCGTTAGAGGAGTCTGGTAAAGCACTCTTTGCTAATCCACGCAATGGTGCAGCTGGGTCTTTGCGTCAAAAGGATCCACGAGTAACTGCATCCCGACCTCTCTCCGTAGTTGTTCATGGTGTGGGTGCCAGAGAAGGCATTTCATTTGAGTCTCAAAGTAATGCCTATGACGTATTGGCTTCACTTGGCCTGCCAACAAGTGATCGCTTTAAGGTGTGTAAGAGCCGCGCTGAAGTTGAGAAATTTGTTAAGTATTACGAAGAACATCGCCATGATGTTGAGCATGAAATCGATGGCGTAGTTATAAAGGTCGATTCAATGAGTGAGCAGGCGCAGTTGGGCTTTACTTCCCGTGCTCCTAAGTGGGCTATTGCATTTAAGTATCCACCCGAAGAAGTAACAACAAAGCTTCTAGATATAAAGGTGAGTATTGGTCGTACAGGTCGCGTAACACCATTTGCTTTTATGGAACCAGTTAAAGTTGCAGGTTCAACAGTTACCAATGCAACGTTGCACAATGCTGAGGAGATTGTTCGCAAAGGAGTATTGATTGGAGATGTTGTTGTTATTCGCAAAGCTGGCGATGTTATTCCTGAAGTACTGGGACCAGTAATTGAGCGACGCACAGGCAATGAGCGCGCATTTGTCATGCCGACAAAGTGTCCTGAGTGTGGATCAAAGCTGCGAGCAATGTCAGAGGCTGATGTTGATATTCGTTGCCCGAATACCCAAAGTTGTCCTGCACAGTTGCGTGAGCGCATTTACTACATTGGATCTCGTGCAGCGTTAGATATCGATGTTCTGGGTTATGAGGCAGCGGTCGCATTACTTGAATCCAAAATTATTGTAGATGAATCTGATCTTTTTGATTTAAATGAGGGAAAGCTGTCAAAGTGTGAATTCTTTACAAAAAAAGATGGAACACCAGGTGCAAATGTTGCAAAGCTTCTTGCCGCACTTGATGAAGCTAAGAAGCAACCGCTGTGGAGAACTCTTGTGGCACTCTCTATCAGGCACGTTGGTCCAACTGCCGCCCAAGCGCTAGCTACTAATTTTGCATCTATTGCCCTGATTTCAACTTCCTCTGCAGAGGAGTTAGCAGCAGTAGATGGTGTCGGATCAACAATTGCGCAGTCGATAGTTGAATGGTTTGCTGTTGATTGGCACCGTGAAATTATTCGAAAGTGGGATGCTGCTGGCGTTACTGTCGTTCAGCAAGAAGTTGCTGCCTTGCCACAAACTCTGGCTGGTTTAACTTTTGTTGTCACTGGCGGGTTGGAATCGTTCACTCGTGACGGCATCTCTGAAACTATTACTGGCCATGGCGGCAAAGCCGCTAGCGCTGTATCTAAGAAGACAGACTACGTATTGGTGGGCACTGACCCAGGATCAAAGTTAGCTAAAGCACAAGAGCTCGGAGTGCCAGTCATTGATGAGGCTGGATTTAAGCAATTACTTAATGGTTTGGCATAGTAGGATTCAAACCATGATTAACCTTGCTGCTGAGACTATGCGTGAACTTCCAATGCCTGCTTATGCATACGGCATCATTGGTTTTGGAGTTCTTTCACTACTTCTTTATTTAACTCTTCGCCTAGACCGGGACTAATTTGTCCCGCGTTGGAATTTACGGCGGAACATTTGACCCCATTCATCGTGGTCATCTGCACGTAATTACCCAACTGTTTAAAAAAGATCTCATTGATCAATTACTTCTTATTCCCGCTGGTCAACCTTTGCTTCGAAGTTCAGTGCCAACTGCCAGTGGAGAACAGCGCCGGAAGATGTGTGAGTTAGCGCTTTCAACGTTGCCAGAGGAAATCAAGAACAAAGTCTGTGTTAACCCCATTGAAATCCTGCGCACAGGCCCTAGCTATGCAATCGATACCGTTGAAGCTCTCCACCATGCATACCCAGAAGATGAACTATTTTTGGTTCTAGGGGCAGATGCTTACGCAAAGATTAATCAGTGGAAACGTATTGATGAGCTAAAGGATTTAGTATCCATCATCTGCATTAATCGCCCTGGTTATCCAGCAACTGGAATTGATATTGAGGCACTTGATGCCGCTGCAACATCGATTCGACAGGGATTGAGCGCTGATGTGCCGGAAATTGTGGCGGGATTTATAAGAGAGAATGGGCTCTATGACAATCAGTAGCAAAACCTACGAGATAACCCAAGTAGCCGCCCATGCCATTATCGAAAAGATTGGCACGGATTTAATCGCTATTGATTTATCAGATCAATTAGTTTTGAGTGAAGTTTTTTTGATTGCAACAGGCCAAAACTCGGCACAAGTAGATTCAATCGCCGATGAAGTTGAACGTAAGCTGCAAGCAATTGGAGAAAAGCCAGCACGCCGTGAAAAAGGTGCTGAGTGGATTTTGCTTGATTACTCAGATTTAGTTGTGCACATTCAAAGTGTTGAACTTCGCAAGTACTACATGCTCGATCGTCTTTGGAATGACTGTCCAACGATTGAACTAGATGCTGTGAAAGAAGCTGCATTAAATGGTAGGTAATCGCATTGTTATTTGGCGTCATGGACAAACCGACTGGAACAAGATCAATCGATTTCAAGGTCACTCTGATATTCCGCTCAATGAAGTTGGAAAAATACAAGTAACTCGAGCAGCACAAGTATTAGCTGGAATGAACCCGACACAGATAATTTCAAGTGATTTGGGACGTGCGCTTGAAACTGCGCAAGCCCTCGCAGATTTGACTGGATTAAGTTTTAGTTCACATGAATCCCTGCGTGAAACTAATGGTGGTTTGTGGGAAGGAAAAACTGGTTCACAAAATCGCACAGAAGATTTTCATAACTTTATTCGCTGGATTGATGGCGATGATAGTCCAGCTGGTACAACAGGGGAGCGACGTAGTGAGGTGGCATCTCGCGCAGTTGGTGAAATCTTGAAAGCCTTAGAAGGAAAGACTGAACAACTCCTAGTTGTTGCAACACATGGTGGAACTGCTAGATGTGTCCTTGGAGAATTGCTACAACTTCCACTTTCACATTGGGGAGTTTTAGGCGGACTTTCAAATGCGTCTTGGTCTGTCCTTCAAAGAAATCCCCGCCAGTGGAATTTAGTTGAACACAACGCTGGATCTATTCCAGAACCTGTCTATGGCGAAGAAAGTGGAGCAACTTTCGTTTAAAACTACCGCGCATGTATGCGGTAAGGTCTGCACTTGAAGTAAATGGGGCTATAGCGCAGCTGGTAGCGCACCTGCATGGCATGCAGGGGGTCAGGGGTTCAAATCCCCTTAGCTCCACGTATGAACAACAACGTGAACGATGAGCGCGAGCACGCGGCATACGACTTTGCCTACGTGCAGGAAAAATGGCTGCCCATTTGGGATCAAGTACAGCCATTTAAATCAGGACGTGCAGATGACACACGTGAAAAGAAATATGTCTTGGATATGTTTCCTTACCCTTCCGGTGATCTTCACATGGGCCATGCCGAGGCATATGCATTAGGTGATGTGATTGCCCGCTACTGGGTTCAAAAAGGTTTTAACGTTATGCACCCCATTGCTTGGGATGCTTTTGGATTACCAGCAGAAAATGCGGCAATCAAACGCAACTCTGATCCACGTATCTGGACGTATGAAAATATCGCGGTGCAAAAAGCCTCAATGCGACGTTTTGCATGTTCTTTTGACTGGGACCGTGTGTTTAACACATGCGATCCTGAATACTATAAATGGAATCAATGGTTGTTTATAAAGCTGCACGAGCGCGGCCTTGCTTATCGTAAAGATTCTGCCGTGAACTGGTGTCCTGGATGCCAAACTGTTCTAGCTAACGAACAAGTTGTTGCTGGACTATGTGAGCGCTGTGACTCAGCTGTTACGAAAAAGAAGTTGAATCAGTGGTATTTCAAGATTACGAATTATGCCGATCGTTTACTTGAAGACATGGCACAACTTGAAGGTAAATGGCCTGAAAAAGTTTTGATGATGCAGCGCAACTGGATTGGACGCTCAACTGGCGCCAATGTTTCTTTTGTTATTGAGGCGCGCACCGAGCCTGTAACTATTTATACAACCCGTCCAGATACTTTGTATGGTGCAACTTTTATGGTTGTTGCTGCCGATAGTGAACTAGCTGCTGAGTTAGTAGTTGGTACAGGAGTTGAAACTGAGTTCAATTCTTACCTTGAAAAGATTAAGGCTGATAGCGACATTGATCGCCTGGCTACTGATCGCCCTAAGAGCGGTGTGTTTCTCAATCGCTATGCAATCAACCCGGTCAATGGTGTGAAGCTACCTATTTGGGCCAGTGATTATGTTCTAGCAGATTACGGCACCGGTGCCATCATGGCTGTCCCAGCCCATGATCAGCGAGATTTAGATTTTGCCAAAGCATTTGCGTTGCCTGTAGTTGTTGTTGTTGAAACTGAGGAGGAAGATCCCAATACAAGTGGAGTCGCAACAACGGGCGATGGAAAGTTAATTAATTCAGGCGCACTCAATGGTCTTAATAAAGCCGATGCAATCGCTGCCATTAACAGCCAACTAGAAAAAGATGGTC
>Ga0209086_10001518_pt1 | contig 18865 bp, 20 predicted proteins | sample M_130207_XF_Meta_FD_187312 | JGI IMG/M metagenome (GOLD analysis project Ga0209086, IMG submission 187312) | Freshwater microbial communities from Lake Montjoie, Canada to study carbon cycling - M_130207_XF_MetaG (SPAdes) (version 2) | ecosystem: Environmental > Aquatic > Freshwater > Lake... | reverse complement strand
AGGTGGTGTGGGTCGGCGGGAAGTGCTGGCGGCTTGTATCGGCGAGTTTATTGAGCAGCCGGTTGCACAGCGCCTGTAGGGCCCGGCGGAGTTTGGTTTCGCGGGCGAGCAGCAGGGCCAAGCCGCAAGCCAATAGGGACAGAATCACGACGATAGTCATTGGGACTCCTTTCGAGAGAGGGAATAGAAATCAGTTCCGGCAGGCGAGTTCAGCCAGATCAATGGCCAGCCACCTGTCGTTTGCGAAGTCGTAAAACTCGACTTCGCGAAAGAGGGCAGTCGGGACGGGCGTGGGAGTGAATCGCCACGTGTCCGGGTCGCTGCCGTGTTCGAGGCCGGATAGCAGTAGCCCGATGTAGGTCTGAGGTGATGTGCCGGCGATCAGCGGAAGTTGCGGGAAGATATAGGGAGCACAGGTTCCCGGGACTGTGATCCTGACCAAGCCTGATTGGGCCTTGGCCGTCTTGATCTGACCAGCCATGCCGGGAATGGGGACCTTCGTGGCGGTCGGCTCCCACTGGTCTTGGGTGCTGAACCATGCGACGGGTTTTTCATGGGGCTCGATCTTGGCGGTCGTTGGCTTGATGCAGCCAGAGTTAATGATCGAGCGGAGTTTCATACCCGTGGTGTAGTGGTAGACGATTTCGGGCGGATCTGGGCCGGGGTATGTCGGGTGCGGAATGGGAATGAGAACGTGGATTTGCATGCGGGCCTCCAGAAGGTTGCAGACGGGGATCGCAGGAGAGGGACGTGGAAGAAAGCCGTGGGAGAGATCAACGGCTACGAGATGGTGAGCGACGCCGGCTGATGGCGATTTTTTCGCTCACTTAATATGCCCGGATTTTGGCAAGTATTCAGGAAGCCACGATTTAGTTCACGCGACTCTTTTTATTAGCTATCAAGCTCGTGCTCTCGCTCACCAGCCCAGTCTATAGGTCCGACGTTATGCCCGATTGAGTGGTGCTTGGACAGCCGGCCTCGCACGGTACACAACGCTCCGCGGATAGAGCCCAACGTAGGATATGGGCACACCCACCTGAACAGAGCGGCCAGCGTTCAGCCACGAATAAAACCCAGCGTTAAAGCCTGAATAAAAGCTTCTATTACCGATGCCGTATGGAGAAAAGCCGGGACCGTAAACCCCTGAGTAAACACCTAGGTAGAAACGAGTGGAGAAGCCTGAGTATCCGCCGGGGCCTCCAAACTCAGTGCCCCCGATCCAAAGCCCTTGAGCATGGGGGGCAGAATGAAAAATATTTTATTTATTGTGCTGGGCCGATCCCGACAGTTTTCTCTTTCCACATCTCGCGTATAAGCTCATCCCGGTCACCACACATTCAAGGGCAATTCCATGCGTGTCGCCGTTGTCGTTGCTGCGATGTTGTTTTGTGCGCCGTTGTTTGCACAAGGCGTAAAGCTCCCGAGCGTCACTAATTCAATTGGGATGGAGTTGATTGAGATACCAGCAGGGAAGTTCACGATGGGCAGTCCTGAAGATGAGAAGGGTCATGAAGACGACGAGGCACAAGTTTCCGTAACGCTGACGAAGCCATTCGGACTTGGCAAGACAGAAGTGACTCAAGGGCAGTGGAAGGAATTGATGAGCACGGAGCCTTGGGACGGACAGAAATACGTAAAGGCTGACAAGGACTGCCCGGCTACTAACGTTTCCTACTTCGACGCTGTGGAGTTTTGCGACACGCTGACAGAGGTTGAACGCAAGGCTGGAAAACTGAAAGTAGACGAAGCGTATCGCTTGCCGACAGAAGCCGAGTGGGAGTATGCATGCCGAGCAGGAACAACTACAGCATTTTCATTTGGCGATGAATCGAAACTGAACGCACATGCGTGGTGGGGTGGTTTTGATATAGAAGCTCTTAAGAAAGGTGAAGTAAAGGCTGGCGGGGGTAACGCTGCCCGTGAGCAATACGCTCATACGGTTGGCACGAAGAAGCCCAATCCATGGGGCTTGCACGACATGCACGGCAATGTGGCTGAGTGGTGTTCGGATTGCTACGACGGAAAACTTGCAGGCGGCATCGATCCACTTGGCCCCGACGGGGGCTCGTTCCGCGTGTTTCGCGGCGGCAGCTGGGGGGGCATCCCTGGCTACTGTCGGTCGGCGTATGGCAGCGACGGCATCCCGTCGGACCGCGACGACCGCCTGGGTTTCCGTGTGGCCCGCAGTCAGTCGGCACGGTAACAGTAAGCCCAAGCATGGAGGGCGAGGCGGATGCCGAAGCCTGACGTTGCCGCAGCGAGGGCAGCGTCAAACCGACAGAATCTCTCTCTGAAAGTGGTGCTGTTTAAGGGGGGCAGGTCATACCCGTCCCGCTTCCCGTGCGTATGATCCCCTGCTCATGGCGAGACTTTCCAAGAAAGCGGGAACAGACTTCGAAATTCAAAGCAATTTTCAACAATTCAACAAAGTATAATTTAAAAGAATTCCGTTTGGACATCAAATGCGTGGAGTTGCCATCGTATGCTCTGGCAGGATGTTGTTGTTGGTTTCTGCAGGAGGTGCTTGCGTGGCAGGTCAAAAAATTTTAAATACAGACCCACCAACACAATCACAATGATTGGCAACCAACCGATTCTTTTTCGTTGCTTATGCGCCGAGTCTTGTATTGGCCGATTATGCCAGCAAAAGGAGTTATAAAATGACGGTCGCCCCAGTTTCTATCGATACCGGCCGTTCGCGTCGGCCAGATTCCAAAATCTTTGTGTTGCTGGTCGCTGCGACCGGACTTGTCACAGCCGCGGTCTGGTTTGGCTCGAAGCCTTCACTGCTGCCGCCGGCCGCCGACGCGGCGCCCGTAGTTGGGTCTCCGATCGTTGGCGACCGACTGCCGAGTTGGAACGACGTGGGTGTGAAGCGTGAGATTCTTCGCTTTGTGGATGCAGTCACGCAGGAAGGCGCCACGTATGTGCCCGTGGCCCAACGCGTGGCGGTATTTGATCACGACGGCACGCTCGTCTGCGAGAAGCCCGTCGTGCACGGCATGTTTCTGATCGATCGGATCCGCGCGATGGCGAAAAAACGTCCGGAGATCGCAAACGAGGAGCCTTACGCTACGCTTCTCACTGGCGATATCGAGTCGGTGCGAAAGCTCGGCAAGAAGTATTTCATTGATCTCACGTTTGCCACTCTGGCTGGTGTGTCGGAAGAGCAGCTTGAGTCAGAGACTCGAGAGTTTCTGAAGTCCGCAAAGCATCCTGTCTTTGATGTGCCGTATCAAGATGTCACGTATCAGCCGATGCGAGAGTTGATTGGACTGCTGCGGAGCGCAAAATTTACAGTATGGATTTGCTCCGGCAGTAGTGTGCATTTCATGCGTCCGGCAGCCGAGGCGTGGTATGCCATCGGCCCAGAGCATGTGATCGCTTCGCGTGCCGCCAGTACCATGCACGAGGCCCCGCAGGGAGCCACTGCCGGTGGAGTGGAGGGCATCTCGGCACCTAATCAGCGGCTGGAACTGATCGTTCAGCCCGAGCTTGAGGTTTTTAACGATCAGGATCGCAAGCCTGTGAGCATTGCCGAGCACATCGGCCGCCGCCCAATTTTTGCGGCCGGCAACGTGGGGAGCGAAGGCGATATCGCCATGCTGCGCTGGTCGCAGTCGAGCAAGTACCCAAATTTGCAGGTGCTTGTGCTGCACGATGACGACACTCGAGAAATGGCGTATGGCGAGAAGTCGAACGCATCCCTCAAGGCAGCCGAGCAATATGGCTGGCAGGTTGTACGAATGGCCACGGACTGGAACCGCGTGTTTGCTACGGAGTTCATGCGAAAAGAGAAAACTCCGCAGAGCGGTGCCGCACCGCGAGACCGTTGAGTCGAACAGGTTGCGGACGTCGCAGCGAAAATCGCATATTCTCAAAACGGCGCTGTGGAATCCGGTGCACAAAGCGACGGTCAAAATGAACACCGCTTTAAGACTGCCGAACTAGAATTTCTGATCGAGGATTGGAACCTGCTCACCACCGACGATCGCAGAAGAACCATTGCCATCGTCAACGGCTGGCAACTCACGTTTTCAAACTCCCGGGGGGCGCCGACACCATAACCTCGCCAATTCCGTGAAATTCGAGGGTAAGGTACCAACTGTTCTGCGGATGCCGGAACGAGGCGATGGGGACACGAAACGTTTCACAATATATGCACTGTGAATAATTGCAAATTTGTAAGTGTAGGGCCTTCGCTGTCAGTCCCGCGGCCCGTGTGTAAGATCCCTTGGTCACCACACCTTCAAGGGGAATTCCAATGTGTGCACAGGGCGTGAAGCTTCCGAGCGTCACCAATTCAATTGGGATGGAGTTGATTGAGATTCCAGCAGGGACGTTCACGATGGGCGATCGCGCGGGGGTTGCTGTAACGCTGACGCAAGGATTTTCGCTTGGTAAGACGGAAGTGACTTGGGATGAGTGGCAGCAAGTGATGGGGAAAGTTTTTCAAGGTCAAAAATATGATGTGGCGAGCAAAGACTTTTCGGCTTCAGAGATCACATGGGATGAAGCGATAGAGTTTTGCGAGAAGCTGACAGCGATTGAACGAAAGGCAGGGAAGCTGAAAGCGGGCGAAGAGTATCGCTTGCCGACAGAAGCAGAGTGGGAGTATGCGTGTCGTGCAGGAACAGAGACAGCGTATTCATTTGGGGATGATGAATCAAAGTTGGGCGAGTACGCGTGGTTTGCCGGCAATGCTTTCAATGCTGGTGAGAAATACGCCCACAAGGTCGGCAAGAAGAAACCGAATCCGTGGGGCTTGTATGACATGCACGGCAATGTGTGGGAGTGGTGTTCGGATTGGTACGACACAAACCTTTCAGGTGGTGTCGATCCAGTTGGCCCCGAAGGAGGATCGCTCCGCGTACTTCGCGGCGGCGGCTGGTGGTGCAACCCAAGCTTCTGCCGGTCGGCGAACCGCAACTACTTCGTCCCGTCGAGCCGCAATGACGGCGGCCTGGGTTTCCGTGTGGCCCGCGGTCAGTCGGTACAGTGACAGTAAGCGCAGGCATGGAGCGCGAGGCGGATGCCAAAGCCTGACGTTGCCGCAGCGTCAACACCTCCAGATTCTCTCTCTGAAAGTGGTGCCGTTTAAGGGGGGGCAGGTCAGTCACAGGCGCTGAACGAGTAGGCCGCACGACTGAGTTCAGAAATCGACTTTCTCAACCTTCCCGTCTCTCTCCAGATACAACTCATAGGTGTGTTCGCGTAGACTGAACACCTCCTCAACCACATAGCTGTCCGCGGAGCGCACCGCAGTCTCCACCCACACCCTCTTCTCCGCGGGCAGATCATCCAGTGTGATCACGTTCTCGATCTCGAAGCCCTCATGCCAGACGAATTCGAACCCCAACCCCTTGTTTGCCCACTTCAGCTTTGCTTCATAACCGTTGGCAATCGGCAGCCAGTCGATGTCGGCCCTGTTGTGCGATGCGATGGTTGCGGTCGCCGATGACAACATTCCCAGACCAGAGAGCACCATTGCGGAATAACCAATTCGCCTGAAAGCCAAAATACTCATTTTGCTGACGACCCACTTTGCGGACCACGCGGCAAGAATCGCTGCCGTCGCGACAACTGCACCCACAGACATAGCCTTGTAGGTCATCAGCCCAAACAAGGTGTAGAGAACCAGTTTGATGAGATGGAGCAGAATTTCGTTGGTCGCTCGGGTCGCGATAATTTCCTCCTTGGACATGCCGCAGGTGAGATAAAATCTGTTGAACAGCAGGCCCACCGCCCCAGCCAAGCCCGAGACAAACCCGACCGAGAAGCCGAGGAACGCCAGCCGATACTTCGACGGCGGTGCGGTTTCGTGCTGCTCGCCTTTCCTGAGCAGCTGGGCGATATTGCTGAACAGAAACATGCCCATCATCAGCTCCAAGTACATTGGATTGCAGTATTGGAGCAGCCACGCCCCCAGCCACACTGCTGGTATCGAAGCTGGGACGAAGTTTCTCACGATGTCCCATCGGATGCTCTGACGAAAGGCAACCAGCCGGGACAATGAGTTCGTGGCGGTGCCTATCGACAGGGCTGCAGGAACCGAGCTGATGGGTAGAACACGGCTCAGGATCGGGATCAGAATCAAGCCCGCCCCGCCCCCGCATATCGTGCTGAGAAGAAACGCGGCGACAGCGATGACAAACAGGAAGATCTGAATGGCCCTGACCCTCGGAGTGGCCGGCTGAACCCTAGAATTGATCGTATTCTAGAGGCTCTGCTACTGACTCAATTTCGTGATTTCTGACAAATGCTTAAGGCTTGGATGTGACACGGCGCTCGCGGCAATGTGGGCACGTTCTTACTATCGAGATCGCAAGGGTACGCAGCCCAAAGCGTCATTGAGCCGGGCGATGCAAAGTCCTACAAGCAGGGCATCGTGATTCTTGCCGCCTGCGTGAGCGACTGTGATCCTCGCTCGTGCCAGAAAGCAGGAAGCAAGTGGTCGATTCCAGCCCCCAAGCGAAAGGAACGTGCTATGAAATCTCCTGAACAGATCACGGACGACGTTATGGGATCAAGCGTTGTGACCCAAGTCGTCGATGCGGTACGCCATGCAGTGTTTGCTAGTGCGGTGGCTCTGCCCATAGCCCTTCTGGCTGCCGCAGACAGTTTTGAGAGCGACTCCAACTTCGCTTCGGCGGGGGAGTTGTGGCTCGATGTCCAGAACAGAATGCAGGTGGCAACAGAAAGAAACCTGTAGAAGCCCAGGCTGACGCCCGTGCTTTCATAAACCGGTGACGCTGTCAGTGGCGGCACACATCACCAGTCCTCGCCCGATTTGGCAGCAGAAGGGACTCAGGACGAGAACCCGCTGACCGGCTCGCCATGCTTTCTGGAACGCTCTCGGAACTTTGGTTCCGGGGGCGTTTTCATTTGGTGGCGCACGGCTGACGGCTCCCCTTTGCAACCGCCTCGCATTCGCTCACCACCAACGCCGTGCCGTTAATACCGACAGTCTAAGGTCTAAAAACACAACAGGATGTTCATGTATGGTTGATACACGTATTTTTGTTATCGAGAGAAAAGATTACGGCTAAAGTGCGGCCACATGCCCAGTTGCAAAAAGTGTGCAGGGGCTTGTCAGAAGTGCGAGGCGACCTTTCAGGCCATGACCAAGTAGTGATGAAGTTCTTCATAGATGGGCGTGGTGGCGGGAAATCCGTCATGGCTTGACGGGCTGAGAAGCAGTCGCGCTCATTCCTATCAATGGGCTGAGTTGTTCGTGCGGCAGCGTTGCCCACGGTCGGTGAAGGTGTTTAGCGAAGGACTTCACATGGATACGCGGACGAAGTGCGAGGCGATCAAGCATTCTTCTCAGGCGACTGCGTATTATCACCTTGCATACCTCGTCAGATATGCCGCTGTCGTGAGCTTGACGTGCCTTCCACTTGTTTGTGATAGAGAGGCTGTTGCCCAAGGAGTCGCCGACAGTCATGTGATTGATTCTGCTTGGCCAATAGCTGCTTCCGAAGAGCATACTGATCGCTGTCAAATCAGTGGCGTCTCACTGGACAACTCCGGAAACGCGTTGGTGCTCAGTCGCGGCGACAACCACTGGATGCCACAGACGGGATTCAAGCATCAGAAATCCAGAAAGGCGGCCATTCATGTCATCGGTTCAGACACCGGCAAGATCAGTAGCTCTTGGGGGCATGGCGTATTCATGCTGCCTCATCAGATCGTCGTCGATTCCTCCGACCATGTGTGGGTCGTCGATGCGGGGCTCCATCAAGTCATAAAATTCGATTCCAGTGGCAAGCGGCTTCTCGTCGTCGGTGGCCACAAGGTGCGGTTTAATATGCCAACCGATATTGCATTCCTGAGTGACGGAACGTTCGTGGTTTCCGACGGATACGTCAACAGCCGCATCGTGAAGTTCGAAGCCGACGGTCACCCCGTGGCCGCTTGGGGCACGAAAGGTAATCAGCCGTTGCAGTTTCAGACTCCACATAGCGTGGCCGTCGACGATCAGGATCGAATCTATGTCGCGGATCGGGAGAACAATCGCATTCAGATCCTCAGCCCCCAGGGCGATTATCTGACAACGTGGACGAACGTTGACCGGCCAATCACGGTAAGATTCGCCGCCGGTTCGCTGTTCGTGCTGTCGAATCTAGAGGCGGACAAAGGCATTGTGCGGCGGATGGCTCTCGATGGACAGGTAATCGAATGGTTTCATACAAAGCCCTCGGGCGCGACTGATGACTTTGAATGGCCGCATGGGCTGGCGGTCAGCAAAGACGGGGACAACGTCTACGTTGGCTTCACGCTTACAAGCCGTCGGGCGCAACGATACCGAAGAGCCGATGCGAGTCGCTGAACCCAGATTCTTCGAGATGGGGGCCGGTGTTTATATCCCTCTATGATTTCCGCCAATCGCCCCCACCGAGTCCTCGCCATTCTGCCATGCTTGCCTCGCCGGCGGCTTGTCTGAGGCGATGGCTTACAAGTTCCCAAGGTCCAGCAGCCTTGCCTAGCTGCCTGGTGCCTCTTCGAGGTACTTCAGCGATCCAAACGTGAAATCAGCAAGGGATTCTTCTCACTGTCTATCGCTGCATCGCTCGTCGGTGCGTAAAGGAGAATTGCAATGCACTCGAAAGGTGTGTGTAAGCTACCGATTGCACTAACAGTTGTTGTTGCATCGGCAGCGTGTTGCGGATGCAACACTCTGCCGGCTCCGTCGGTGACACTATCGCGCCTACAGCCATCCGCCGACGTTGCAATCAGAGAGAGTATTCATGCAGTCAACAAAAAAGCAGAAGACTCTCGGGATGGAGAGGGTGAGCAAGTCCAGCGGGGTCGGGGGCAATGGGCCGAACTCATGAGTGAACTGAATCGCTTTTTTATATTTGGTGAACCCAAAGAGATGAACTCATCACAATTTGATCCCGTCTCAGACAAACAGATGAGACAAATGCGCGCCGAGATAAAAGGCGGCTCATCGCTGTGACGCTGCCCCCAACTTGGTACCAGCCGGGTTGTTAGCCATGCAGGGCCGGTAGCTGGGCATGCCCAGCTACCGGCCGCGCGAATTCGAACGGCGTCTGGTTGCCCAGAGCTGCCCGCTGACCGAGTTTTGGGAAGGGCTGCGCCGACGGTGACGATCTGCTCGCCGAGCGGCATTTTCGAGGGAGTTTCAAAGTAGCGGCACTGCCCGCGGCGCGATGAATGTTCCTACCTTTCCCCAAATGCTAGCTCGTCAACCGTCTAACGCTTGCGGAAGTGCCGTTGACCGGGCTATCCTTTGGTCGTCAGTGCGAAAGGTGGCCCTTGCGGAGGCTTTCACCTCGGCCCGAATCATGCTAGGCGCAGACGCGTATGAAACGTATTGGCATATTGACAGCCGGCGGTGATACCACTGCGCTCAATGCCGCCATTCATGGCGCCGTCGTCCGCGCCAATCAGCTGCGGATTGAGATCTACGGTCTCATGAAGGGCTTCAACTGCCTGTTCAACCCGCGGGTGCCGCACGTGCATCTTAACCCGCTGTTCCAAGCGATTCCCGAACTCGACGCCACGAAGGGGGGCACGCTCATTGGTTCATCGCGGGATTATGTCGACCCGGAAAACAAGGCCGAACTCGACCTGATCACGCAGCGGCTCGAGGCGTTGGGCATCGAAGGGCTGATTGCCATTGGCGGTGACGGCACCCTCAACGGTTTGCAGCCTCTGACCGAACGACTGCCGACCGTGCTCGCACCTAAGACCATCGATAACGACCTAGGTATGAACTATCCGAGCGAGTCCGACGAATGGGTGCGCGTCATCGCCGATGGCAAGCCCGGATACGTCTACGCACGCAACTCGTCGAACGTGGTGTTCGATCTCAATCAGGTCGTCAACTACGCCACGCCGGGGTACGCCACCGCGGTACTGGTGACCGCGCAGGGCGTGGAGCGAATCCGGACCACGGCCGAAAGTCACCGGCGCATCGCCATCATCGAAGTCATGGGGCGTCACTCGGGATACATCGCGCTTGGCACCGCGTATGGGCGGCCGGATATCATTCTGGTGCCCGAGCATCGTGTTGACATGAACCGGCTGGTCGATCGTGTCAAGCACCTCTACGACATGCAGAAGAACGTCGTGATCGTGTGCGGCGAAGGTATCGTCGATGAGGAGGGCGTCGAGCTGGGGGCGGAGTCCGCCTCCATGGACCCTTCGGGCAACGTGGCGTTGAGCGGAGCCGCCAACGCCTTACGCGCGCGCTTGATCCAACGGCTGGGCGATCGTTACTTTCAGCAGTATCGTCGGGGCGACTCGGCGCACGAGGCAATTTTCACGAGAAAAGTGGGGCACACGCAGCGCGGTGGCCGCCCGATCCTCTTCGACCGATTCTACGCAGCGTTGCTGGGCTCGAAGGCCGTCGATCTCTTGGTTGAGTGGCAGAACAACGCGGTGTCCGTTCTTCAGTACCACTCGCAGACGGGCTTTCACGTGGAGGGGTACGACGCGAATCGGTTTCGCGATCGCTGGGGACTCATTCACGCGCGCCAGATGCACCCGTCGCTCTACGACCCGCGTCTGATGATGCCGTCCACAATCGGCATCGGCTACCTGCTGCCGATTTTTACGAACGCCATCGGTCACGACGACGCAGAGCATATGCGGCAGACGCTTTTCGACCCAGGCAACCTATCGCAGCCGTATCACTCGATCAACACGGACGTGCACAAACGCATCCGGTATCTCGAGCCGACAGCAGACGCGCCGCTGAAATAGACAATGTTCGGCGTCAACACCATGCCGCTATGCCCACGGCGAAGGAGTCACGACGCCGTCAATAGCACGTGGTTCAGTCGGTAGTCGCGATCATCAACGGAAGCGAAAAGGCCGGGTCTGGGACCGGGTATCGGACGACGCCGTCTGGGCAAGTGCCGCGAAGGCCTCAGATTTCGGGCAGACTGATGGAGACCCGACGGTATGCCTGTCGTGCTTCAACGAGCCTGCATCCTTCGTCGTCGAACCGGCCACTGCCGCCGCGGTGGTCATGGTCAGGCCGAGCGAGATCGAGCCCGATGCGGCGTTGTAGCCGTCCACCACGAAACGGTAGGTCGTGCCGGCCACGGCGTTGAAGGTCACGGCGCTTGTCAAAACACCGCTGCTGGCGTCGTCGTTTGACGCCACGAGCTTCAGGCCCGAGACCGATGCGCCGGTGTAGACGCCGAGCAACGTGTCGAAACCGCTATCCGCCGTCTTCAGGCTCACGCTGCCGCTCGATGGAGCCGTCCAGTTCCACCACACCGACTTGCCTCCGGCGTTACCTGCGACGGTCGGCTCGCCCGACTGCTTGGTGGCGTTGACGTTGGTGCCGGTCACGCTGAATGACGTGCCGGTTACCACCAAAGCATTCGCGAAGGTGTCGTTTGCAGGCGCAGTCGCGTTGACGGTGAGCACGATGGAAGTCACTGACGTTCCTGCCGGTGTGCTCACGCCCGCGCTGTCAGTGGCGACGGCGTAGTACGAGTAGTTTCCCACTGTCAAGCTCGACGTACCGGCGATCGTGAGAGACCAGTTGCTGCCGCTGGCGACCCCCGAGCCGAGCAGCGTGCCGCTCGAGCTATAAAATTTCACGCCCGTGATCGTGGCCGCGGTCGAGTCGGTCGCGTTGGCGGTGAGGACCACCGCCGTGGTAGCCCCCACGGTGATGGATGTCGGGCTGACCGTGAGAGAGTTCACCACCGGAGACGGCGTGGGCGGTGGAGTGGGGGTCGTGGACGGCCCGATGACGATGTCATTCTTGTCCACGACCTTCTGCACGAGATAGCCATTGAGGGTGGCCGTGTCGGAAGTAAGGTCGCCGATCTCGCCGTTGAGCGTGTCGTCGTACCAACTGAGAGACTTGTAGTTGACGTCGGGGTCGGTGACGGCTTCCGCGATCTCGTGAGTTGAAACGGCGGTCTCTTCGTCGAAGATCGAGGCGAAGCCCTGCGACGACGGTGTGGGATTGGGCACGCCGGGATACGGCATGACGGCGTAGCGGACATCCGCCGCAATGCCAGTCGCGGTGCGGCCCGCAAAGGCCCCGTGATAGCCGAGAAAGCTGTTGACGCTACTGCTACCCCCCATCGTCACCGTGATGCCGCCAGCGACATAGACGACATACAGCCTGTTGGCACCGGGGGCCTTGGCGGCGCCGGAGTTGATTTGAGCCTGCACAATCGACCGGATCTGCGCGTCGCTCAGGGTCGTCGAGGTGAGCGTGTTGGCGACGACCCCGGCGTCGGCGGTGCCCCGAAACGAAGCTGGCGATGAGACGTTGCTGGGATTGTTGTAGCCCGCGGAGTCGAGCATATCCATGTAGGGACTGTTGACGATGTACGACAGGAATCCGTCGAGTTGAGTCTTCTGGCTCGTGAGCGTGGAATTCGAGGTCCAATTCGACGACGAGGTAGCCGAATTCGAACCGATGTAGACGCCCTGCACGGCGACGTGCGTGAGCACACTGCCGCCGTGATAGGTGACCGCGAGAGCGAGTCGCTGCTCAAGGCTCTCGATGGCACCACGGAAGGCAACAGAACGGCTACCGTCAAGCCGACGATGGGAACGGCGATGAATGGGCATGGTTGCTCCTTTGCTCCTCGCGCCGCCCCTAGAAGCACGATTGTTGAGCAGTCGGTTGAGAGTATCGGAACGCGGTTGTGGTCTGTCAAGAGTGACTCCGGTTTTTCCGGCCCGAGGGAGGGCAGAAGGACAAACATGTTTGACCTGTAGGCTGGCATTTACTCTTTGCAGGGCCAGCCCGAACGTCGATAATCGTTTCGCCCTTGGGAAATGTCACGTTCGACACGGACTCGTCATTTGGAGGCATGTCATGCCACGCAAGAACATGTCAGCGAGTGTCGGTCGATCGGTCCTCGGAGCGGAGCAGCTGGAACCTCGTCGGCTGCTCACCGCAAACCTATTGGGGGCAGTGTCACTTGAGTCACTTCTGTCTTGCCAAGTCCGAATGGCTTGGTCAGCGTTACGGAAACTTATGCTTCGTGGTCTAGAAGATTATTCTCACCTTTAGGGCTGCCCATCGTCAACTTCCCTGCCGGTATCTCAATCAACTCCATTTCAATCGCGTTTCGAGAATAACCCGTAATACAAAACAACATCCCAGCAACGACAACAACGACACGCATGGGATTCCCCTTGAAGGTGTGATGACCGGGATGAGCTTATACGCGAGAAGTGGGACGCGATAGCGACGGGCCCCTACCCCACGCCGCGATTCGGCATCCGCCTCGCACCTTGCTGCCTGCGCTTACTGTTACTGAACCGACTGACTGCGGGCCACACGAAAACCCAGGCTGTCGTGGCGGAACGACGGGACGTAATAGTTGCGGGTCGCCGACCGGCAGTCACCTGGGTAGGCCCTCCAGCCGCCGCCACGATTCACGCGGGCCGAGCCCCCGTTGGGGCCAACTGAATCGGTGCCGCCTGAAAGTTTTTCATCGTACCAATCCGAACACCACTCCCACACATTGCCGTGCATGTCATGTAAACCCCACGGGTTGGGCTTCTTCTTTCCGACCTTGTGGGCGTATTTCTCACCAGCATCGAAAGCATTGCCGTAGAACCACGCATGCTCGCCCAACTGCTTTTCATTACCACCAAATGAATGCGTTGCCGTTGTTCCTGCGCGACACGCATACTCCTGCTCTGCTTCTGTCGGAAGGCGATACTCTTCGTTGGCCTTCAACTTTTCAGACTGGCGTTCTAAATCTGTCAGCTTCTTGCAAAACGCTGTCGCATCAACCCAGTTCACATATGTTGCCGGGCAGTCCTTGTCAGCCTGTATGTATTTCTGTCCGAGCCAAGGCTCCGTGCCCATCACGCTCTTCCACTGCCCTTGAGTCACTTCGTATTTACCAATTTCGAAAGGCTTTGTCAGCGTTACAGCAACTTGTGCTTCGTCGTCTTGATGATTCTTCTCACCCGCCGGGCTGCCCATCGTGAACTTCCCTGCTGAAAGCTCAATCAACTCCATTCCAATTGAATTGGTGACGCTCTTGAGCTTTACGCCTTGTGCGAACACTGGCGCACAAAACAACACCGCAGCAACGACAACAACGACACGCATGGAATTCCCCTTGAAGGTGTGGTGACCGGGCCGGTCGGGTTGTGTCAAAATAGGGTATAGCCATAATGTCGGCTGTACAACCAAAAAAACGCCGGAAAAACCGGCGTCCAAATGGCGAGAATGCCGCTGATCCTATTTGTCATGGTTGGTGGCAGGCAAAATAAAAGAGAACGCCTCGGTACGATGCCGGGGCGTTCTTCGATTTGCATTCAGCGATGGCTACTTCTTCCCCTGCTCCTTGCATTCCTTTGCACACTTCTTGCACTGTTCGGCACACGCCTGACACGCCTTGTCGTCTTTGTGCTTTCCGCACTCGGCGGCACACTTCTCACAGGCATCGGCACAGGCGACGGCAATGGTTGCTTCCAGCGGCCCGCCCCGTGCGGCAATCTTGGAACACACCCCGCAGATGTCGGCACAGTCCAGACAGAGCTTGATGCAGTTCTTGCGGTCGGCCTTCCCTGCCAGTTCGTCGAGGCAGGCATCGACGCAGGCAAGGCAAGTTCGTTCGCAGTCCTTGCATTGAATACAGCAGGAATCGGCATTCGCATCGGCAGCGTTCGTCATTTGCCCTCCAATCCCGGCCACCGACACAGCGGCAACCATCAGCGTGAACAGAATACGACTCATTGCACATTCTCCTTGACATTAAACTTTGAGTACCGCCGAGTTGTCACGACGACTTCCCGGCCCGCTTTGCCGTCTCTTCGATCAGGCAAAGACCATGCTCCAAGAGGATCATCACGCAGTTATCCACGATCCGGTAGAACACGTTATTCCCGTTCCGACGTGCGGCCACGATGCCTTTGTCCAAAAGCCGTTGCAACTGGTTGGAAACAGCCTGCGGCTTCATTTCCATTGCGGCTGCAAGGTCAATGACGCACACTTCATCCTGACGAGCAACTTCGTGGATGAGCCGCAAACGAGTATCGTTTGCCAAAACCTCAAACAACGCTTCGACTTCGATTGCCTGCTCGCAGGATAGCAACGGGCGTTCCCGAAGGCTCTCCTTTTCAGGACACGGAATGGGGGCTCTGTTCGCAGGACGCTTTGCCATGACTTTCTCCAGAATACACGGATACATTAATCAGTGTATTCGTGTACGTCAAGACCGCATCAACTGATTTCTTAGAGTTCACATCGGTGACAACTTCGAGACCAGCTTGTTCGGCACGATTTCTGTGACCTTGCGAATCGTCGGGGCGAACGGCTTCGGCTTCTTGGCTGGCTTGACATGCAACTCCTTCCGTTGAAGCTCTTTCTCTTTACACAGATGCACCCATAGCTTTATCGCTCCCCGCGGCTGAGAAGCCGCGGCCCCTGTGCAGTCTTCGGCTGTGAATTGCCTACGTTTGGGAAGGTCAGGGACTGGCATTGGGTGCGGTCGCTTGGTTCAAAAATCTGCTTCGTACGGCATCAGCACAACGCGGCTAGAGTCTGCGGCAGATTTTTCACCGATTACCAGTATCGAACACAAGCAAACCAGCCGCGATGGCCTTTGCAAGTGCCGATCTCTTTGGGCTTCCGCTGCCCCCAGTAGCAGCAGTTCTTGATTGCCGACTCACGGCTCTGTCCAAACCCGATGCCTTCAACGGCACCACCAGCGCGGCCACAGTGTTGCAGGACTCCAGTGCGGGCCATCGTTTCGGCGTCCTGCTGCGCCGTTGAGCGAGCCCGCGTTGTGGTGGTCTGCGCTTCTACGATGCCGGAAGGTGAGGCCGCGAACAAAGATATCGCAAGGAACATGAGCATGCGACGCATTAGAAAACTCCCTATCGTTGGTGGGCTATTTGTTGGTAGGCAGAGCAACCAATGATCCTATTTTAAGTTCGTGAAAATTTTCTAGCGCGGGGCCGCCCAACTCTCCCGCGACCGAAAAAAACGCAAAACGCCGCACCGCGAAAGGTTCGAAGGATCGCCCGGACAACGGCACTTCCGCGAGCGTTTGACCGGTGACGAGCGGTCAATGGGTAGGGCCCAGAACCCTACGCGGCACCGCGAGATGTTTGGCCACTGCAGGGTTGCAATTGGCATGTTGTTTTGTATGACGGGTTGTTCTCGAAACGGCACCAATTCAATTGTTATCGAGTTGATTGAGATACAAGCAGGGAAGTTCAACATGGGCAGCCCGGCGGGCGTTGCCGTGACGCTGACGAAGCCTTTCGGACTTGGCAAGACAGTAGTGAATTAAGGGCAGCGTCAGTGTGACGGCATCACGATCCACCGTGGCGCCGCCCTCACTCGTCCACCTTCTCAACGGAACTGGACGGAACCCATTCATCCCACTCGCGCGAGTAACCGTCATAGTGGATCTTGTGTAACCCGAACTGTGAGGCAAGGACCGTGCCGCGATACCAGTTCTCGTCTTGCGACCACCAGACCTTCACGTGGGCTCCTCGAGGAATTTTCTTGAAGCGCGGATTACGGATCCGCTCGGGACCGACCCATTCATCCCATGAAGCCTCGAAATCAACGTAGTGGACGAGCGACTCCGCGCCCCGAATCGCGATGATCTGTGCCGGATACCACGTCTCCTCCCACTCCACCTCAACGTGGCGACCGAGTCCCGTCTGCGGTTTGCCATGGGTGTCGGCGACCACCAAAGTCGGATCGAAATCGTCGGAGGCGGCGAACATGGCTTTCTGTTCCTCCAGAAAAGCCATGTTCTGCTCGGCATACAGTGCCACTTCGCGGATCTCGACATCGCCGTCAGCGTCTGCATCGACAAGCGGGCTGCCTTGAAAGCCTCTGAGCAGGGACTCCGTGAACGTCCAACTGGCCGTCGAGGTGTTGTGCGAATAAGCACTCGTAAGACACGCACAGGAAAGATCCTCGCGTCGCTTCATGGTCTCGTCATACATCGCTCCGGAGTGGCAGCAATCCGCCATAAGAATCGCCTGGGCGCCGTGAAACCGCGATTCGAGCATGTCGAAGATTTCCTTCACCGGCCAATGGCTCGCATAGTCGTCGCCCGCGTCGTAATTCGCGAAATACGTGTCCCGCGTCTTTCGATTGCGGGTGCCGTGTCCCGCGAAGTAGAAGATCAGAAGGTCGCCTTCCTGAGTGCGATCGAGCTGAGCGCGGTACTCGCGACGTATCGCAGCGAGTGTCGCCCGCTCGTCGGAGAGAAAGACAATCTGATCATCGGGAATGCCTGTTGCCTTCAAGGCGGCGATTAGCCGTCGATCAGCCCGATTTGGCATCGCGTCGGGAAACGAATCATAGATGTCGGGGTGCTTCCACTGGAGAATCCCGACGGCAAAGACCCAGGTCCGAGACGGATTCCACCCGATGTCGGCAGAGGCGACGGAAATAGTCATTCCCCACATCAATATCGCCAGCACGACGATCACGTTGGGCCACTTCCGCGTGCCGACATCCATTTTCGATGCAGCCGGTTTTTCGGGCGATTGCCCGTGTACACCGATTGCAAACGTCTTGAGTCGAGTAGTTTCCATGCTGCCGCTACCTGATGCCCTGCGGGTCTACGAGCCATTCCAAAGCCTGACCTGCCCTCATGAGTGACGCTATTTTCTAAGTTAGGATTTTGCCCTCCAATAAACCAGCCCCGTGCGTTTGCTGAGGTGAACGCACGGGGCTGCCACGCCGACGAGAGTCAGGCTCGGCAGGATGCGTTTGTTCGTGAGACGTTGACTCGGCTGCCGTCCAAAGATGAGCGATTTGCCGGCGACTTGATGCAGCACCTAGCGAATGACCGCTCGCGTGAAGAATCGACGAGCCCTGGGGCTTGCATAACATGCACGGCAACGTGTTCGAGTGGTGTTCGGCCGGGGAGTTGCCTCCCCGGCCAGATCAAATTCAAATCATTGCAACCGTTTCAAAACTCAGCATCACTCGGTTGTGTCACCGCTCGAACGGGTAACGAGTCCTGCGTAGATGTTCGACGCGATATCATCCGAGATTTGACGAACCGATCCGTCGCACATCAGATGAATCACAATACCACCAGAGTGATCACTCGACGGTCCCCACGAATGATTTCCTCCGGATCCTGCAAATCCACCAGTCGGCACGTAAAAGGTCGTAAAAGTATTGGCTGACTTTGGTCCCTTGTTCAGATTTGTGGGAACTGTAGTCAACCAAGTTGCACCACTTCGAGTAGGGGCAGTGTTCGGTACACCAGTGGTCGGTCCCAATGCAACATGGAAGGAGGTTGCTCCATCGATCCAAGAAGCATATCCACGTTCTTTGCTCTCACTGGTGGCAATGGTCTTACTCGATCCATCCCGAATGTTCGAGAATGATCCACCAATAACTTGATTGGAGGTATCACTCCCAGTGAACTGAAGACCACCGATAAAAGCATCACTTCTGTCAGGTTTATTTGTCGTGGAATTAAGATGTGTTCCTACCGATGCCTTGTAGTTAGTGATTGCAATAAACGGTTCGCTCGAACCAACTGAATTGACATAGGTTGTCAATGCGGCATCCTCAGTGGCAAACGACGTTTCTACGCCAGTTCCCTGCGATGCATAGGCGCAGCTACGATCTCCAGAAAAACTTGGGCAGCTGAACCACCAATCTGTACTGAAGAGGCATGCAGCGTGGCGGGAGGAGCAATAGCAGTTCCGGTGCCGACCAAAAGAAGCGCACTAAATGGTGACACTGCGAATGGCTTGCTGGTGTTTGGCACTGCAGAGGTATCGGTTGCCGTCGATTTACTCACAATCGCGTTGTAGAGATTCGACTGCTCGATATAAGGAAGAATATGCGTCATCCAGCTGTAACCACTACTGGTTACTGCAGTGCTTGCAGCGACCGGGT
>Ga0209086_10001515_pt1 | contig 18871 bp, 26 predicted proteins | sample M_130207_XF_Meta_FD_187312 | JGI IMG/M metagenome (GOLD analysis project Ga0209086, IMG submission 187312) | Freshwater microbial communities from Lake Montjoie, Canada to study carbon cycling - M_130207_XF_MetaG (SPAdes) (version 2) | ecosystem: Environmental > Aquatic > Freshwater > Lake... | reverse complement strand
AATCGCTCACTTATGTTAGCCTACCCTCCAGTAAGGACCCGTAATAAACAAGTGATTCATTGCAGTCTTTTAAAGTTTCAAAAATAATAGGCGAGTCAAGCGAGCGAACCCAAGTGAGCGTGTGACTAATTATCATCTAAAATCAAAATATAGTCGGTAAATTTGTTATCTATTTTTGAAAGTGATGTTAGCCATAATTAGCCAAAAACTCGCAAAATGTTAGCCATATGTTAGCCAAGTGAGTGAAACCATATAAATAAATATTTCTATATTTTATAATGGAACATAACTGTGAATGGTGCAATTATAAAACAACGAGTCGTTATAATTATAATAGACATATTACTTCTGGAATACATAAAAACGAATCCTTAAAAGATAATTATTTATGTAAGTACTGCGACAAGCCCTATAAACATAGGTCTTCTTTATCAAAACACATAAAATATTCTTGTACGAAAAATAAGGATGAGGACCTGAAAGAGCTGGTTCGTTTATTAAACGTGCAACTAGAATCACAGAGCAAGCAACTAGAAGAGCAACGCAAGAGTTTCCAGTCACAATTACATAGTCAATCTAAACAAATAGAAAAGTTAATGGGTAAGTTAGAGATAAATGGGTCTTTTAATACACACATACAGAACATTACTCTTTTATCTTACCGAGACACAGACATTAGTCATTTAACTGAACAGGATTACAAGAATAGTATTAAAAAGGTGAATTATTGCGTAAAAAATATGATAGAAAAGATACATTTTAATCCATTAAAGCCTGAAAATATGAATATCTATATTTCAAATATGAAAGATAAATACTTAATGGTCTATGACGGAAACAATTGGAACCTGGCAAACAAAAAAGAGGAACTAGATAAACTTTATGAAGAAAAGGAGATGATGTTGGAAGAATGGCTTGAGACAAATGACGATAAAGATTTGAAGGAAAAGTTTTTAAAATATTTAAACAATAAAGATAATGATGAATGTATTAATAGAATAAAAGAGGAAATAAAACTAATGATGTATAACAAAAAAATGTAGTCATATATTAATGCCGTATACAGATGAATATTTTGAAAAGTGTACTGAGGTTTTTAAAGATTTGATGGATTTAAAAGATGATATTCTACTGTATAGAAGAAATAATAGATTGTTTAATCTATTTGGTAAACATAAACCAGACCCAATAAATGAAGAGGGACATCCCCATTATGATTTTAAAGATGATTTTACTGAAACATTTAATAAATTTGAAGAAGAATATTATTTATTATTAGAAAAAAATATACCAGTCGGAAATAGTAGAGATAGGAGAGTCATTGTATTAAATACCTTTAAAACTATTGTGATTTTATTTTCAAAATTGGTACAAAGTATGGTATTTCAAAAGGAAATTAAAAATAGAGTAAAAAGAGAGGACCTTTTAGAAATAATGAATGATTTGAAAAGTGAATTAGTTAGTATTCTTGAAGGATATCAAGTAGTTGCAGAACCAGTTGAAGACCCCGTAGTGAATATTGTAAGGAATGATAGACCTTTTGTAACAACTACAAATCAGGTTCGTAGGATTGCAAACAATCTTAATTATCCAGACGTAAGATATCTTGAACCGAATTACCAACACGAAGGCTTTATTCCAAAGGGCGGAGTAATATATACTGTACCAGCAAAAAATGTTCGTTCGGTTAGAGTTTCATTAGAAACACGAAAGCGTAATCCAAATGCAAAGAAGTCAAGATACTTTAAAGTAGAAACACGAAAGCGTAATCCAAATGCAAAGAGGAGTTCAACAAAAAAAATAATACAAGGGACAAAGTTTTAGTTTCAAAAGAATATAAAGCCCCCGCCATAAATAGATTAAAATGTATCAAGTGAAGTGGTTCAATAAGAAGAAAGGCTATGGATTCGCATCAGGACCAAGCAACAGCGAATACTTTTGCCATCACACGGACATCACAGTAGAGGGGTATAAATATTTGAAGACGTAAGTGGGGAGGTAGTAAGTATGGGAGAGGGAAAGAGCAAACTAGCAAAAATCGCGTCACCGACCGAGTGGGGTCAACTAATGTGCGAGGTAGAGAGGACGAGTTGAGGTAGATGGGATAACAAGTAAATTTCATATGATTAATAAATGATATGAAATTAAAAAACTTATAATTGTCTCGGCGAGCAACTACGGCGAGCAACGGAGCGTAACTGAGGCGAGCAACGGAGCGTAACTGAGGCGAGCAACTACGGCGAGCAACAGAGCGTAACTGAGGCGAGCAACTACGGCGAGTAACAACAAGCAACGGCGAGCAACAACAGCGAGCAACAGCAAGCAACAATCAACAGCAACATCAAAAAAAAATATATAAATAAATAAATGGAGGTATTTGGGACAATGATATTTATGCTAGCGGCATTAACGGGCGATTGGTTGGTAATAGGATTAACATTGAGCGTGTTAATAAAGGTATTTGGCGGGGTATATAATCCAGCAGTGATACTGGGTCAGTGCGTGCTAGGAAAGAAGACTTGGAAGGAAGGAATGAAGTATCTAGGGTATGAGATATTAGGAGTAATATTGGCAGTAATAATATATAAGATAATCCCCTATTAAAATACTTATCGTTACGGAGCGTAACTACGGAGGGTAACTACGGAGCGTAACTACGGAGCGTAACGGCGGGCAACTACGGAGCGTAACTACTGCGAAGATAAAATCATACTCATTTCTAGAAAATCCGACCCATTTCTGATAGCGCGTTAAAATGCTTAAGATTATACTCTATAGAATACCTGTAGATTACAGTCTATTAAAATGCTTAAGATACTCTATAAAAATATTTAAGAAATGAGACGTAAAAAGAGAATGAAACAGCGGGTAGAATAATAGAGAAAACAGGGTAGTTTATAGGATGTAAACCGTTGAAATTGTTGTAAAAATCTTGAAGTAACTGAGGTTCCAGCAATAAGTTGGGAGTCATAACCTTTAAAATAGTTGTCAGAAGAAAAAGAATATATTCAAACGAGTTGGAACCTGCTGGTCGGAGGTCTGCGAGTCCCGCAGGTCTCGAGAAGTGTTGCCTTTAAAATACTTGTCGGAAGAAAAAGAATATCTTTGAGTGTCTGAGGTCTGCATCTTGCCGGAGGCCTTGGAGGTCTGCGAGTCCAGCAGGTCTCGAGAAGTGTTGCCTTTAAAATACTTGTCGGAAAGAAAAAGAATAATATCTTTAACTCAATGAGGTCTACTTCTTGCCGGAGGCTCGGAGGTCTGCGAGTCCCGCAGGTCTCGAGAAGTCTTGCCTTTAAAATACTTGTCGGAAGAAAAGAATATCTTTGAGTGTCTGAGGTCTGCATCTTGCCGGAGGCCTTGGAGGTCTGCGAGTCCAGCAGGTCTCGAGAAGTGTTTCCTTTAAAATACTTGTCGGCTAGAATATAAGATGTTTATACCTTTAGAAATGAGTAATAAAAATGAGAAATGAGTCGGAAAAAACATAGCATTATAGGGTATATTATACGGTAGATTATAGTGTAGATTATATGGTAGATTATACGGTAGATTATAGAGTAGATTATAGGATGTATAATTTATCTTTGAAATTGTTGTAAATATCTTTAAGTGTCTGAGGTTCAGTTGTCTGCGAAGTTGAGAGAAGTCATAACCTTTAAAATACTTGTCGGAAAGAAAAAGAATATCTTTAACTCTATGAGGTCTACTTCTTGCCGGAGGCTCGGAGGTCTGCGAGTCCAGCAGGTCTCGAGAAGTCTTGCCTTTAAAATACTTAATAAATGAATAAGAAAAATGATACCGTAATAGGATAGAGAAAGGGTCGGCAAAAGGCAAGCAACTACGGAAAGTAGATTACATAGTATTAAAATTGAACTTTGAAATAACATACCAATTTATTTAAAAATGTCAAAGAAACCTATTCGCGCCGAACTGATAAAAATAATACAGAATGATTGTTTAAAAACAAAAAGAGTTGAGAAGGGATTAAAAACCCGTAAGTTGAATGAATTGTTTGATACGATAACAAGGTTAAATATAGATTTGCCCCAAAGATTAAAGGATATAAGAGAGAGAACAATTGTTCTTTATTCAGACGATGAGTCAGACGATGAAGAAGACGAGACAAAGGAATACTTTAATGACATAGATAAAAGGAATATGTTTATAGGTATGTACAAAAAGGATTACACTGAAAATAAGGATAAAAATAAACTGGAACTACAACAAGCAAGGGGCGTAAGGATGAATAAAAATACCTTTAATCATAACGGTATAATAATTATGTATGGTTTGTTACCCGAGTCTGCAGATGAAGAAGACTTTTCAACTATCATTAAGCATTTTAATATAAAGGTGAAGAATGGTGAAGTTACTTTTAAAATTTAATTTTTTGTTGTGATTAAAATTGAATGATAAGTAATAGAAACTGTATAAGTAAAAAAGATGCATTACCTAATACGTATAGGCGACGGAAACAATTTCAGACAGGCAAACAAGTTTAACGCCTTTGCATTAAATACAAATGCAAATTCAGCAAGATTCTTTATAAATAATGTAAAACCTAAAGATGTCTTGTGGTTTATAGAATCTGGTTCAAGGGGTAAGTTATGCTATGTGTAGCACTCTATAAAGGAGAAACATATATTGATTTGGGTTTGGACGATAAGTGGGACTGGAAGTTTGAATACGAAGAGTTCATAAGAATAAAAAAGTATAACCTTTTAACTCGCATAAGGGACCCAAACACAGTACAACAATATTCTGAAACCTGTCACATAGATTTGGATACAGAGTACAAACGAATCTTATCGGATGAAAAATTTAAGCGATACGCTCCAATCGCAAGGATAGCCTATGGATTACGGAATGAGAAGGAATACAAAGAGAATAAAATAAAAAATGAGACTAGTCTTAAGAAGGCAAAGGGAAAGGGAATATGTACTGTAACTTATGTATATCTACCAGAAAGTCCGAACGACGAAGCGATGGACGTAATCCGGTCATTCTGCGACACATATACAAAAGAGGAACTAAAGAGTTTTGGTGCTTTTATAGGGACAACATTCTAACCTTTTTTAATTAAAAGATGTTTCTTTCGGAAAGAAAAAGAATATCTTTAGGTCTCTGAGGACTACTTCTTGCCGGAGGCTCGGAGGTCTGCGAGTCCAGCAGGTCTCGAGAAGTCTTGCCTTTAAAATACTTAAGAAATGGGTAGTAAAATTCAGAAATGAGTCGGAAAAATGTCACGATAATATCGTGATACTCTATATAAAGGACCAGCATCTACTGCCAGCAAAAGGCCAGCATCTACGGCAAGTAGATTGCAGAGTAGATTAAAAAGATTAATTACCAATAAAGATAGATTTAACTTTAACACCTTCAAACTGTGTCGTCCAAAGATGATGGTACTTGCGAATCATAACAGGGTTAGTAAAGACAACAGAATTTTGATTTGTATGATAGCCAGTAAGGCGCCCCGCAAGACCTTGTATGATAGAATTCATAAAGGAACGTCTTGTTTTGCGGTCATACAGAACACCAAGATGTTCTTTGTGTAATGTCTTGGCGCAGCGGAGTTTGTCCTTGATAAAGATAAAGGTGTGAGTCTCGGGCTTTAAAAGAAGGATGTCTAGGTCTGTATCCATTTCCGAGACAAATTTGCAATCGGTAAAAACTTTCATAAAGTTAAGGATAGTAACATCGTGGCTATAGGTGCGCCCCGTCCTTACAATATGGTACTTGGGTTCGTCCATATATTCAGAAATTTCTTTAATATTTTCATAAACAGCAGGGTTAACTGGAACGGCAGTCTTGGGGTCTTTCCAGTTAACATTAGAGTAGTCGTGTTCCAAAAGACCCGCCAAGTCTTTATAGAATCGGATGCGATTTGTCTCAAGAAGCTGGAAGACGGAGATGTAGCCAGGCGGAGGCATCATAAAGATAATCTTGGAAACGGGAGAGACCTTGAACTGCTCTGTGTTACGGGGCGTGGCGGTGAAGTGAACTATCTTAATATCTTTTTTGTAGAGGTCTTCTTTATCCATAATACAAGCCTGTCTAAAGGCATTGTGTACAGACTGATTTTCGCCAAAAGCAATTTGAATTTCATCAATAATAATAAGCACATTTGTTTTGTCTCGCACGCGCTTGACAAAAGAGTTGAACTGGTTACGGTGGAAAATCTGGTCGGCCATCTCGGGCGGAAACCGGTCGCGGGTTTGCTCGGACCATTGGACGGATGAATAACCAGTTATAATAAATATATTTGAAAGAGGCATTGCAAGCGAAGGCGTGGCCAAACAATGCTTGATGACGCCCAACATAGAACCCGTTTTACCGGACTGTGTTAAAGCAAGCGCCAAGATGGATAGAATGGACCTATCCAAAAATATTTTTGAAATCTCCGCGCCAAAATGGTCTTGGCTGGGGAATATATTGAAGTCAACAGACTGAACGGGGTGCAAATTCTCGGCACGCATTTTTACATTTTAAATAACTTATGATGAATTTCTTTGTTTTCAATTTTAAAAAATTGATAGATTATTTTAAGTTATTTAAAATGTAAAAAAAACAATGGAAGAAATGTGGATATTGCAAGATATGGCGCGCGAAGCCAAACGGCAAAAGTTGCGACGCAAATTTGACCCCGATGTTTCCACGGAAGCGTTTATTAAACATATTTTAAAACAGAATGAACGCGAGGAAAAGTGGAAGGTACAAGATACGGAACGTATAAAACGTCGTATTGAGTTCCGAAAGAAACATCCGATATCTGAAAAGGTAGACCGTAGGTGGCTAGCATTAACACACAACTAACGCATTTTTTTAATGTGCTCAATCTTTGCTTTAAACCATTCTACAATGTTGCGGCCGATTTTATCTAAATAGGCACCCAATTGCGTGAAGCTCCAGTCTGTAAACATTGTATAGAATAGGGACAAACCTTTATCTTAAAACGGGGGTGCAATTTTTATACTCATTTCTCAATTTTCCGACTCATTTCTTGAGAAACTATTTGAAGGGGGTGGAAAGGTGCTAGGGTGCGTAAAATTGAACGCAAACTCTTTAAGTATTTGACCGGCAGATTGACGGGGGTAATGGCTGAACATACAATGAACCGTCGCGTGGCAATTCTACAGATAAATCTACCGGACGAGTTAATCAAACAATTAATGGACTATCTTTATTTTACTCCACAACAGATTGCATTGAGAGAACTAAATAAAAGAGTACAATATTGCATTACAAAATCAATACATTCAGGTAAAATTTGTGATAACACTCAAGCATATTTATTTAATTACAAGCATACCTTGATTTATATATGCTTTTGTAAAAAATGCGGTAATTACGAGTTTTCATCTGATATGGAGGAGTGTGTTAGCTGCAAATGTTAACCTTTCTAACATTTTTAATTTAAAACATTATTCAATAATATGGTATATGGAAGAAGTATTTACAACTGTATATGAAGAAAAACATTGGGGTGATAATGGAGAAACAGAATATACGGGTAGTAGCGGTTCAGGTAGTTCAGTAGATTATAACAAGAAATATATACCTTATTTAAAAGATGTCATTAAAACAAATAAAATTAAAACGGTTGTTGATTTAGGTTGTGGCGACTTTAGATGTGGACCATTAATATATGATGATTTGGATATATCATATACAGGATATGATGTATATAAAAAGGTAATTGATTATAACATTGGACACTTCAAATATAATTTCAAACACTTGGATTTTTGTAATGAAAAAGAGAAAATTATAAAGGCTGATATGTGTATATTAAAGGATGTATTACAACATTGGTCATTGGATAATATATATACTTTTTTAGATTATATTGTTGAAAACAAGTGCTTTAAAATTATCTTAATTGTAAATTGCTGTCACCAAATGCAAGATGATATAAATATACAAAATGGAAACTTTCGTCCATTAAACAGTAGGTATCTTCCTTTAAAAAAATACAATCCTATAAAGGTGCACGGTTATGATACAAAAGAAATATGCATTATTATTTAATTATCACCTTTTTTGTTTTATAATATTTTTTTTGTCTCGCCTTCAAAGCCAGCCTAAGAGGCACACTACTATGGTCGCAACCCTTCTCAAGAATGTTGTAATCCACCGCGGCGGCCTTCCCGCCAGTCACGGCGCTAGCCAACCGAGCTAGTCCCCACGATTGAGGCGTTTGATTGGGACGCGAACCAGAGGAATAATAAGCACCCTCACCTTTCCGTACAATTTCCTTTAAAGCATCTGTAGAACAGCCAATCTTCATATCGGTTGACGCGTGATTTAGTCCGTATATTTTTTTCAAATGAATGAGATGTTTTGACTTGACCACGGGATAATCAACCTTTTTACGCGTGTAATATTTATCTTTTTTATACAAACGTTTTGATTTTAAGAGTTCCTTTATTTGTTTCTTTTTATCTTTTCGGGATAAACCTTTGGGAACATAACGAAGAGGCACGAGCATATAAAATTGAACGATAAAATACTTATAGATACTTATACAAAGATGAACGTGCTTACAGCGACAACGAATCCGATACGCTATCTGGGCAAGCCAATCCACGACCCTTTACCCGAAGACGAAGACGACGACGAAAAGGCGAGGGTTGCTTTAGAGGCTTATATAAAAATTCTTGAAAAGCAAGCGTTAAAGAAAGCAAACGGCGAAATCTTAAACTTGCGTCAAGAGAGGGTTGAAGAATTGCGTAATGAAGACAAAGCCTTGGCTAAAGCCGAGTGTGAAATCAAATTAAAGCGTCAAGAAATCCAGACCAAGATTGAGGCGATTCAAAGAGGCGAATTTGACGCTGACCTTACCCGTTCCATAGTTCAACAAGCGTCGCAAATTCAAATCACAAGCACCACAACAGCAAGACCAAGGCAAGAAGCCGAAGGCGTTAAACGAGAACGAACCATAATCACGAGACCGCCCTTGTTTGGATTGATTAAATCCAAATCTAAATTTCGCTTCATAAACAAAAGTAAAACTTATACTTGTTGGAGCGAAAACGGAGGGACTTTTACCGACCAAGAAGACGGAAGAAGTCATAAATCTCTTGCTTCTTGGACGGTTTCAGTCATAAAGCGAGGGGGCGGGGGAGGGCGTAAGGTTTCCGCTTATGAAGTTGTTGAGGTTTTTCTTAAAGAGTCTAACGAGTGGAAGAAGTGGGGTGATGTTTATGGGGAAGAATGCACGGGGATAAACTAAAATCAGGTAGAAAGTGAAAAGGGGAAATTATGCTATTTTTAATATAATGATAAACCTTTGGTAACAAGTATATAAAAATTGAACGATAAAATACTTATACAAAGATACTTATACAAAGATGAACGTGCTTACTGCAACAACGAATCTGCGACGCTATCTGGGCAAGCCAACCCACGACCAGGATGGTAATCCCATCAGGACCGGACTCTTTAAATGTCTAAAAATGATGAATCTGCAACATTACTATCATTTGTTTAAATATGAAGAAATTGATTTTATCGCATTGGGTCTATTGAATGAACAAGACTTTATTTCTTTGATAGATAATAATGATGTTAAACAAATGATGGTGTTGGCAAGTTTCTTTAAAGGGTTACCAATTGTTCAACAAGCGAGGTCTGGCTAAAGCGGTTACAAGCGACAGTAAGAAAATAAAAAGATAAAAAGGTAAAAGGGATTAACGTGTTAATTTTTATTTTTTAGTCTTTTATATGGTTGCAAAGGGTTAGTCATGAGTTCATACAAGGTCCAATCATCAAACACATACCCGCCACAAGTAGGGTCTTCAGGCAAGTCAAGACACTTTTGTCTCAACTGGTAAATAATCAAACACTCCAACTTGGGAGGCTTGATTGGCGTAAACAACACGCGCTTTACTTCACGAAAATTCATATCAGCAGACATCTTTTATAAATGAAAAAGATAAGTAAGAATTAGATTCAATTTTATATAGGAGTTAGCATCAGGTATATGTTCACAAACAAAATATTTAATCTGGGTCGCTAATTTCAGGCTCTTCCTCAATAGATTCAATAAACATATTGTTCATATAGTGTCGTAAATCATTTAAATTCTCGCATTGTTCAAAAGTTATCGCTTCGCTTATTGCGTCGTGTCTTTGAAGCGTCGGAGGAGGAGGCGGAACAGGCGTCCACAATTCGCCCTCCATCAAACTAAATATCATATAGATATCGCTTAAACAAAGCGGAGGCAACATCCGCATAATCTCAACCTTTTCAAAGGCGTTCGTAACATATTTTGCAAACTCAAGATATTTGTTGGGGTCTCCAACTGGATGCTCCGAGACGCCAAAACTGATAACATTGTTAGTATCGGTGAAAACACACAGATAAGCCATTTTATATAAATTAAAAATGGAATTAAATTTAATCAATTTTATTATTTCAAAAATGTCTAACATTTCAAAAATGTCTAACTTATCAGTATCTCTAAAAGTGGATGGAAGTGAAGTGGGATATTTCTCCATCCACAAGGAAACAATGTCAATGTCTATTTACATAGAAGACGCGTACCAAAACAAAGGGTACACGAGGGCATTAATGAAACCCATCATTAACGATATGAAGGATACTCAATTACTTTATATTGATACGGATGCAAGCCTGGGGTTTTGGGACCATATCGGAATGAAACCTAACCGGCATTATACAAGTAAACGAAACATAGAGGGTGCGGGTTATGAAAAGGTGATTGACGTGAAAACATTGAAACGGTATCTTAACCGCGTCTAATACGCTTATTAAAATTGAATAACAAAACCTTTTTTTATAAAAAGCAAGAAGCAACAAGCAAAAAGCAAAAATGTACAAACTCAAGGATTGGATTAATCCCGATAAACTATATCACAATCGTTTGTCTCAAAATCCGAGAGCGATTCAGTATCTAGAAAAAAATCCAGATTTCATCAATTGGTTTATGCTTCCTTTAAACCCCGAAGCCATTGAAATCATAGAAAAGAATCTTGACAAGATTAACTGGATTTGGTTATCTGCCAATCCCTCAGCTATCCACCTTATAGAAAATAATCTTGACAAGATAGACTGGGATATTCTTTCTTGCAACCCCGCCGCCATCCACATCTTAGAGAAAAACCCCGAAAGAATATTCTGGCACAAACTATCTGAAAACACGGCGGCCATTCACATCTTAGAAAAGAACTTGGATAAAGTAGATTGGTTTATGCTCTCACGTAACCCAGCTGCCATTCACATCTTAGAACAGAATCTAGACCAGGTAAATTGGTATTATCTCTCTCAGAATCCAGCAGCAGGCCACATCTTAGAACAAAATAAACAAAAGATATGGTGGGAAATAGTTTCTAGGAACCCAGGAGCGATTGAAATACTCAAGGCAAATCCAGAAAAGATTGATTGGATGTGGCTCTCACAGAACCCAGCTGCCATTGACATCTTAGAACAAAACCAATCCAAGATAGATTGGAAACTATTTTCAGAAAATCCAGCCATATTTGAGTACGACTACCAATCAATGTCTCAACCTTTTACAGAAGAACTAATGCAGAACCGATTTCATCCCCGTAATTTTGACAAGTTTGAAGCGTGGGGTTTTGAATAACCATTTTTTATAATGTATTATATATGAAGTGTTATGAAGGACCTATAACAGGCAATTCAAAATGTATTGTGATCTCTATTTTTTGCGCCTTGTTTTATTGGTATATGCCTCCTAAAAATAAATGGGTACTTGTAGGAATATTATATTTTACTTATTTGGCCATTGCGTGGTATGACGAATACTTGTGTAGTAGAACCTTGACTCCTTCTTATTTACGTCATTTTTATGAATGGGCTAAACCGCCCACATCTATGCAATCTGTAGAATATAAAAATTTATGTCCAAAACAAGCACAACAAATTCTTATTGTAGATATTATTATTTTATTGATATTAATTGTATTGTTTCCATATTTTTTAAAGTGGAACCCTAAATAGACTTAACGCTTATAAAATAGACTTAACGCTTATTATCGCTTAACGCTTATAAAATTGACTTCACAATAACTTTATCAAAAAAGCAAAAAGCGAAATGTTCAAACTACGCGATTGGATAAAAGAACTAAATTGGATTACACTCTCTTCCAATCCACGAGCCATAAGACTTCTTGAACAAAATCCAGAAAGGATTGATTGGTATCAACTTTCTACAAATCCAGAAGCCATTCACTTGCTAGAAGCAAACCTAGATAAGATAGATTGGTCCGCTCTATCCAGAAATCCCGGCGCCCTAAAAATCCTTGAAACATATCCAGAAAGGATAGATTGGGGAAACTTGTCTACCAATCCTGCAGCGTTCCATCTGTTAAATATACAATACAAACAAGAAAAGTGGGATTTCTTTAAAAAAATAAAGTGGGGTGCTCTTTCGTTGAATCCACGAGCCATCAGTATTCTTGAAGAAAATCCAGAAAGGATTGATTGGGGATATTTAAACACAAATATAAAAGCCATTCACATTCTTGAACAAAATCCAGACAAGATAGATTGGTCATTATTATCGTTTAATCCTTCAGCCATCCACCTTCTTGAACAAAATCCAGAAAGGATAGACTGGACAAGTTTATCTTTAAATGAAGCCTCAATCCACCTTCTTGAACAAAATCCAGAAAGGATTAATTGGGGAAATCTTTCTTGCAACCCCGCGGCCATCCACCTTCTCAAACAATACCCGAACAAGATTGATTGGTTTAACCTTTCTTTCAATCCCGAAGCCATTGAATTACTTGAGGCAAATCAAGAGAAGATTAACTGGAATATGATTTCTAGCAACCCCGCCATCTTTGAGTACGATTATAAAGCAATGACGAGACCCTTTACAGAGGAACTGATGCAGAACCGCTTTCACCCTAAAAACATAGACAGGTTTGAATCCTGGGGTTACTAACGTGAGGCTACTAACGTGAGGCTTGGCTTACAAAATTGAATATATTTTATTTAACATCTTTTTTATAAAAATGTATAAACTCAGGGATTGGATTAAAGAAGAAAGGTTAACAGGCAGGCTCTCAATGAATCCAAGAGCGATGGATTATCTGGAGACACATCCCAAGAAGATTAGTTGGTATTGTTTATCCAATACTCCAGGTTCTCTCCATTTGTTACTCAAGAATCCAGACAATATAGAGTGGACGTGGTTATCTGGAAACTCCGACGCCATCCACCTTCTTGAAAAGAACCCTGAAAAAATTGGATGGAGTTTCTTGAGTAAAAATACCGCGGCCATCCACTTGATAGAAAAGAATCTTGATAAAATTCATTGGGGATATTTAAACACAAATATAAAAGCCATTCACATTCTTGAACAAAATCCAGACAAGATTGATTGGTTTTGGCTTTCGTGCAATCCTGCCGCCATTAATTTACTCAAGTCAAATCCAGGAAAAATAAACTGGGCTAACTTATCTTACAATCAAGCGGCCATCCACCTTCTCAAAAAGAATCTTGACAAGATAGACTGGGATAACCTTTCTTGCAACCCCGCAGCCATCCACCTTCTTGAAAAGAATCTTGACAAGATTGATTGGTTTAACCTTTCTTTCAATCCCGAAGCCATTGAATTACTTAAGGTAAATCAAGAGAAGATTAACTGGAATATGATCTCTAGCAATCCAGCCATCTTTGAATACGATTATAAAGCAATGATGAGACCCTTTACAGAGGAACTCATGCAGAATCGCTTTCACCCTAACAATCTAGACAGGTTTGAAGCCTGGGGGTTCTAACAGCCTGGGGCTACGAATAACTCTTTTTTTTACAAATCCGCAAACTCAAGCATAGTTTCCCCAACCGTAGGACTAACTACGGTCGCAACAGGTATTTGAAAATAATCATCTAAATCTATATTTTTAATTTCTTGTTCTCTTTTTTCTTTTTCAAAAGCATCCCTCTCACGGTCTAGTTCTCGTTTCATTAAATCCAACTTTTGCTTTACTGCGAAGAAGTAAGCACGCTCTTCTTGTATTTTTTGGCGTTCGTGTTCAACAACCCTTTCTTTGGATTCTACTTGTGTTATTCTTTTTTCTAGTTCATTGTAATATTCCTGATTTTCAATCTGTTCTTTTATCAGTCGTGCTAACTCCTCTTTCTGTTCCTTGATAAGAGCATATTCTTTCTTACACGTTGACTCAAACTCTGCGCAATTGGTCATAAAGTATTTCGGGTTTTCTATCATATTAATAAATATTTTAAATACTGGTTCACATTCCCGCTCGTAATTTTGAAATATGCTTTTCAAATTAATTAACATCAGAGGAGTTAGATGATGTTTATATTCTTGACTCCAATAAGGAGTAGTTACTTTGTATGAATTTACAGATATTGTATAACAACGAGGATTATGTGCATTCTGAGCAACAAACCTTATTTCAAAATCATTAAATGGTTCGGAATCAAACTCTTGATAATAATTCGTAATCTTTTTTTCCATAAGACTATCCATATGAACTTTCATTTGGACTGTAAACTCATTCGCTTTATCCGCGAAAAATTTAGAAATATAACCTTTTAGTTCTTCGGCTTCGGTTTCAAGATGATTGGACATTTTAGATGACTTCGACGACTTCATTTTTAAAACATCACTATGAATTATATCATATTCAATTTATAAATGACCGATTCTTTATTAAAAAAGGTTAAAAGTTAGGGTAAGCGGCGACGACTTCTTTGATAGTTTTACGTCCGCCCAACAAGTCAAATGAAATTTCTTGAAGCCGTTTTTTATTTCCAATTTTTTTGTGATGCATTCTGTGGAGTAAATTCTTATTCTTGAACAATCTAACTGGCATCATTTTAAAATCCCCAGGTTCAATACATACGAGCCTGTCGTCCATGATGATGTAGTTCTTGAGTTTTGGTTCCACATTATCATTGAAAGCCATTTTATACATTGGAGAAAAGGGTAAGATTGATTTCAATTTTTCCTTTCGTCATGTTTGAATCCTGGGATTTCTATCCTTTTTAATATATGTACAAACTTCGCGATTGGATTGACATATCCAAAGTTAAACCCTTGTCTTTACCCGATAAATATGAATGCGAATCAGACAATCCAGAAGACATTCACTTTTTAAGAAAGAATCAAGACTGTATAGACTGGTATTGGATATCCGTTAACACAGAAGCAATTGATTTGATTGAAGAAAATATAAATAAAATTAACTGGAATATGATTTCTAGCAACCCCGCCATCTTTGAGTACGACTACAAGAATATGACGAGACCATTTACAGAGGAACTCATGCAGAATCGGTTTCACCCTAACAATCTAGACAGGTTTGAAGCCTTCGGCATTTGAATAGCCTTTGGCAAGTTTGAATAGCCTTTGGCATTTGAACAGCCTTCGGCAAGTTTGAATAGCCTTCGGCATTTGAACAGCCTTCGGCATTTAAAATTGAACCTTACTAACGCTTTTTTTATAAAGTAAAAAGATGTTTAAATTCCGCGATTGGATTGACCCAGAAAGGATGGGCTACGAATATTTATCTCAAAATCCAAAGGCGATAAGGTTCTTGGAACAGAACCCCGACAAAATCCGCAATTCACATCTATGTTTAAACCCCGCGGCCATCCACATATTGGAGAAAACACCGAGAAGGATTGATTGGTCTTATTTATCCGAAAACCCGGCAGCGATTCACATGTTAGAAAAGAACCCACATCGTATTGACTGGTCATACCTATCCAAAAACCCAGCAGCCATCCATCTTTTAGAAAAGAATCCAGACAAGATTGATTGGAATTTATTATCTACCAACCCATCAGCCATGCACCTTCTTGAACAAAACCAAGACAAGGTCAACTGGGGAAACCTTTCATTCAATCCAAACCCTAAAATCATACCCATGTTAAAAAAGAATATGGAAAAGATTAATTGGTTTTGGCTTTCTAAGAATCCTATAAGTATTCCACTTTTAGAAGAGAATCTACAAAAGATACACTGGGGGATGTTATGTACCAATCCCGCAGCTATCCACCTTGTAGAAAAGAATCTTGACAAGATACACTGGTTTTGGCTGTGCAGAAATCCCGCAGCCATCCACCTTCTTGAACAAAACCAAGACAAGATAGACTGGGGAAACCTTTCATTCAATCCAGCCATCTTTGAATACGATTATAAAGCAATGACGAGACCCTTTACAGAGGAACTGATGCAGAACCGCTTTCACCCTAAAAACATAGACAGATTTGAATCCTGGGGATTTGAATAATGGTTTCTAAAATTGAATTAGTTAACACGTTTTTTAATTATATAAAAAAATGTACAAGCTTCGTGATTGGATTGACAAAACAAAAATTCAAGGACTGTGTAAACCGTATAACCCTTTTGAGGATGAACCATTTGACACACAATGGACGAAATGGATGAAACTATCTAGAAATCCAGCAGCCATTAAAGTCTTGGAATCAAACCCAGAGAAAATAGTATGGTTTTATCTTTGTGCCAACCCAGCTGCGCTACATATGATAAAAACGAATCCAGACAGAATTGATTGGTATTTTCTTTCAGGAAACCCAAGTGCCATACCTTACATAGAAAAGAATCTAGACAAGGTAAATTGGATTAGTTTAAGTAGAAATCCCGCAGCGATTCACTTGTTAGAAAAGAACATGGACAAGGTAAACTGGTATTGGTTATCTGAAAACCCATCGGCAATGCACATCCTTCAAGCAAATCCAAACCAAATCAAATGGCCAAACCTATGTAGAAATCCCGCAGCCATTGATATCCTTCAAGAAAACCAAGACAAGATAGACTGGGTATTCCTTTCACAAAACCCCGCCATCTTTGAATATGACTACAAGAATATGACGAGACCATTTACAGAGGAACTCATGGCGAACCGATTTCATCCTGACAACATAGATAAGTTTGAAGCCTGGGGGCTACTAACAAACCTTTGGTAAGTTTGAAGCCTGGGGGCTACTAACAAACCTTTGGTAAGTTTGAAGCCTGGGGCTTTTAAACAACCTTCGGTAAGTTTGAAGCCTGGGGCTACTAACGTGAGGCTTTGATTAAGTTTGAATAACCCGAGTATCTTTTATAACCATTTTTTTATAATGTATAAACTTCGTGATTGGATACCTCTCTCTTCTTTAAACTGGCGCGATTTGAGCGCGGAGCCACGAGCCATCCGTCTCATAGAAGAGAATCCAGACAAGATAGATTGGGCGCAACTATCCAAAAATCCAGCAGCGATTCATATTTTACAGAGAAATCTATCAAAGATTCATTGGACCTATTTAACAGAAAACCCTGGAGCCATCAGTATCCTTAAACGGAACCGAGACAAGATAAACTGGAACACTGTCTATAGAAACCCAGAAGCATGTTATCTCTTAAATTGTCCGAAAAATGACTGGAAACAATTAAATAGACGCGATTGGATTAGTCTATCTTTGAATCCTGACGCAATAGACATTTTGAAACTATATCCAAATAAAATAAATTGGTTTAATCTATCTATGAACCCAGGAGCCATCAGCCTTCTTGAAAAGAACCAAGACAAGATTAACTGGTTTTGCCTTTGTTTGAACCCAGCCGCCATAGAATTATTGGAACAAAACCGAGACAAGATATGCTGGCCTTATTTGTGCAAGAATCCCGCAGCGATCCACCTCATAAAAGAAAACCCTGATAGAATAGTTTGGGATTATCTCTCACAAAACCCAGCGATCTTTGAGTACGATTACAAAGCAATGACGAGACCGTTTACAGAGGAACTTATGGCAAATCGGTTTCACCCGAATAATGTAGGCAAGTTTGAAGCCTGGGGCTACGAATAAAATTCGTTATAGGCTTTTAAACAATTTAAATAGATTTGAAGCCTGGGGCTACGAATAAAATTCGTTATAGGCTTTTACACCTTTTCTCATTTCAAACGCCGATTAATATCAATGTGTTCTTAAATAATTCTTTGTGTTTTTGTAAATATTTATAATCAAATTTTTTGTTACATTTATTACAATGTAACAAATATATAAATCTTGAACATTGTGATATATGAGCCATTTTTTGTTTTTTATAAATTTCAGAATTTAATATTTTTGCTCCACAAAAAAAACAAATCATATATAATTCTTGTAATTTATTTTTATATAGTTTTCATTATATAAAAATGGGCGTTTGAAATGATAAAAGGTGTAAAAAAAAGAACTAAAAAAAGGAGTAGAAAAGTAACTGCAAAAAGTACTAGAAAAGTAACTGCAGAATTACTTTTCTACTCCTTTTTGTTGTTATTTTTTTCTAAAAAATATATTTCCTATGAAAATCTCCATAATCCATATTTTTGGAATTTATATCACTATAAAAATTCTTTTGATAAACACACATTGGATACACACAATATTTATTTTCCAACATATCTTGATAAGTATTATCAATTTCGGTTTTAGAACGTTCAATAGATTTAATTATTTTTTCCAACTTATTGCTCTGAAATATTTGCCCAGTTGTTGTTAAACCCTTTTTTATTTTTAATAAAGAATCATCAATCTTTTCTGCGTCATCTTTATTTTTTAAATTAATCGATAAATAAAGAATATCAAAATCAATACAATTTTTTTCAATATATTCAATTGACAAATTAATGTATTCAAAACTAAATTCATCAAAACAAACATCATCTTCTAAAACAAGAATATATTTATAATCAGAGTTTCCTAATAATGCTTTTTTTAAAAGATTATAATGGCTCAATTTACAACCAGTAGCACCTATTAAATATTTATCATCCTTTTTCCACATTTTATTAATATCAATTAAAGGACATTTTTTAACATCTTCTATACTTGGTTTTAATGCGCTAAATTTTTCAATATTCAT
>Ga0209086_10001513_pt1 | contig 18879 bp, 14 predicted proteins | sample M_130207_XF_Meta_FD_187312 | JGI IMG/M metagenome (GOLD analysis project Ga0209086, IMG submission 187312) | Freshwater microbial communities from Lake Montjoie, Canada to study carbon cycling - M_130207_XF_MetaG (SPAdes) (version 2) | ecosystem: Environmental > Aquatic > Freshwater > Lake... | reverse complement strand
ACCCTCAATAGCTAGCTCATAGTTTGTCTTTAATTGTTTGATTACATACCGACAATTATTCCTTTCAAGGAAGTAAGGTTTAATGTTAAAGTCGGGTAAACGTTTTAATTGTAAACCTTTTTTTACTTTTGCAAATTGAATAGCAACATGCCATTGATCTGATTCTTGAACTAAATTGCTTATTTTTTTTCTTGTAAAATCAATTTTTCTTTCTAATTGGTAAACTTGATAATGGATGTAATCGTATAGCTCATTTAGTTTATTGGTAGAAGCTCTCAAACCATTTCGGTATAACAAACACATTGTTTTAATCCAAAATTCACTTTCCGAAAAGTTTCTAATTTTTCTGGCAATTACTGCTGCAAAAGCCATGTCTTGAACCTCTGTAAATAAAGCAGTGCGGACGAGTGCTTCAGTTACAGAAATACTACTTAGCTGTTCCGAAGGGTCATAACTATGCGTGTTAAATTCATGTGCTACTTTTTTTGATAATCTAAAGGGAAGATTAGCTGAATAAACTAAATTTTTGCCTAATAAAACATCATTAAGCCATGTTTTTTCATTAGTTGTCAAATTTTTTGCAACATGGGCTTTTGCAAAAAAAACTGAAATACCATATTCTTTAAATATTTTTTCTATTAAAAAAGATGAAAACTCACCTATCCTTGATGAAGACCAAGTCGATAAATTAAAAACCTTTAGGTACTCTTCATTTAATTGTTTGTAATCTATTAATTCAAAAATTTTAGGATTAATCAGATAAACTTCGAAAAGGGTTTCGTTTGATCTGAAACTTTCCCGATAGATAGTATTTATTGGAATGCGTCGATATAAATATTGAAAAAATGAATGATAATCTCTGTGGTGAAAGAAAGAAGTTGAAGTTGATATTATATTTTGAAATAAAATAACTTCGTACAATTCGGGAGCTGCTTTCATTTCAGTTAAAAAACTATATGCCTTCCATATGTGTGTCATTACTGGTGCTTGCATTTGAGGAAGGCAGGTAGCTTGTATTATGGTACCCATATTACGAGATGACCAACAAATGCTTACGGTTTCTTTTGTATGATTTAATACATATTTAAAAATAAGGTGAAATGGTTCATAGCCTCGCTTAACAAATAATTTTAGTGCAATTTTAATAAAAATATCAAGTTTATACTTACTGTTTTCAAATGTTCCGTTAACAGAAGAGGTAAGATTGCGTATTACTAATTCCCAAAAAGACTGCTCACTTGAAAATGTTTTATGTTTTAACTTTGTATTCAAATAATTTAAGCATTTGAAAATTTCTTTGTTTCTAATAAAATTTTTGCACAAAATTAAATGAGATTCCATAGACAATAATGGAACATTAGTTGTTTCATAAAATTTCTGGAGTTCTTCAAAGAATTCAATTTCATTTGCACGAGACGCTCCAAGAATAGCTGCACGAATTCCGTTTCTGAAATTGAATATACGTTCTTCTTCTTTACTTGAAAAACTTAATGTGTTATTTGTTTTTAGAAGTAACTGTTTGTTTATTGAAAGAAAAAAATCTTTTGAATTCATAAGTTGATTTAGATATTTATAAACGTAAAATCAGCGACCTGATAACATCGCCAATAATTATATTTCTCATTGATGGCATTTAATTAATTCTTTCTAGTGTAAATTTAAATAATTTATTCAATAATTTTACGAGCGCTAAGTCTAACGATTCTTCTGATTGAGTTATTAATATAGACAAAAGAATGGTTGGAATCGAAAGAACTTTTGTTTGAGGCTGTTACTAATTATGGCTATTCTCTGGAATACGCTTCCGAAAAATTAAAGGATGACAAAGAAATTGTTTTGGCGGATGTTACAAACCGTTGGGGACAAAAGGTATTTGAGAGTAATGACTTAAACAATGGTTGAGATGGTACCTTTAAAGGGCAGGTTTGCCAAAGTGGTGTTTATGGCTGGAATATTTCTGCAAGCAGTTACGATGGAATGGTGAAAGAGTTAACCGGGCAGGTGATGGTGTATCGGTAGAATATAAATTCACTAAAATACTTAAAGCTGAAGATGATGCAACATGGTATAAAGTGGGAGAAATAAAAACTCTTATTAATACTAAGCCTATGTTAAAGCTGGCGTTGATTTTTCTCAAATTATAGTCGAATCAATTGATGAATCAAAAGGAAGTATAAAAATAAAAATGCCGCTTGGTAAAATTATTTCTTTGAATATTACACCTGATGAAATTAAGGTATTGTTTTCAGAGACATCATTGTTACGAAATAATTTCTCTAATAAAAAAATTAATACAATTCAGATAATGGGAGAAAAGGATATTAAATTGAAAATAAAAAATTTCGAGATTGAGTTAGAAACAGCAAAAAATGCAAAAAACTTTCTTGATAAATGGTTGAGAATGTCTGGTTTTAAAGAAGTAATAATTAATTAATAATTGAAATAATGAAAATATACACCAAATTGATAATTACGATATTAGCTATTATTATTGGCTATTTTGTTTGTGCTAATGCTGGATTGTTGCCTTCTATAAAAGGACTTTTTAAGGAAAAAGAAATACAGCTTAAAGAAACAGTTTTAATACTTGAAGATGTAAAAAGTATATCTCAATTTTTTACTGCTACAGCTTATGAAGTCATTGCAATTGATACAATTAAACAAATTTCAAAGTCAACAATAATGTCAGTTTTTAGCAAATCCAAAACGGAACCTTCAAGATTTGTAATTCTTGCAAAGGGCAAATGTATGGCAGGCAAAGACTTATCAAATATAAAAACAGAAGATATCGTTGTTAAAGATTCTTGTGTATCCATAACTATACCAAAGACAAAAATATTAACGACTATCGTTAACCCTTCTGATTTTGAAATTTATATTGATGATGGTAATTGGTCGAATGAGGAAGTAAAAGGCATAAAAGTTACTGCATTAAAACCCATTGAGCTATTAGCAATTAGTGATGAGTTATTAAAAAAAGCATCCGAACGAACAAAGTTGTTATTAACTCAGTTTTTTAAATCAATAGGATTTAAGCAGGTAACAGTTATCGAAATAGAATGATGCTAACTTTTACTTAATTTTCCAATTTTTCCATTTATCATCTAATTCAGGACTACCAATTATTTGTGGATTTTGTTGTTTCTGATTATTAAGAAGTGAATTGATTTTAATTTCTTGTTTGAGATATTCAAATAATTCATAATATGTAATATTACCTTTAGTTTCTTGTATTTTTTTTAACAAATAATACGTAAACAATCCATGTTGCTTTTCTTTATAGGATGCAGAAGATTCATCTCCGGAACTTGAAGTAAATACAACAAGATTATTACCTATTAAATTTTCTTTCGGTTTTATCTTTACCCCTCTTAATGTTAATAAACTATTATTTCTTGCACCACCACTAAAACAAGCATCTAAAAATACTGTCACTTTTTTTGGATTACTTTCAGTTAGTGTTTTATAAATATCAATCAATTTAATAGCATACTTTAAATTACTTCCACTAACATCAACTGGAATCAGATATGGTTCTTTTGTAATTTCATCGGGCAAGCCATGACCTGCATAATAAAAAATAAGTTCAGCATTACCATTATTTGCTTGAACTAATTGAGAGAGCCATTCAAGATTTTGTTTTATTTGACTTCCTGTTGAATTTATTAGTAGTTTAATATTTTTATCTGGCAATCCTAAAGTTTTAATACAATATTCTTTAAAAATTTCCGCGTCTTTTGCTGCAAAATCAACATTAACTTCACTATTTAAATCATTTTGAGAAGATTTATAATCTTCATTCCCTATTATTAACCCATATACATTTGTTTGCTTTATTTCGGATTCTGGAATATTTATATCAACATCAGATTGGATTTTAATATTGGGTTTTACTTTTTCATTATTTTCTGTATTTTCATTATTCGTTAAACTTAATGTTTCTTGTACAACAATTTGATTATTATAAGGTGTACTTTGGGGTTTGAAATTATATGGAATATTAATAATTGCTTTTTTTAATTTTCTATAACAGCCCTTTTTCGGAATTTTTGAAAATGTCATTTTAGATTTAAATGTACCAGTATTTTCTTTTTCATACTTACATAAATTATCACCCTTTGAAGAAAGATACTCAATTTTTAATGAATAATCAAAATGCTTTGTAAAAAGTGTTCCAAACCCAAAAGGTATTACAAAAGGAGGTGGCAAGTAAAAAAATTCTGCTACATGTCTCCAAAAATAAAAATGTTTTTTTAATTTAAGATTACTTATGATTACTGCATCAACTTTTAAAATTTTTGCTAATTCGATTGCAGAATAATTGCTAATATTAGATAAATTAATGTTAGATTCTTTAAGAATTATATTTGTTACTGAACTTTGTTGAAATGCAATAGACCAATTATTTTGTTTTTGTTTTATTAAAAGTTCATTATAAATAATATCTTGTAAATATGTAGTTAAAAATAATTCATTTTCGTTTATCAACTGTTGTGTAATTTTAGGTTTTCCAAAAATATTTTTTTTATTTATCGAATTTCCAACGTCTGTTTTTACAGTTACAGGTAAAACAGCATAGTTTTTATGATTAGTTATAAGTTTTTCAATATTAGGATTGATTTCCCAATTTTGAATTTTTTGTGCAATAGAATTAATCCACAAAAACAAAATAAATAATAAAATTAAATATGTCTTTTTCATGATAATTATTTTATTTGAGAATCTTTATTATAACAGAAATATTGTTTATTAAATCTAACTAACGTTTAAGCAATTAGTTCATCGGTTAAATATATTTTATTAAATTGAGATTATCAACGTTCAAGGTAACAATATTCTAAATCAGTTTAATATATGAGCGTTTTCGCTTGAAATTTGTCTGTACATATTTTTTTCGTAAAGTTATTATTTAAAAGTTGTTTAATTATTGTCTGAGCTGTCTTTTTAGCTTTGCAGCTAACCAAAGTTGGCATTAGAACCACTTCGCTTTCGAGTTTGCACGAATATTCATTAGAAGCACAACTGTTTATATAACCCACAACCGCCCCACTTTTAATTAGGTACAATTATGGGCTGTTTTTTTTTATCTACTGTTTATTCTTGTACAACATTACTTGCGGCTGCTAAAGTTGATATTACAATAACAATATTTCCGTTTTTGGTAGATACCTAAACTGATTGTTTGTTATTTTTATATACAGCTTCCGTTTCAATTGACATAGTTGCATCTTTCGTATAACCTGTCAACGAAGTTTCAATTGCTGTTTTTACGGCATCTTCTTTACCTTTACCCGTAAGATTAATCAAATAAGCAAAACTAGTTGGTTTTAGTCCAGCGTCAAACGCATAATCATAATATCCACTCGAAACCCAAGGACTACATAAAATATAAAAATTTAGAGTTGCGTCATTTGTTATCTTTTCTGATGAAATCATCATATGTACTTTACTATATTTATCAAAATCTTCTTGTGATTTTTTAAATTTTGTTAGAACTTCTGACATTGTCGAATTAAATGTTAAACCTTCTGGAGCAACCGTCTTAATTCGAGAAGTTATTGCACCAACATTAAAAAAATCTGTCTGAACACTACTAAACGAAAAACTACCTGTTTGAAAATATTCAACAAGGACTCTTGAAACATTGTCAAATTATGGGTTTATAACAAATTACCCTTCATTATCAATAAATCCAATTTTGTTTGAGCTTACCACAAGTGCAAATTTGCCAGTTTTTAATTCAATAACTACAAAGGATTATTCTTGTTGAATTACGTTTATAATTCATTATCAAAGAAAGAAAAAGACCGCTTGTTAAAAATGAAATCAATCGATATTAAAGATCTTATAGACCCAATAAAATCAAATTCAACAACTAAAAATAAAATGAATAATGTTCAATTAAACTTGGATGAAATTCTTGAGAAAATAACAAAATATGGAATAAACTCTCTATATGTGGAGGAAAGAAATTTCTTAGATAAAGAATCAAAAAAAGATTAATTAATTTCACTCATATGTATTGTTATAATTGAAATTATACAATCTTTTTCAATAAACCAATCAGCCTTATTTTTTCTAATCAGAGACTCTTGAGAAACAGACTTTGCCAATACAATTACTTGTTCAAATGTTGGCAAGGATACTTCAACATCCAAAAAATCAAGAAATATTTTGGTTATTGGATGTTGAAATTTGTAAAAAGCTTCTTTGATTGAGAAAATAGCTGTACTATGTTCTTCGAGTTTTCTTTCACATAAACTACTCAAATACACCTTTTCATTTTCGGTAAAAACCAAATCCCACAAATCAGGTGTTACCCTCCCAATTTCTTCAATATCCAAACCAAGTGAAATATGGTCTGTCTTTTTTGCTATGATAGCACCTACTAATTTATCACAATGGCTTATTGACCCTACGATTCCTTCTGGCCATATGGGTGCTCTATCTGCACCGATTGGAATGGTGGTATCTTGTATACCTAATTGCTCCAATGCTTTTATGGCGCAATAACGCCCTGTTGAGAAATCAGTTAGGCGTTTTTGGGAAAAACCCAATGTTATTTTATTTTCAACTTCTGTTAAAAAGTGAACCTTATCATTTTCGGTAAAAAAAGATTTTATATTAATACCAACTATATTTTGCCATTGTTTCAATGATTATAAATTTACTTTAATAAATGATTAAACTTTTACACACCTAACAGAAAGCCCATTGGTTTTATCAATATTTATTTTGTTTAAGTCTCTGGTTTGGTCGTCTACTAATAAAAGTTGAGAAGTACTAAAAGGTGGATAAAAACCCGTCGGAATGTATCCTTGTACTTTTGGAATTTCGATTGGTTCTCCATCTTCATTATTCATAGAATAAGCTATAACTAATTCGCTTTTTGACCACCAAAACCCTTTGTTCCCTGCTTCTTCAAACGAAGATTGGTAAATTCCGCCTGGTAGAGCTTTAAAACCGAATTCATCAAGCCCATTACCATCAGTATTTATGTCTAAATTGCAAAAATAATTTTTGTATTGGGAATTACCTCCATCTAAATTAATGTAAAATCCCTGCCCGTTATGAACCTTCGAATAAGAATACCGACGTTTTGGAGGATTAGCCCAACCAACTTGGCTTTTTAATTTGTTGCCGGCCCCTAATTTATCATCATCATCTAAAAATATTTTTAATACTTGCCAATCTTTATCTGAAGCCACTTGATAACCTTCAGGTGCCAAACCTCTTGGGTCATTAACGGCATACCAATTATATAGTTTGCCATATTTACTTTCATTAGAAGGGTCATTGTTATAAAAACACCAGGCGGGTTTACCTTCCTTGCCAGCTTTTAGCCAAGCTGTTTTTGTTTTCGCCTCAGGAATTGCATCTCCATTTCGGAAGGTATCAACCGCCAAGTTGCTATCCATCCATTCTTGTTTTCCTATGCTTATGGTTTTAAAAGAATGTTGTGCTTTTATAATAATATCCTTATCTTCCCTTAAACCCTTTGCCGCAAACTGAAGTGTTTTTCCATCTTGTTTAACAGCTTCCAAAACAATTTCTCGGTCGTTTTTTAAGGCTTCTCCAGCATATTGAAGTGCTCTTCCATCTTGCTTAACGGCTTCCAAAACAATTTCTCGGTCGTTTTTTAAGTCTGCACCAGCATATTCAAGGGCGCTTCCAGTTTCTTTAACGGCTTCCAAAACAATTTCTCGATCGTTTTTAAATTCTGCACCAGCATAATTAAGGGCATATCCAGTTTCTTTAACGGCTTCCAAAACAATTTCTCGATCGTTTTTTAAGGCTTCACTAGCATACTCAAGGGCGCCTCCAGCTTCTTTAACGGCTTCTAAAACAATTTCTCGGTCGTTTTTCAAGGCTTCACTAGCATATTGAAGGTATCTTCCGCATTGTTTAACGGCTTCCAATAATTCTGCTCTATTAGTTATTGTTTTCATATGTTACATTTTTTTTTAAGTAATCTAAAACAAGTGGTTGAACACAGCTATTTTAAGATATCGAAAAAATCACAAATCTCATGATATAATCCCTCACGACAACCTTCTAGAGAAGCAGCTGTATATCTAGAATGCTCTTCGCTCCATTTAGTAGTAGCTTGATCGGCCAATTGTTTATTTTTTAAAAGATTTTTGTCGGCAAAGCTTAATGACCAGCAGGCAATTTCAACTGCCCTAGAAACGAAAATTAAATCTTTCCAAAGGTTAACAGAAACAAAAGGTAAAATAAATTCATTTTCTTCAGCGAGTTCTAATGAAAATTCTCTATCGCCTCTCAATCTTGGTGATGCATATTCAAATGAATTTCCAAATTCTCCAAATTGCTTATACACTTGCACATTTCCATTTTGCTTCATGACCGTAGAGAGTCCTTGAATATCACGTAAAATTTGATATTCGGGGATATGGGCTAATCCATGTATAGCTTTCCATACAACATCTCGATCATCTATATATTTTTGAGAAAGATTTTTAAGCTCGGCACCGTTTTGAGAAACGAGCTCTATTGCTTCTTTTTTTGGCATGTTTTTTTTAAAGTTTAATCAAATATCCCTATCATCCACTTTTTCAAAAAATGTTTCCAAAAGTTCTCCATTATAATTCATTACAATACCGGTTAGCCCACGACCATAACAGCAACCGCTATCAATATTATAAGAATTGGAGATTGTATTTATTAAGGGTGCCTGAAGTTCATGAGGAGTATGTCCTATGAATTGGGGTTTCCCTAAATTTTTCAATTCCCTTCGTGTCCACAATATTCCATAATCATAATTATCCTCGTTGTACACATCGGTTTCTGTATTGGCAATACCGGCATGACTAATCTTATAACCTGGTGCATCGTATTCCAATAATAAGGTATCAAAAAAATCTATCGCCATTGCTGATGTAATATTTTGTAATGCAAAGTTTTTAATTGTAGGTTTACCTGGGCCTTCGCTTGCCCAATCTGTTTGTGGCTCTCGTGTATAATTAAATTTATATATATACTCGTGATTGCCTTTAAGCAGAATTGTTTCCGGATGGCTTTTTTGAAGCTCCCATAACAATTTTAAAACCTTGCCCGAATAGTTTCCTCTATCAATATAATCTCCTACAAATACCAATTTTTGATTGCGAGGCTCCCAATGAGTAAGCATTTTTTCAAGCGTGTAAAAACAGCCGTGTATGTCGCCAATTATAAATGTATTTATTATTTATATGCTAATTTTTAATGCATCGAACAGACAAACCCGCAGATACTTCAGCAGTATAAACTAAACTTATCTTTTCCAAAGTCTGTTCAATGAAAACGCTTTCAATATTTGAGCCGTTTAACATAGATAAATTTAAGGATTTAGCTAAGTTATTGTCATAATCTTGTATGATTTCATTAGTCCAGAATTTTCCAATAGTTTTCATGCCTTTAAAGTAATTGGCTAGTTTATACAAACGTTGCATATTATCCCAGGTTGTATTGTATGAAACATAACCTGATAAATATCCAGATAAACTAATAAATTCTTTACTCAATGTAAAATTATCTTTAAGGTTAATAATCAATTCTTCTACATCTTTAAGTTTTGGTATTCTCCAGCCATTCGGGGCTAACCAGCGTTGATCGAGAATTGCAAATTTATTATAAAAAAGGCCGTATTCATATCTATAGTCTTCATTGAAATCATAATCACAACAACATGGTAGCTCTTTTATATGCGCATCAATCCACTCATCACGGTTTTTTGCAAGATGTAGCATTTCGTTGTTTTGAAAACTAACACATTTCAGGTTTTCCGACATCCATATCTGATTGCCAATCGTAACTGTAAGGTATTCATTACTATTGATATCTATTATTTTTTTCATTCTTCAGAAATATTTATAAGTTGAAAATTCATTCATATTTGCCTGCAGCTTTTAAAATATCCTTATCCTTCTTCAAAGATTTATCGGCATATTCAAGAGCATAGCCATTCTGCCTTACTGCCGCTAGCACCACTTCTTTGTCTTTCTTCAGCGAGTGATCAGTATGTTCTATAGCAGTGCCGCTCTCTGTGAGTTTGATTAATCTTAATGAACGCATTTCCCACATACTTTCATCATCAGTATATTTATTTAAGGTCCTTTGCTGATCTATACTTATACTTTGATCATCTTCATCAAAAAGCAATGTTATTTGACTAATAATTTGACCTGTCTCGTTTATAGACATTAGTTTATCAATAGCCCACCACCAAGACCATTCTGTGTCACTAATTAAACCAGGACCACCCCATTTGTCATTAAATGAAACTCCTTTCATGCCAATAGCATCGAACCCACTGAAACTATTACATGCTGCGTCATATTTTGAAAAATTTTCAGACACTAATCCACCAACACCGCAATTTTTAATTAATATCTCCCAATCTTTCTTTTCTGGAATTTTCCAGCCTTCTGGTGCCAATTCTCTATGATCGGCCAAAGCATAAACATTGTAAAGTAAACCGTACTTGGCTAAACGAGGGTTGAAATTGGGAAAACAACATGCGGATAATTTATTCCTATAAGCTAATTCAAACTCAGTTCTATTTGTAACAAATTCAATTAAATCTCCGTTTCTAAAAGAACGCCCATTGAAGTTTTTCTTGGACCACTTCTGATCATCTATAATTGTATAATTAAGATTTAAAGTAAAATCAAACCTGATTTTATATTTATTTACTAATAGTTTGTTAAGAGCTCTATCTATTTCGGCAAGTTTCCTAACTAAAATAGTTTGGCATTTGTTATACGTATCATCATAACCATGTTTAATTTCACCAGTAATTAGATCAAAAAATGCATAAGACCCGGTTCCACCAAAATGCCATGGTTTCTCTAGTTTTACATTAAATTCCGTCAACTTATTTAAATCTATTTTTTCTTTCTCAAAAAAATCTTTAATGATTAACATTTCACTAGTATTGGGTAGCCGCCATTCATCTTGACCTTCTATAATATTAGATTCAGTTAATTTTGAGTGACTGTAAAGAAACTCACAAAAAAATTCTAGGTCTCCTGATTTAAATATATTCATTTCTTAGTTTTGATTAATTTATAATAATAACTACGTTATGTTTAAATTGTCTGAATAATTCTGCTCTATTAGTTATTATTTTTATATGTTACATTTTTTCTTTAATTAATCTAAAACCAGCGTGTTGCACAAAATCGCGCCTAAACCAAAGGCGGTAATAACGGCTAGCGCTGTTGCCTGTTGAAGCCCATGAACCACCTGCCATCATACCATGCAACGAGTCAAAGAAGGGCAATGAGAAATCTTTGTAATATGGGTGCTCTTTGAAACCTGGTAAAGGATTAAAATCGTCGGCTAAAATTTCCCAAACATTACCAATAATATCATAAGGCGCTTTGCCACCAAAATATCCTACTGGTGACGGAGAAATTGAAACAAAATTAGTATTGGCTTTTATTGAATCAAAATCGTGAGCAGGAGATTCAAATTGAATATCAGTTATTCTTTTCCATTCCTTTTCATTCATTAACCTAAATCCATTACCTTTCCACTTGCAAAAAGCTTCAGCTTCGTGAGCTATAACCTCTACAGGCCAATTCAATGGCATGTCTATAACATCAAACATAGCTCTAAGTTTGAAATTATTTTTTTTAGATTCAATCCAAAAATTTGGAAATTCAATTCCTTGTTGCTTTATCCAATCCCATCCTGAATCTGACCATAGTTCACGTTTGTTATATCCACCATCTATTACAAACTCGAGATAATCATTATTGGTGACCATATTTTTTGAAACACAAAAAGTATTAATATTTTCATGTCGGACTCCATATTCATTGTCCCAACCATACATTTTTGACTCAGGAGGTCTCCCTAAAATAATTTCACCTTCAGGAATTTCTATAAGTTCATTATCTGAAATAAATTCAGGATCCACAATGTAATTACAATTAATTGGTTTTTGTAAATACTCAGTAGGCATTTGTCTTAATAATACTGAAGTAGTTTCGAAATGAATACGTTCATGTTCAATACCCATTAATATAACCCAATATGGACTACTCCAATCTATTTTTGAGGGAATCTCATTATTATCTAATAATTCAATTATAATATTAAAAACATTAGCTCTAAAATCCGATACTTTACTATATTCGGGCCAGCCATATTTTTCAAGTTCATCTTTTGTTGAAGGATCAACTCCTACAGCAAAGAGATTTTCCAAAGCAAAATCTAACTCGGATTTATAAAGGCCAGCCACCCTAAGTTTATTTATATAAAATGCTGCTACATGTCCATAATAAAATATCAAAGGATGTCTTCTTTGATCAGGACTTAAATACAAGGAGGACGGATCGATAATCGAGCTGAATATAGTTTCAGTGTTGCTCCATGAGTTTAAAAAATAATTTTTCAATTCAGATTTTTTGACTTCACAAATGTTAATAGGTAACATCGCGCCTAAACTATTTAATTTAATTTTTTCCATTTATAAAACATTTTAAGTTTTGTTTGAAATTAATAATGAGCTTTTTATGTTATCTTATTGTTGAGAATCGATTTTACAAATATTAGGTTTGAAAATATTTAATCTAAGGTAAAGCACTAATAAAACCTCGCCTAAAAAGACTAAGTGATTTCAACTGGCATTTTCAATTTCAGGTTCATACACCTTTTTGCAGTTATGATTAATTTTCAATTTAATAATTTTCACTTGAATTACAATTAAAGTGTTTCAAAACGACCTCCGATGTAATCGTTGCTAGTTAAAGCACTGTAATCAATGGAAGGTATATTTGGCTCTTCCCCGCCACAATTAAAATACCTTTGCCAATTAGAAATCCAGTCTTTCATCCTTACTGAATAATCAGGACTGTCCTTTTGGTGAGCATAATGTACTATTGCTGGAGCCTCTCCAAAATCCGTATGTAACAATGCATTTGATTTTGTTGTAAAAAATGTTATGTTTATGTATAAATTCTCCGGATAAATATCATGTTTTTTTAATGCCAAACCTATGGCATATTCATCATGACTATCCATAAACCCTAAATCAATTAGTAATTTTTTATATATCTTCTCAATATCATGACACAATTTAAGATTTTCTAAGGAATAAGATACATATAAATATGCGCAAGACCAACGTACAGCATAGGAACTAATGTATTTCGGCATTTTATTTAATTGAAGTAAGGGGTATATTTGTAACATATTACTTGGTATCGAATCACCCGTTTTAAGATCTGTTATAACATTACTTGTCAATAATTTTTCTGATAAATCACGACCAGCATTTCGCTTAATTCCCGTATCATAATCTAAGTACAATATATTTTCCTTGTGTTTTTTAAGTAATTTATAAAATAAAAAAACCCTGCTATGAGCAGTACCAATATTTCCGTTTATTATACGATAGTGCGAGTTAATATCAGGATTAAAACCTAAATGCTTAATGTCATCGTTTAAACTTGTTTCAGAAATTGCAGCAACAACATATTTGGGAATTTTTGAGAAAATAACCCTGTAATCACTCAGATTTAATTCTTTTTTGAGCTCCGCAGGATTATTCGAATAAATATAAATTAAACTTATTAATGAATTTAATTCCCTGATTGACGTATAAATACTTATTCGCAACATGGTCAATTTAGTTAACCTGTCAACTTCTGGCGTATCAAATGTGTATAAAAGTATCATATTAATATTACTTTTTATTAAAATTCGGATCTGTAAAAAACGGATGTTCTGGCTCTGCATAAAAGAAAAATACATTTCCAACTAAGTTATTTGCTCCCATTGGCTCTCTCCAGTGTTCTTGATCTTCTCCATAAAGACAAACCGCTTCATTTACACCAAAAGAAAATTGGTCACCCTCTACAAATATTGGCCAAGGATTTTCTGCGTATAAGCATAAATCAATATTATAAGTATTTCCTGCGTTATCTTTGTGTTTTGGCAGACACGAATTTTCGTTATAATACTCAGCAAAAAATGCATAAGTAGGTAATAAAGTATTGGATTCAAAGACTTCTTTAGCTTTGTCATGAAGACTAAAGAGTACTTCTTCCATCTTTTGACAAACATTCATCTGAAAACTTTTTCTACCGATTGAATCTTCTAATAAATATTTACCAGATTCAAGTGTATTTTTAACAGCTGATTTTAGCTGATTTAATTCGTTTTCAGGCAATAAACTCTCAATAAAAAATGGTTTTTTTATTTTAATCATGTTTTAAAATAATTTTTATTAACGGTCAAATATAGTAATTATTTAATTTTAGCCTCATAATATTTCATCAGATATTATTTTTGATATTTTATTATGATTTGAATGCAATTTTAACATGCTTTCGTGATCACCATCAATTTCAAAATTTTTCTCATCCCCATCTGTAATATCATTTCTACTGAAATAACTAACTGCGGATAATTTAGGGTAAAAATTAAATATCTTTATTTGTTTTAATTTACCTATGTACCAATCGTCTATAAATTTAGATTTAAATGGCTTATTTTTAAATTCAATCAAATCAATTTCTCTTTTTTCATTATTTTCAATTTGGTTATGCTCAATTTCAAATGTATTAATATCAACAATTGTATTAAATTCATGTTCGGAACTATCATATACGGAACCATCAAAATTCAATATTAATTTAACGTTAAAATTTAGATAAAACGATAATCTATAGGCAGTTCTAAAACCATAAGAAGCACCGCCTAAAATAGGATTTTGAATATTTTTTTGTTGAATTTCAGAACTTATTTTTTTGACAAAATCATCTAGATTTAAAGGTGTTCCATCGGAACTAAAAGGATAATCGCAACTGTATACATTAAAATGAGCTGATAACGTCCTCGCAAAATCTATATAATAAAGGCTTTCACCTGTATAGGGAGGAAACAAGATAATATCTTGCTTCACTATATTTTTACTACCTGCAAGTAAATAAATAATTTCATTTTCTTTTTTTGACTTATCTAAAAATAGTTTTTTTAATCCTATTACATTTGATGCAGAAATAATATCTCTGTATTTTAATCCCAAATTAAAACGCACATTTAATTTACTCGTTAATTCAATTACATTTAAGCTATTACCTCCTATTTCAAAAAAACCTAATTCAGTGCCTATTTCATCTTTATTTTTTTTAATAATATTTGCCCAGATATTCAATATTTCTTCCTCAAGCCATGTATTTGGTTTTTTTATAACTTGCGTATTATCTTCTGTATGTAAAGACAATAATAAATTTCTATCAATTTTTCCATGTCGAGTTATTGGTATATCATGTAATTTTACAATAACAGCAGGAATGAAAAAATTCGGTAATTTTTTTTGCAAATATTCCCTAATCTTAGTTTCATTAATATTTCCAGAATAGAAAGCTTTGAGATATCCACTCGCAGTTTCAAATTTCATAATTAAAACTGCAGCATTAGTTACATCAGGATGACCTTTTAATACATTCACTATTTCTTCGGTTTCAATTCTAACACCATTAAGTTTAGTTTGACCATCTATTCTGCCTATAAATCTTAATACCCCATCTATTTGCCAATATCCCAAATCCCCAGTTTTATAAATTCGTCCCCATTCAGAATGGTTAATAAATTTCTTTTCTGTTTCAATTTGATTATTTAAATATCCTTTTCCAACGGAATATCCACCTATACAAACCTCTCCGTATGCTCCTAAAGGGGCTAATTTTCCATCCGCATCTAACAAAATTATATTTGTATTTGCAATTGGGAAACCAATCCCTGGGCTATCATCTACTTCACCTAAGGTATCAATTAATAATGCGGTAACGACATGTGTTTCAGCTGGACCATAAAAATTATAAATTTTTGCTCCAATTGAATTAACAAAATCTTTAATTTTCTTTGTAATTGTAAGTTGTTCTCCAGCAGGAATTAAATATTTTAAAGATTTTACCTTATTGATAAAATCATCAAATTCAACTATAGTTCTTAATATTGATGGTGGGGAATAAAATATTTCAACTTTGTTTTTCACAATTAATTTCGTTAATAATCCAAAATCATTTTTTTCATCTTCATTAACCAATACCAATTTACCACCTGACAAAAATGCATGAATAAGTTCTTGAATACTTAAATCAAAACTCCAACTTGTATATTGTAAAACAACAGGGCTGTTTTCCATTATTTGAGTTTGAAATTTCATAAATAAATATAAATTATAAATATTTTCATGAGTAAGCACACAGCCTTTAGGGACACCTGTTGAGCCAGAAGTATATATTGTATAAATTACATCCGACTTACTAATTAATATTTCTGGACAATGTGGTGATAAAATATCATAGTTTTTAATAAAATCTTCTACAATATTTTCGTCAATAATTACTTTGGGCTGACTTTGTTTTAGTATAAAATCAATTCTATCCTTTGGATATTTTTTATCTATTGGTAAGTAACCCATACCAGCCTTTAAAATACCTAAAAGTGCGAAAATCAACATTTCATTTTTATCCAACATAATTGCAACTATCTTATTATCCTTGCGTTTGTAATGTTGTAATAAATAATTTGCCCATTTATTAGATTTTTTATTTAATTCACTGTATGATATAGGGCCCTTTTCACTAACTAAAGCTATATTATTTGGCGTATTTGATACTTGTTTTTCAAAAATTGAAATAATATTAGTCTCAAATTGACCTGAAACATCGGGGCCTTTCATTAATTTCAATAAACTTGCACGATTAGTTGAATCTACTAATTCAAAATCTGATATTTTTACGTCCAAATTATTTGCAACATCTTTTAATAATTTATTAAAATCTCTTATTACACTATTTATTAATGACTTAGAATAAATAGATTCATTAATTTTAAAAATAAATATGATACGATCATCTTGAAGCCCTGACAATAGACTGAGATCATATTCAAGAACATCGTAAACGTCCTGTGAAATTCTTTCAATATTATTAGAAAATTCTATATTATTTTCCCTGATCTGTTCAGGGTAATTTTCAAATACAAATATTGTTTTAATGAGGTCATTGCCCATTGGAACCAATTGAAAAATATCACTAAGCGACGTGTAATGGTGTCCCTGACTATTAATATAATCTTTTTGCGTTTTCAAAAATAAATCTAAAAATGAACTTTTATTATCGAATTTAATTCGTTGAGGAATTGTATTGATAAAATTAAATAGCATTGATTGAATTTCAGTAACTTCAGGTGGTCTGCCAGAAACAACACTTCCTATAACTACATCATTAGTAAAATTATATTTTGCCAATAAAACACCCCATAATGATTGTAATATTGAATTTAATGTTAATTTATAAGTAGATGCAATAGTAATCCATTGAGAAGTTAATTCTTTACTTAACGTAAAGTCAATATCTAAAGGCAAAGAGAACTCCTTTTCATTTATTTTATTTGCTAAAGGTAAGCTAATCGAATTACCATATTCGCTTAGATAATTTTGCCAATACTTCAGCGATTTTTGGAAATCGATTTTAGCGAGCTTTTGAAAATAGGGTTTTAAGGATCTTTCTTCTGTTAGAACACTCAATGTTTTATTATTAAGTATCTTTTGATATAAATTCTCCCAAATTGAGAAAAACATTTGTGTACTCCATCCATCGATAATAATATGATGGTTATTCCAAATACGGCAATATTTATTGTCAGCTATTTTTATAAATTTCACCCTAAACGCAGGGCTAGATTCAAAATCAAAAATCTCCTTTCTATCTTCTGATATAAGGGAATTTATAAATACTTGCTTCTCTAGAGGGTCTAAATGTGATACATCAAAATCTTGTATATTCAATTGAACGTTCTTAAGAACAATCTGTATGGGCTCAATACTTATGTCCTGCCTAAAAACAACTCTAAGAACTTGAAAATGATTAACTACATACTTTAATGATTCTCTCCAAGCTGCGAGATTGTAACTTCCTTCGAAAATATTAACAAATTGCTCGTAATAAACCTTCTTTTCAGGCGTGGTTTGTGCCAAATAATACATTCCGCGTTGCATTGCATTCAATGGATATACATCTTCTATTTCACCATATTCCTTTTCTAATTCCTCTACCTGATCTAAACTTAATTTTTTATACGTAAATGAACTCGGTACTTTAAATTGACTTTCCTGATGTTCTAAATTATGTATTAATTCTAATAAATGTGTTTTATAACTATCTACTAAATTCAATATTTTTTCTTCTGATAAACGCAGAGTACTGTATTCAATAGTCATTTGCAATATCCCATCTATACCATGACCTGAAACACCTATCTCACAATCTCGTTCTAAGTCTATTGACGCATCATTTCCATGGCTATAGGCAGAATAAGCAAAATAATTATCTCTTTTTTCTTCACTTACAATATCTTCTTGACTAGCCCCTTGTGTAAAATCTCCAAAATAATTAAATGTTACTGCTGGTAAAAACGTCTCTGCAATTCCTTGTTCTGTTAAATATTTTAAAATCCCATAACCGACTCCCTTGTCTGCAATACACTTCAATGAATCATTAAATGATACAACCTCCCGTAAACTAATGGATTCTTCTTGGGTTGGAAGAACAATAGGGAACATACTAGTAAACCAACCTATCGTTCTACTAATATCTACTTGATCTATATACTCCTCTCTTCCGTGGCCTTCTAAATTTACTTTAACACTACTTGTGCCAAAAACATCTCTTAAGCCCTGACCTAAAGCAAGTAGTAAAATGGTATTGATATCTAATTTATTTTTATTAATAAGAATACCTTGAAGCCTAGTTGTTTCTTCTTTGCTCAGTGAAAAATAAAGTGGCTTTGATACACTATAGGTGTTTTCTCCTACTGTATTAAAAACAGGAATTGTATCTGTCTGGGTTTGTAATA
>Ga0209086_10001507_pt1 | contig 18918 bp, 14 predicted proteins | sample M_130207_XF_Meta_FD_187312 | JGI IMG/M metagenome (GOLD analysis project Ga0209086, IMG submission 187312) | Freshwater microbial communities from Lake Montjoie, Canada to study carbon cycling - M_130207_XF_MetaG (SPAdes) (version 2) | ecosystem: Environmental > Aquatic > Freshwater > Lake... | reverse complement strand
AGACCGGACCATTCCCGCGATTTCACTCTGCTGCCGAGGGCGCCTCGCACGCCTACGCGGGCCGCTTGAGTATTCGGACCCTGTCGATTCTCCGCCCGTCGAGCGCCACGACTTCATGAAGCAGGCCGCCAATCTCGACCCGGTCCAGAACAGCCGGCATACGTTCCAGCCTTGCCATGATCAGTCCGCCAATAGTGTCAGCGATCTCATGGTCTCCTGAGGGGAGCCTGGTACCAATTGCTTCCTCCCATTCCGGCAAGCGAAGCAGTCCGTCAATCAGAATCGACCCATCGTCCTGACGGGCGAGCGGAGGGGGTTCCGGAGCGTCACCCGGCCTGACCGCCTCTTCCAGGAAGTGGCCGACTAATGGCTCGAGAAGATCGGTCAAGGTCACCAGTCCGGCCGTCCCACCGTGTTCATCCAGGACAATCGCCACTTGCTGGCGAGACCCGCGCATCTCGTCTAGCAAGTCATCAATCCCTTTGGATCCGGGCACGGCCAGAACAGGCCGAACGAGGGACCGGAGATCGATGGGCGCATCTGGTCCGCTGGCGAGAACCGACAGGACGTCATGCGCGTGCAGGATGCCCGCAACCCGGTCAATCGACCCATCCCGGACGGGAATGCGTCGATGCCCACTTCGGATCACCGCCTGAATGACTTCGGCGCGCGATGCCTCGATCGGGATACTGTCAATTTCCGTCCGTGGGGTCATGACCATGTTTGCCGTGATGTCGGCAAAACTAAATGCCCGGGCGACAATCCTCGCCTCACTTGCCTCGACAACGCCTGCCCTTTGGCTGCCGGTAACCAGGAGGCGCAACTCCTCTACCGAATGGACCATCTCGTGGCCCGATGCCGGGTTCAGCCCGGCAAGGCTGAGCATGCCGTTACCAATGCCGTTGAGCACGACCACCGGCCACCGGAAAACCACCGTGAAGATTGTCATTGGGCGGGAAACCCAAAGTGCCGTTACCTCTGGGCGTTGCAAGGCAACACCCTTAGGAGCGAGTTCGCCCAAGACGATATGCATCGAGGTAATCAGCGCGAAACTGATCCCACTGGCAAGTGTGTGTGCAGAGACAATGGCCGTTGCGTCATCAATCCCGGAGAAAAAACCGAGGAAGATATGGGCAATCGCCGGCTCACCCACCCAACCGAGTGCGAGAGACGCCAAAGTGATCCCGAACTGACAGGCGGCGATGTACTGGTCCAGGTGATCAACAATCTTCAGCGCAGCGCCAGCCCCGGGGACGCCCTCGTTACGCAACTGCTCAAGTCGGCTATGTCGCGCGGCAACGATCGCGAACTCGGTCGCGACGAAGAAGCCGTTGGCCAGAACCAAGGCGATAACCGCCACAAGCCCGGCAAGCGTCTCGATGTCCATTCAGCCCTTTCGGCCACGACCCATTCTGGTCCGCGACCGCCTCCATGCATCCCTTGCGTGCGATTGGCCCTGAAAAAATGACGCGGAAACCACGCGCCGCAACGACCCAGGCGCCATGCACGACGAAATCCATCACATTAGGATAGAGAAACTGGGGGGTTCTTTGGCGAAACAACCCTGGATTCCGGGGCGAACCTCACACGACTGCTGACCCCCTTCGCGGATAATAGGCAGGCAGGTCTCCAGCCCATCGGCGCCATGGACACGAGAGTGACTCATTGCCGTAGCATTCGGGTTCGAGGCCAAGGCCGGCCTTCGGGTTCAGCTGCCGGATAAATCGTCGATCCGGATCGGCCGATCATTCGCCTCGGATATGCTGCTTGCTGCATTCTGCCCTGCCGTTCGCGGACACAAAATATGACCTCACGATCTCCACTCGCACGTCCCGTAGTACTGGTCGTCGACGACGATGCCAATATCACCGCGCTACTCAGACGCGCCCTCACCCTCGAGGGGTACGACGTGGAGACCTCTTCGAATGGTCCCGACGCAAACCGAGAAATTGACCGGCTGTCGCCCGATCTCGTGATTCTGGACATCATGCTTCCCGGATACGACGGCGTCGAGGTCCTGCGGCGCGTTCGCTCGGGCAAAGGCGATCGCACCATGATCCCGGTGCTCCTTCTCACGGCGCGGGACGAGGTAGCAGACCGCGTGCGCGGATTGGACACGGGTGCCGACGATTACTTGGTCAAGCCGTTCGCAATCGAGGAGCTCACGGCACGTCTGCGGGCCTTGCGTCGGCGGCGCGAACCAGACAACGAGCGCACGCTTCGGTTCGCCGACTTGTCGGTCGACACCGCGTCACGCGAGGTGCGCCGGGGCACACGGGACGTGCAACTCACCACCAAGGAGTATGAGCTCCTTACCTACTTCATTCGGAATGCGCGGATTGTGCTGACTCGCGAACGCTTGTTGGAGGCCGTTTGGAGCATTACCTTCGATGCGGACACCCATGTCCTGGAGGTGTATGTCGGCTACCTGCGCAGCAAGCTCGAGACGATGCCGGGGTCGGGAGGAACGCGCCTTCCTCGGCTGATCCACACCGTGCGAGGCGTCGGCTACGTCCTGCGCGAACCAACCCCGTGAACGCCAGTGGACGACCCGCCCGGTACGGACCAACACTTCGTCTTCGCCTGACCGCCGTCGCCACCGCGCTCCTCGCCACCGGCCTCATCCTGTCGGGGGCGTTGGTCTATCTGACGCTTGACAGAACCCTGAGCCTGGAGGTTGATCGGGCACTTGCCGACCGCGCGCGGGTCGTCATCGCTTCGATCACGGTAAACGCTTCTCCGGACGGCCTCTCGATCCAGTTGCCGGATGTCGACGCCATAGCCGCCGGTGGTGCGGTAGTTCAGGTGACGGGCTTTGACGGAACCATCGTTCGTTCCGCGTCTCTCGGTCGGGTCACGCTTGAGGTGTCGCGCGGGGCACAGGCTGCCGCACAACGTGGCCAGGCCTTCTTCGAGACGGTGACGGTCGAACAGGTGCAACTCCGTGTCCACGCGGCCCCACTCGTCTGGCGCGGCGACACCCTGGGCGTCCTGCTAGTGGCCCGTCCGCTTGGTCCAACGGAATTGGTTCTTGGTGGCCTTCAGATCGTTCTTATCGGCGTTGGTGGGATTGTCCTCATCGTGTGCGCCATCCTCGCCTGGGTAGTTGCGCGAGGCGCACTCCGCCCGATTGACGACCTGGCGCGGGAAGCCGGATCAATCGGTGCCGATCAGGACTTCAATCGGCGCCTTTCAGACCATGTGAGCGAAAGTGCAGCCGAAGTTGGACGCCTTGCCACCACCTTCAACGCGATGCTTGACCGACTCCAAGACTCATTCGCAGCGGTGCAGCGTGCCAATTCGCGCCTTGAAGCGATGCTCCAGTCTCAGCGCCGATTTGTTGCCGACGCGTCGCACGAACTTCGAACTCCCCTGACAACCATCCGAGGAAATGCCCACCTGATGGCACGTGGTGCCGGGGTTACTGAAGAAGACACTCGAGAGATGGTGACGCAAATTTCCAGCGAAGCTGACCGGATGTCGCGCCTGGTCACTGACCTGCTGACGTTGGCCCGCGCCGACGCCGGTCTTTCCATCGTCAGGCAGCCGGTCATGTTGCGACCCCTTCTGGAGTCTGTCGGTTTTCAAGCGCGGACACTCGCCGCCGGACGTCTCACGGTGTCGGTTGTGCCCTATACCGGCGATGGTGACCTGATGGTCGAAGGCGACCCTGACGCCTTGCGCCAACTGGTTTTGGCACTCGCGGATAACGCGATCAAATACACGCCGGACGGGGGATCGGTGAGCCTGGCGCTCCGATCAGTTACGCACGGAACTCCGAGGGGTTCGGCGGATCGTTCACTGCCACCCATTCAGCGCCCCGACAAGAGGCAAGCGCCACCAACGGTTACCGCCCAGATCAGTGTGATAGATACCGGCGTCGGGATCGGTGCCGATGACCTTCCTCACGTCTTTGAGCGGTTCTATCGTGCCGACCGCGCGCGTCACACCACCGGCAGCGGGCTCGGGCTTGCAATTGCCCGCTGGATTGCCGATGCCCACGAAGGCACACTCGCTGTCGAGAGCAGCCTGAACGCCGGCAGCATGTTCACCGTATCGCTACCGGCAACGGTGGTTGCCGGCGTCGTCGACAACGACGATGACGTGACGTCGGACGATCGCACTGACTGAAAACCCAGTCAGGATTTGGTCAGCCCCTCGCTTCCCGCAGGTATGGACGGCCGAGACCGGCAGGCGCACCTGCCCGTCGCCTGGCCAACCTGCGACCGACGATCGGGAGCGCAATGATCGGCGCAAGATAGGGGAGGATGCCAAGCAAGTATTGCGCGCCAGGGATATCCGTGGTGAGCCTGAACTGGGCAGCCTCAAACCCACCGAAGAGCAGCGTTCCCGCTATCGCCCAGAGCGGGTTCCAGTTTGCGAAAGTGACAAGTCCAAGGGCGATCCAACCGCGCCCGCGCGTCATGCCTTCCGTCCATGTGCGAACCACGGTAAGTGACAGCACCGAACCGGCAAATCCCATGAGTACGCCCCCGGCGAAGATTGCACCGAGCCGGTAGAGGTCGACCCGGATGCCGGCGGCGTCGGCCGCCGCCGGGTCCTCCCCAGTCGCCCGAAGGTGCAAGCCCAATCGGGTCTTGTAGAGGACAAACGTCAGGACAGCGGCCAGTGCGTAGGCCCAGTAGACAAGCCCGTACTGGCGGAACAGCACCTCGCCAACGACCGGCAGATCACTGAGACCGGGGATGACCCACCGAACATCGAGCGCCTTCGACGCCTTGGAAATGTACGGCGTTCCGAGCAATCTGCTAAGGGCATCGCCCAGGTAGACAAGGATCAGGCCAAGCACAAGTTGGCGTTCCTGAGACATCCGTCCATAGACAACGGGGATTGCATGGGTGAGTGACAACAGGCCACCGGCAAGCGAACCCGCAATCACCCCCAGGACCGCATCGCCGGTCGTGAACGCTGTTCCATACGCAACCATGGCACCGAAGAGCATGATGCCTTCCACGCCCAGGTTGGTTGCACCGGAAAGCTCAGTGACAATGGCACCAAGGGTCGCGGGCAAGAGCACCGCGCCGGAACTGACGACTACAGCCAAGAAGGCACTCAGTGACGCAACGTCCATCGGTCGGTCAGTCCTTTTCCGCCACCACGGGCACGACGCCGGGAATTCCGGGATGAGGCGCAGCAGGCACTGCCGACGTGCGGTTTCCCGGGCGAGCCCATCGTTCGGCAAGGTTCTGAGCGTTCATGACCCCGTAGAGGATCGCCCAAAGCAGGACACCAGCCATGGCAACAGGCAGACTGAATTGCACTTGCAATTGTGATCCGCCAATGAGAAGTCCGGCGACTATCACCGATGCGCCTGCAGTCAATCCGGGACGCAACGCGCCGAGCGCAACCACCAAAATGGCGGTGTAGCCGAGTTCCTGCGAGATTCCAGCTTCCAGGCGGTGGTTGAGACCTGCCACTTCACTCCATCCGGCAATACCCGCAAATCCGCCACCGATTACTGAAACGAGCACGATCACCCAACCGGTCGACAGCCCTAGGTAGCGCGACGCCCGCGCACCCTGACCGGCGATGTCAATCCGCAATCCCCAGATTGTTCGGTTCATCATCAGCCAGATGGCAATTACCCCAATGACAGCAACCGCAAGGCCAGTGTGAATGTTGCTGTTTCCAAGTCCGCGCATCCACACCTGCAACGGTGGCCCCCAACCATCCGGCAATGGAAGCCACGACGGCAGGACGAGTTTCGTGACGTCCCACCGGGACAGCCACAGCGACTGCTCGAAGTTGGCGGTCCCGGGGAACCCTCGTCCAGCCGGGTTCTTCCATGCACTGAACACAAGGAAGTCCACAATGCGTTGCGCGACGTAATTCAAAAGCAAGCTGACGATGATCTCAGGCGTCTGGAACTGCAGCCGAAGTAATCCTGGGATAAGCGCCCAGACAGCCCCACACACAACTGCACCGCCAAACATCAGCAAACCGGTCAATTCGGACGAACCGGTGGGAACGTAGAGCGCTACCCCAGTCGCCCCGACTGCACCCATGAGCATGCATCCATTCAGCCCGATATTCCAGAACCTGGCGCGGAATGCAGGGATAAGGCCCGCAGAAAGTAGCAACAGCGGGATCGAGCGTCCGATTGTGCGGCTGATACCCAATGGGCTGCCGAAAGCTCCCTTGACCGTTGCCATGATCACGGCCACGGGATCCTTCCCAAGGAAGATCACGAATCCGGCGAAGATCGCAAGAGCGCCGCCCATGCCAAAAAGCCACGCAAGGGTCCGGCGCGCGACCACTCCTGCGGGCGTGCCCGCAGCAAAGCGTCCGATCACGACGACACCTTGGGAGCGGTTCGGTCACTAGATGTCACGGCTGTTGCCCGACCGGACAGAGGATCGTCATCCGGGGTTCCAGAGGAAATCCCTTCCGACATGAGCAAGCCAACACGCTCGCGCGTCGCATCGTCACGGTCGAGCACGGCCGCAATGCGTCCCCGGTTCAGAACGGCAATTCGGTCGCACTCAAGTGCCTCAGACAAGTCACTGGTGATCCAGATCACCGCCGCTCCGCGGTCGCGGTGCGCGAAGAGTTCATCGGTGAACTGTCGGGTCGACCTCGGGTCAAGGCCACGCGTGAAGTTGTCTACGATGATCAGCCGGGGCGCCCCCGCAAACTCACGCGCAATAATGACGCGTTGCTGGTTCCCCCCGGACAATCGGCCCACCACCACGTCGGGGTCGGCAGGCCGGATCCCGTACCGGTCAATCAGTTCCATCGCGTCACGCCGTATCCGCCCGCGGTCAACAAATCCAAACCTGTTCAATGGTCGGCGGTCGTAGCGGCGTAGTGCGAGGTTTGTCGCCACCGTCTGGCTAAGGACAAGCCCTACCTCTCTGCGGTCCTCGGGCACGTAAGCGACGCCAAGGTCTGAAATCTGACGTACCGAAAGACCTCGCAGATCTCGGACGCCGATCTGGATCCTTCCAGACGCAGTCTTCACAAGACCGGTTATTGCTTCGGCAAGCTGGGTCTGGCCGTTGCCAGCGACCCCCGCCACGGCCAGTACCTCGCCAGACCGTACCGAAAGTGTCGCATCGGTAAGGCTTACCGACTGACTGGGGTCAGTCACGGAGACGCGGTCGAGTTTCAGCACGACGTCGCCCGGAACCGCCACAGCCCTGGTACGGACATCTCCACCATAGAGATCATGAGCCGTCTCAATGCGGGATTGAGTTTCCGAGCCTTCCCGCGGACTGACAGAGACGGATTCCCCGACCATCAGACGGTTCAGGACTTCCCGGCTTGCATCGCGCGTCGCCAGGGTCCGGAATACACGCCCTCCACGCATGACTGTCACGCGATCCGTGAAGCGCAGGACCTCGTCCAACTTGTGAGTGATGAAAATTACGGTGCGTCCTTCACCCACAAGTCCGCGCAAGGCACCAAAGAAGGTCTCTACCTCGGTTGGCGCGAGATTGGCGGTTGGCTCGTCAAGGATGATGATCCGCGCACCATGGTGCAGGAGCTTCACCACCTCAACGCGCTGGCGCCGACCCAGGGGCATTGCCCAAACCGGGGTCTCGGCATCAATTGGCAGCCCGAATTCGGCAGAGAGCCGGCCAGCGAGATCACGAAAGCGTCGACGCAACGTGAACCACACCGGAAAGCGGTGGCCGAGCGAAATGTTCTCCGGCGCGGTGAACCTGGTGACGAGCCGTTGCTCCTGATGGACCATGCCGATACCCAGTCGCTTCGCCGCCTGAGGCGAACCGACTGACACAGACCGCCCATCAATCCGGATGGCACCGGCGTCTGGACGATACACCCCCGCCAGGACATTCATGAGACTGGTCTTGCCCGCACCGTTCTCACCAAGAAGGGCGTGAATCTCTCCAGGCCCGGCCTCGAAGTCAGCACCATCACTTGCGACGACATCGCCAAAACGTTTGACAATGCCTGCTAACGAAACGGCCGCCACATCCCTTGAACCAGCCGTGGGTGCTGGATCCGTCACATCCAAAATCGGTTCGGGCCTCGTTGCATTCATCGATGGGCAATCGACATCGGTGATTGAGCGCACATGCAGCGCCCCGGCGGCAATCCACCGGGGGGATCATAGCCGGAATAGATACGGGGCACCCACAAGGGGTGCCCCGAGAGTCCGCTGCCGTGAAAACGGGAACCGCTAGCCGATCATCCGGTTATCAGGGCTGGGTCGAACCAACAACGTTGCTTACGAACCACATGCCGTTGTCGTCGTACAACTTTCCGATGTCCGGCGCGCCGTCGATGCGCACCTTGCCGGTGTTGTCCTTGATGGTGCCCGTGAAGATGGTCACCATGGTCTTCTCGCCAGACTTGAAAGCGGCAACTTCGGCATCATACGCAGCCTTGATTTCGGTGGCGCGCGGATGCTTGGCCAGTGCAGCCTCATTCAAGGGAGCAACCCCAACCGTGCCGTCCTGGAATGAGCCACTCCAGTTGCGCCACTGGTCCGGAATGACCACTTTCCCGCCCTGCAACCACGCACCAGTGCACGCGGCTTCAATGGTCGGCTTGTTGTGGACGGTCCAATTCCACGTTGCAGCCGTCAAGGTCGCATTCGGGGCGGCCTCGTTCATGTCAGCGTGATACGCCACACCGTAGCGTCCCGCAGCCTCCGCAGCGACCTGCGCAGCGGTTGAATCCTGATGCTGGGTGACCAGCATCGCATTGATGGGCGCGCCAAGAGTTGCCTCAGCGGCGTCCTTCTCAAGCTTCGGATCAAACCACGTCAGCGTCCACTTGTTGAAAATCTTTGCCTGCGGATTGGTCTTCGCCACGCCAATCGCAAAGGCGTTCTCGCCACGGAAGACTTCCGGAATCGGGAAGGCGGCGACGTAGCCGATATTGGTGCCAGAAGGCACTACCATCCCGGCAACAACACCCGTGATGTACCGACCTTCTTCAATTGAAGCGAAGTAGTAGCCGATATTCGGCGGGTCAGACGGATCCGGGTAGCCCGAAGCGTGGAAGAACATGACGTCAGGGTGGTTCCGGGCCACTTCACGGGTCGGCTCCATGAACCCGAAGCTGGTGGTGTAGACCACCTTTGCGCCCTGGGCGACCATGCTTTCCAAGAGGTCGATCACCGCCTGCTTGTTGTCGTCCGGCACGCTGTCCTTGCGTATCGAGAGGTCGACACTGGGCATGTCCTTCTTGATGGAAAGGAAACTCTGCTCATGCGACCATGACCAACCCTTGTCATTCGTGGGGCTGGTGTAAACCTGAGCGACCTTGCAGGGCGCTCCCTGCATTGCCGCCGGCATGGGCGTCAGCGCCAACCCGGCAACCGCCAGGGCAGCCGACGCGCCAAGCAGCGGACGCTTCATGAACGATGAAAGCGAACTCTTCAAGTGCCTCACTCCTCCGTGCACGCCACCAAAATCACGAACGGGCAATTCCCCCGCCAGATCATGAGTTTGGAAGCCGGTTTGCCTTGTTTGCGTCGTCGCGCAGAACCCGCCTGACCGCCCGCGCATCCGTGCCGCCAAATGCAGAGCATCCGGCGGTTGGTGCGATTGTGCCAGAGAGCGGTCTCGCTCGTGAAAACACGCCATCGAAATTAGCTTTGCGACTGGGTCACGGGGAAACCATTGGCCATCGATGTCGGGCCGGCAGGGCGACTACCCCGCTACTATTTGAATGTGAGCGCAAGCAATGAAGTGCCCGGCGGGGCGCGCACCGGAACGAGGCGAAGATTGCTCGCCACCACCTTTGTGGCGGGGATTGCATCAATTGCTCTTCCGGCCACTTCCGCATGCACCGCATTCGCCCCAGCAACTGCGCCGGCGATCGCGGACGCCAAGATCAAGGGCCCAATAACCTACGTGGCAATGGGCGCATCCGACGCAGCAGGGGTAGGCGTCGAACAGCCCTCACGCGATGGTTGGGTGCCAGTTCTTGGAACGTTACTTCCACCGGCGACCAGGGTAGTAAACCTAGGCATACCCGGCATTCGGCTGCGCGAAGCCGCGATCGTTGAGACCGGCCCGACAATCGAGGCGAAACCAAATCTCATCACGATCTGGCTGGTGGTCAATGACATCCTGGGGAGTGTCCCGCTCGCTGCTTACCGTAGTGACCTCGATGCACTCCTTACTCGCTTGAAATCCGAAACGTCAGCCGAGATTGCCATCGGAAACGTGCCGGATTCGCCGGACAATTCGGGTTACCTGGGCTTGCCCGCGACACAGCGACGCACCGTCGCCAATCAATGGAATGCAGCGATTTCAGAGGTCGTCGCGCGACACCAGCTCACACTTATCGACTTATGGACCAAGTGGCCGGTCCGTGAACACCCCGAGTACATCGGCCCTGATGGCCTGCATCCGACGGTTCTTGGGTACCGCGTCCTTGCCGAAACGGTGCGCCAAGCCCTTAGGGATGCCAAGATCGTCTAGCGGGCGACTTCCGCAATCTCACGCCAATCAGCGCACGGTTTCATGTACCAAGAGCCCGGCCTCTCCATGGCGGCCCATTCACCACACCTTGCGGCTATCCTGCAAGCCAAGGGGGGTTCCATGAAGATCACTGGATGTGAGATCTGGACAGTTGTGGTCCGCGCAAAGGCAGGAACGGTAAACAGTCCCGAATTCGGGGCTGCCACGTGGGACCACGTTCCGAAGCACCTGATCCGCTTGCAGACCGATGACGGCGTCTATGGCATCGGCGAGACAGGACGAGGGGTGGGCCGCTCGGCCGTGGAATCCGCCGCTCAGTCGCTCATCGGCTTGGATCCATTGCGCATCCCGTTGCAAGACTTGCCAATCGACATTGGACGTGCCGAAGGTGCCCCGACCGGACGCACCCACGAAGGCTCACACGGAACCGGGCGCATCAACCCGTCGTACGACGCCTTTGAGATGGCCCTCTTTGATCTTGTCGGACGCCATCTTCAATTGCCAGTGCACGCGCTGTTGGGAGGGAAGGTTCGCGACCAAGTGGCTATCGACTTCTGGATTGGGCAGATGTCGCCTGATGACGCAGGTCGGGCCGCTGGTGAGGCCAAAGCACGGGGATTCCACGGTCTCAAGATGAAGTGTGCGATTGACGATCCTTGGGAGGATCGCATCCAGGCAATACTCGACGCCGCGGGGCCGGATTTCACGCTAACTCTCGACCCGAACGAGCGCTTCTACCGTCCTGTGGAGGCGATTGGCCTCGCGCGAAGGTTGGCACGGTTTCCGACAATCGCGATGTATGAGGACCCAGTCCCCAAGTGGAACCTGGATTGGTACCGGCAGATCCGGGCAGCGATCAATGTTCCACTTGCGCTTCACCTTGGCAATCCGCGCGACGTCGTAAACGCCATCAAGTCCGAAGCGTGTGACCACTTCAACCTAGGCGGAGGAATGGTCGAGTTCGTTCGAATGGCGTCGATGGCCTCCGCCTACGGTTCACACGTTTGGCACGGATCCGGTGTGGACCTTGGGGTGGCCGAACATTCGTACCTGCACGCTTGCGCAGCAGCCCACGCATGTGTCCTCCCGAGTGACCTGGTTGGTAGCTGGGTGCGGGAACACATGTTGGTGGAGTCACCGATGACCTTCACGGATGGTCAAGTAGCCGTACCCGACGCGCCCGGCCTCGGCTGTGAATTTGACATGGACGCCATTCGCCACTATTCGGTGGCGCGACTGGATGTGGCGGGGAGCTGAGTGAAGGTTGCCCTGCCGCGTGGGCCAGCAAGCGCTTTGCCGGGCACGCTTGCGTCTCTACACACCTATTCATGGTTTGCGTCGAAGTTCACATTCGATATTCGGCGCAACCCATCCAGATGAGCCACATGGTCATATTTTGACAGGCACGTAAGACAATCTATGCCTAAGGAAACGTCGGGTAGCGCGCTATGGGGAGACGGTTTGGACTGATTACGGCGAAAACGCTGCATGACGCAGCGAGACACAATGATGGGTCACCTAGTAACTTCATGTAGATTGACGTGCAGTTCATTTGCGGATACGTTGCCCAAACATGAAGGGGGCAACCATGAACCTGGGAATGGTCCGGTCAAGGCGTTCGATTCTGTATGCGTCCGCAGCCTCGCTCGGCCTGATGATGTCTGCGTGCGGCGGAGACACACCGGCCACATCCGCTCAACCGACCGCAGGGACAGCGAAACCCGCACCTACCACTGCAGCTGCGGCGCCGGTGCCGACAACTCTGCCGGCCAAAGCCGCTGCGCCGGTCACTCTACGGGTCAACCACCGCACAGAGAAGTACATCCCTGTTAGAGCAAAGAAATTCAGTGACTTGAACCCTAATGTCACGGTCGAACTCGTTCAGGACTCGGGGTACGAAAAACTAATCGCAATGCTTGCCGCCGGCGATCTTGGGGATGTCGTGTGGGCAAGCACGGGTGTCGGATCCTACTTCGAGTTAGCGGCACAGGGACACTTCCTGAATGTCGAGACGTACACGACCAAAGACAAGTACGACCTGAAGCAACACTTCCCGCGCGCAATTGAAACCGCCCGCCTTGTCGACAATAAGCTCTATGGTATGCCCAATCTCATGCATCCCAGCCATATCGGTCTTTTCTATAATGTCAACATATTCGAGACTACACAAGTACAGCCTCCGACTCTCACTTCATCTTACGATGATCTGGTAGACATCTCGCGAAAGGTGATGGCGGCTAAGCAGGGCATCTGGGGAATCAACACCGAGACGGTTTATCCGCCAATCCTCTGCTTCATCAGATCTTTCGGGGGCGAGATGCTCGACCCTCCAACGCTGGGCAAGAAACCGGCACTTGATCGCGGCCCAGCCAAACAGGCGCTGCAGTGGCTCTATGACCTAAGGCACAAGCACAAGGTTCACCCCATGCCTACAGACAAGGTCGATCACAAGAACGGTGACATCGCCATGTGGACTACCGGAATGTGGGGCGGCGCCGATCAGTCTGCGGTCGCAGACCGGTTCAAGATTGAAGCCGTTCTGATCCCCAAGGGTCCCGGAGGCAAGCGCGGGTCACAGGGCCACGTTGACATGTGGGCCCTGTACGCGAAGGGCAAAAACCCCGACGTTGCATGGAGCCTCATGAAGCACTTTGTCAGCAAGGAACAGGGCATTGAGATGATGCCCGAAACAAACATCCCCGGAAGCCGACCGGATTCTTGGGAGGAATTTGCCAAACGGCCCCTGTTCAAAGTGTTCAAGGACTTCATGGAAGCCGACGGAGGCCCAGGTCCCCTGGCGGTTCCCGACAACTTCAAAATGCTCGATTACCAGAACGTCTTTCAGAAAGAGGTCACACCAATCTGGGCGGGCGAGAAGAGTGTCGACACCACGGTCGGAACCATGATGGGTCCGCTTCAGCTACAGATTGACATGCCAAAGGCAACTGGAAAGTAAATTGAAAATCTTGGAGGCATCTGTCTCGATGCCTCCAAGTTCACCCGAGCGCGGGCAAGGATGGCGCATGGCATGATCGCAAAAACATCTTCGCACCGCCATTGCCTTCTCAGACTGTTTGTCTCAGACGCGGGAAGTCATTCATTTTCACGAGTCCGCCATGAATGCTGAACTGCAGGATCAAGATTCAATAGAATACTCGGATGGGCTTCCAACCTAACAGCAACTGACTAATCTTCAACTATCGAAGAGTCCGGATTTCAGACATAAAGAACACACTAAATCAGAATACAATTTTTCTAGCAAGCAGGACTAGAAAAAACGACGATTATTATTATCGCGATCATTATTCGGAAAGATATGAAAACATTGACAACATTTCGATCATCTACTGAACCGTTGTCACGCCGATGCACACTTCAATCGCGTCGGCCACCTCGGAACGTTTTCTTTCGTTGGTCGTTTAACACCAAACTTCTTGCCGCAATAATAACGATGTTGTAATGATATTTTGTGATTATTTGCGACTATCTATTAATGCTTATTTTACTTTCGCACTAAGTTTGCATTTGAAAGCAGTAATACTGCCCGGACTAGCGCAAATCGCTGGGGTTTGGAGGAGTATCACCGCGATTGACGCCAACCGCCTCGGTTTGGCCCACCGGTCCAGAGGGCCTAACGGGTCTTTGATTAGAAAGGGTATCTCTTAGGAATTAAGTTGGGTTTGATATGCACGGTAAAAGACGAACGCCTGCAGGGACCGGGAAGTTCGGCGACGAGGCCGGTGGGTTGACCTTGACGCACCTGCAGAACTAATACGCAAAAAAACCAAAGCCACACTCGACGAACTACTCGGCCACCTGCTCATGACGTTCTTGATCATTGGGATTGCCGCGACCCACCGCCCGCGACGTAGGCGCCGGTGAGCCCCGAATCACCGCCAGGTCGCGCCTACACAGGACATGTGTTCCGGCCAATTGCGGAGTGCAGTACGCACCACCGTGACACCCCTTCGTAGAAGCAGAACCCGGCCATGAAAAGTGTGACCGGGTCCCATGTGGTGCCGATCGCCCAGGCAAACAAGGCGACGCCGGCACACAACCGAATTGATCTGTCGGTAAAACCGATATTGCGGATTGGACGGCGAACCCCTCCCCATCGCACTCGGCGCAGCAGACTGCGGAAAACTGCACCCACGCCGAACGCCGTGGCGAAAACTGCCACGACATAGGCAAACCCCATGGGAGAAAAGAGAAACGTGGCGGGCGTTTCTCCAAAGAAGTCCCGTTTGATCAGCGGCACAAGGTCGAGCGCATTCACCGTCTCTTTGAAATCGAAGGCCTCAATCTCGCCGACAACGAGCACGTATTTCCGGTCATTGCGCGGACTGGTCACCCGTATCTCATAGTCACCCGGCTCGGCGCGTCCTCGATACTCCGGCCCTTGGAGATAGTCGCTGACACCAAAGGGCTCGAAGAATTTCGTCCACTGATGGGCGACACCATTGAGCGTCCCGATAGTGCCGCCGTTCCCGTCCGCCCGAACGATCACCGCGGAGATGTCAGTGCCTTGCCCACTGATGTCGGGCACCGTGATCGAGACGTAAAGGTCGAATGTGACGGTCGCCCGAATTCGATAGGTGTGGCCACGACCATCAAGTGTGGTGTAATAAGCCTTTGAGACTTCCGGATCAAGGACGGTCACTGCGGGAGGAATGGGAATGCGCGGTTGGTGAGCCAACGCTTCCCCGGGCATTGCAACCACGCAAGCCACTAGCACGATGGTGACAGCCACTGCTCGTAGCACCTTCACAATTCCGTCTCCATACTGACCATGTGTCCCTACGCTACCCCGCCAGAACTGACGCGACCACCGGTTTCTAGGCAACCGTTCAGTTTTGTAACCCTCGACCGGGTCTGCGGTCTTCAAGGGCGTGGTCGTTTGCACCAAAGATGTCTCTCAATGTGACATCGCGGTCCCCGTCCAGTCGCGCGGCCGTGTACCGTGTCGTGCAAGCGCGACCCGGGTAGGTCAGGTTATTGCGTTGGCACGAAAGGACGGTTGGAGATGAAACACCCTAGCCAGATCGAGGGATGCGGCGTGTGCCGGATTGCGTCAGGCGAAGCCGAAATCGAGGGAGGCGCCATCTACGAGGACGACTTGTGGTTGATCTGGCACGCACCCGCTCCCTACGGCGTTGCCGGTTGGATGACCATTCTCAGCCACCGCCATACGCCAGGCATCGCGCATTTCAACGATCACGAAGCAGCCCGGCTCGGACCGGACCTACGGCACTTTGAGAAGGTTCTGGAGGAAGTCTCTGGAGCATTGCGGATTTACACGGTTTCAATGAACGAGAGCTCGCCTCATTTCCACTTGCACATGGTGCCGAAGTACGAGACGATGGCTCAGGATGCCCGGTTCTATGCGGTCTTCGGACTTCAAGCGGCAGCGCAGCGAGGTGAAATCCAGGTTGATCCGGCCGAGGTGGCACGAATAACTGAGGCGTACCGCAACGCCCTCGCAGCCAATCCACCCCCGCGCCACTGACCTCAACGTGCACCGGGGCCCGGTCGGTTCTCCCTCTGGTCCCCCGTGTGCGACCCATGATGGCCAATCAGGGGAATCCCTGAACCGCCTGCCCGGTACACCGGCAACAATCTTGTCAGGAGGTGCACGGCAATGGCCCGCATCATTACTCGGCAAGTTGGGAAGTACGTGACGGTGGAGGATCCACCGATCGCCCACTGGCTTTTCAGCAATACGATCGCGGCTTGGGGTTGGTTGGCTATCCGCTTGTATGTTGGTTATGAGTGGGTCGTTGCCGGCTACCACAAGGTGGTCGACCCGGGTTGGACGACGACTGGTGAGGCGCTGAAGGGCTTCTGGGTGCGCGCAGCTGCAATCCCGCCGGCTCCCGCCAAGCCCGTGATCACGTACGACTGGTATCGGGACTTCCTCAATTTCCTGATCGCCAGCGAGAGTTACACCTGGTTCGCGAAGCTGATCGCGGTCGGTGAAGTGCTGATCGGCATCGGGCTGATCCTGGGCTTCTTCACAGGGATCGCAGCCTTCTTCGGGGCTTTCATGAACTGGAACTTCATGATGGCTGGTTCCGCAAGCACGAACCCGCTCCTCATGGTCCTGGCAGTTGGTCTCATGATGGCGTGGAAGGTGGCGGGCTACTATGGTGCCGACCGGTGGGTGCTGCCGATGCTTGGAACGCCTTGGCATGGGGGCACGCTGATACATCCCGATGAAGTGCAAGAGGCACGCATCCGGACCGCCTGACACCGCGGGGCGGGTCCGAGGCTTTGACGCCGACGGGTCCGCCCCACACCACGTGACACGAGACCCCCTCTCCGGTTGCGGAGATGGGGGTCTCGCCTTTCTGGTTTGCAGGAACCGCCCGGAAGTCCCGAGACTTCTCTGGCACCTAGTCGAGTCCGAGAATGTCCAATGCGTCACGATGAACCACTTGCATCAGCTCATCGACGGGCACACGGGGCAACGCGGTCCCCTCAAGCAGGTCATTGATATGAGGGATCGCATCGATGGTCTCCTGTGGGGTCGCAACCGGGAAGTCGCTGCCGAACAGGAGCTTGTGCAGTACCGCCCATTCGGTAGCCAAGCGCAGGGAGGTCCAGTATGACCATGGCCGATAGTGGAGGGCAGAGATGTCCGCCCAGACATTGGGGTGCTTGCGGATGACGGCTAGCGCGTCCACCTGCCACGGATGCGCGAAATGCGCGAGGATTAACCGTAGCTTTGGAAAGCGCGTCGCGACCCGGTCAAGATGCCTAGGGTGCGCCCAATCGAGGTCAGCGAATTGCACTGGACTTGTCCCCTGGTGCAGGAGGATTGGCAATCCCAGTTCCTGAGCGCGGGCAAATAGTGTCGAAGCCTCGTCACCAAGTGGGTCAAAGTTCTGGTAATTCGGGCCAAGCTTGATCCCGCGCAACCCGAGGTCGCCAACCGCGCGGTCCATCTCTTCGAGCAGTTGCGGATCTCGGGGATGGACGCTCATGAACCCGATCAGCTTCTCGGGATAGGCTTGGACAATCGCGGCCGTGGCATCGTTGACCGCCCGTGCTTGTTCTCGCTTGACAATCCCGTCCTCGGGAAGTCCTGGCGGATATTGATCGCCATCGGGAGGACCAGCGATATTGAACACGATCGCCCGGTCCACGGCCTGCATCGCCTCCATGTACTCGTCCCAGGTAATTCGCGACGGGTCCGGACGATCAGGACGCATGGGCGCGTTGGCCATGCCTGTCAGCGGTGCGGCGGCGGCATCCGCTTTCGTGCGGTAACGGGGCGTATGCGTGTGCACGTCGATGATCACGGGCGACCCTCCAAATCACTGCATTGCATTACGGCAGTCCTTAACGCAGGGACAAGCCTATCCGCATGATCCGTGCAAACCACCTGAGGTGCCTAAGGACGTGCCCGATTTCATTCAGTGGCGGGCTGCTCCCATGCTTCCGGACATGCGCGCCAGCGTGCCTGCACGTCCGGGTCGACATAACCGCCGGGAATTTCCAGATCGCCTGGAGCGAAGGTATATGCCCCTCCGCGGCTGACCGGTGCCTCGATGCTTACAAGAACCACTCCCGGGCCCAAGACCGGCTTGAGATATGGCCCAGAGTTCGACCGGTCACCGCCATGTTCAAACCTTCCCCACGGCGATGCCCTCGCAACGAGTCCGCGCGTATTGTCCTCGTCCAACCGAACCGACGTGACCGCCCGGAACCAAACGTTTCCGGCCCATCGGTCAGCGATCGAGCGATGAGCGGCCTCAGGCCAGATGCGCATGACTGGTTCGAACCCGTCACAGGCATCCACCATTGGAGTGAGAAGCCACAGCGTGATCGCGGTCGGGCGCGTTAGCTCCAGCGCGTAGAAGTCGCTCCCACCCGGCGGGAGGACGCCCCGGATGGCACGGGAGACCGCGGGCGCGGGAATGAGGAAAGGTGCTGTCTGGTCTGGCGACCCGGGGTTATGCATCGGTTGATGCGCTTCAGCCAACGGCGCGGATAAGACGGTCTGAATCACCAGGGCGACCAAGGTCACTGCCACCACTAAGCCACTGCTTTTCGGAATGACCCTCATTTCAACAATTCCAAGCCTGATCTGTCATAGATGAACGGATTCTCCGAGACCGTTCCCGTACACGGCACCGATTGCCGCAGGCGAGTCAGTCGGCATTTACGAAAGTGACTGACGGTACCGAGCGCCACACGTTCCGGCGACCGTGTTGGCATCGTAACAGTGAACGCCCGCAGGATCAGGGTCCGATCCCAGTGCGTCACTTGTAAGGCGTTTCGATCCCGTTGCGCCTTGCCCGCGATCGACCATATGCCATCGCTCCCCACACACTCTCACCGACGGGCGGTGTACCGTTGGAGCATGGCCATGAGACCAGCCGGAGACGAAGCGACCACCGTTCGGGCAGGTTCCCCCGGGTCACACCTGTCGCCTGATGGGATCCAAGACTGGATCGTTGAAGCAATCGGGCTTGTCAAGACATACGCCACC
>Ga0209086_10001505_pt1 | contig 18929 bp, 16 predicted proteins | sample M_130207_XF_Meta_FD_187312 | JGI IMG/M metagenome (GOLD analysis project Ga0209086, IMG submission 187312) | Freshwater microbial communities from Lake Montjoie, Canada to study carbon cycling - M_130207_XF_MetaG (SPAdes) (version 2) | ecosystem: Environmental > Aquatic > Freshwater > Lake... | reverse complement strand
AACTTAAACAGTCATTTGTTTACGAATTACTTTAAAAAAAGTTGGCATTAAAACTTTGGACAAAGGATAACAGGCACATTGTGTGTCCTTGAGGTGATATAAGAAATAGAGAGTTCAAAGCCGCCCCTATTTTTGGATGCTGGAGCCAAGCTAGATACATTGATATCATAGCTTATTCCAAAAGATATTTTACGTACATCAAACTTGATCACTGGAATAATCGCATCATTGTAACGATAATAAACCCCACCATGTACAGTATACGCGGGTCCTTCATCTTCACCAAGCCTTTTAGAATATAAGCCTCCCAAGATATACTCTTTGAATGGAGCTTGAGTCGTCATATCCCCATTAAATGTAACAGAAGTAAGGTCATCCAAGTTGAGCTTGACGCCAGCGGAAAAAACCCATTTAGGGAGATGAGAAATATTTTTATAAAAGGAGTTCACCGGCTTATTGAAATGATGATACCCAATGCCTGTGAAAAAATTATTCTGCTGATTTGCTCCTAATGTGCTACTGAAGCTCATCCCAACCGACATGTCGGCATAGGAGTACCCTGATAAAAACGACTCCCCATCAGGCAATGATCCATTATAATAAAATCCATCATACTGACTGTTGGTGGTTACTTTGGATCGGTCGAGTCTTCTATTCACCAACCCCCCCATGAAGCCAAGCGATAGGTACGTGTTGCGAACATCACTAAGTGATTTATGGAAATTCACCAACGGCAAAAACTGTGTTGTGCGAAGCCCAACAGTACCCGCTTTATCATACATGACTTGTGTGCCTACTGTCAAAAAATCATTGCCTTTACCAACCCCAAATTTATACTCGGCATTGACTGATCCTGTTTCAAAAGGAAATGATATGCTGTTCCACTGACTTCGATAAACACCTTGAACACGGATATCTCCCTCATAAAGTCCTGCCAGAGCAGGATTACGTAAAAGTGGCGCTTCATAGAATTGAGAGAAATGCAAATCTTGTGCATGCCCTTCATTAAAGATGCTTATACCCAAAATGAATAAAAACCCTAATAGATGTTTCTTGTATAAAATCATTCGCATCATCGAATTAAGGTAACATCTCCTTTCAATGTAATTACATTTCCATTTTCACAAATAAGATCAATCATATAAACATAAACATCTGGCGTTACATAAGCTCCCTTTTTTGTTCCATCCCAAGCAGCATTCATGTCATTAGCAAAAAAGTTTTCTTTGAGAAAAACCAGCTGCCCCCAACGATTAAAAATTTTAAATGCCTTAATCTTTTGAATTCCTCTGCCTCTTGGATAAAACAAATCATTTGATCCATCATTATTAGGAGAAAATGTATTTGGAATAAATAAATTTTCTTTTGTACACGTAGCATAAATATGGAGAACATCCTTACTCATACAGCCAAATTGCGTATAGGCAAAAAGAGTATACGTAGTAGAATATTGAGGGGTTGATATGGGAGTTTTACATGTTGCGCAATCCAAAAATGTAGAAGGGACCCATTGCTGTGTTACTACATCAGGAGAATATTCAGGCCTCAACTGAATTGAATAGCCTGCCATCAATGTTGTATCTGAGCCTGCATCAATCACAGGAAGTTGATGCACAGTGACTCTCACACTGTCTACTGTCTTGAAACAGCCAAATTGATCTTGGCCATTAACTATATAGGTTGTGGTAGTTAACGGAGTTGCTGTAGGAGATGAAATAGCTTGATCGTTTAATCCGGTTGCTGGAGTCCAAACAAGCAAATCAGTACCATTCGCATTCAATTTCACCGACTCACCTATACAAATTCCAACGTCGTTTGATGCCATAATCTGGGAGCGTTGAACAACATGAATAGCTATTGAATCGGTTGCTTGGCAACCAAATAAGGAAGTGCCCCTAACAGTATATACAGCATCAACTATTGGTGAAATGGAGGGCTGCTCACAAGCTGTACAACTCAAATTAGAACCAGCGATCCAATCGTATGTATTTGCTCCGCTAGGCTGCAATGTCATGGGAGTGCCGATGCAAAGCACTGTATCATTTCCCGCGTTAATGGATGGAAGTGGATTCACCACGTAGTTAAGCAAAGCAGTATCAACGCAACCCTTCTCATTTGTAGTAAAAAGTTTTATGGGATATGTGCCAGCCTTTCTAAATTGTTGAGCAGGAGGTAATCCCAACAATGAGCTTTGACCATTCGTAAAATCCCAAAAATATCTCACGATGGGTGAGCCTGTAGATCCATTTTCTTGTGCTTGAAATCTAACCATTCCTTCTTCGCATACTTGATTTAGATCTGATAATATTGTCATGTCTGGTTTAGCCTGTACTTCAACTAATTTTTCCCTAAGCTTTAATGAAGACCGACATCCACTAGCTGAGATAGCAGTGAATTTAACATCATAAAAGCCTGGACTAGTATACAAATGTGGCGATGGATTTCCTGTTCCAGTAATTCCGTCACCATAATCCCATTCCCATCCAGTTATTGCTTCATTGGCAAGTGAAATGTCTTTAAACTTAACTAATCCCCTTTCACAAAAGAAAGGAAGTATTGGGTCTGGCTTAAATAATGGCAATATGGAAATTGCTTTGATGCCATGCGTTACTTGCAAAGGAACAGTACAAAAATTATCATCAGTGATTGAAATCTGAGGCTGATAAAATCCTGAATCATTATACACATGCGAATAAGGGGTTGGCTGGTACGGCATTAATGAATTATACTGGCCATCCCCATAATTTATGGTTACAAATTTAGTATTAGATGATGTAATAGTAAATAGCCCAGTATAATTAGGGCCACATAATGTATTGGCAAAATCATAGGTCCCAACTGGACCATTTACCGTTATTTTATATGGACCAAAATTGCTCGTGCATCCACCAGGGCTTGTAACTCGGAGAAAGACATCAAATGTACCAGGCCTTGTATAAATATGTGTTGGGTTGGGTTGAAAAGCACGACCACCATCTCCGAAAGTCCATTCATAACTTGTTGCAAAGGAACCCGTAAAATGAAATCCAGCTTGGAATGGATAGCATTCACCTATATCACTGTCTGCAATAAACTCTGCTAATGGTATTCCGACCTCTACGTAATCAGGTTTCGTTAAACTTACTTTACATCCGAAAAAATCTTCTGCCTGCAATGTTATTGTTTTCTTACCAACAGTATTATATACAACGGGTGCAGGAGTTTCTGATGACGAAGTTAGTCCATCTGCAAAATCCCAAAGAACTGTTTTTAAACTAACATTTTTTGTAAGATCAAATTGTATCGGTCCGCCAGGACAACTTTGTAATGGTGCGGTGAAATCAATAATGGGTTTTGTGATGGTAACGAAAAGAGTTTGAATGGTAGAAGTACAGCCTATAATATCTTTGGAAGTCAATCGAACAGGATACCTTCCTGGACTAATAAATGTATGTTGAATGGGGCCAGATAAGATATCCTGCACAGGTGTTCCATCTCCAAAATCCCATATGCGTTGAATAATATTATTCACACCATCCCCAGTAGTTTTATCTTGAAAACGAACAGTTGTGTTTTCGCAACCCGATAGGGGTGAAATTGATGCATAGTCTGAAACGGGGCCACCTATAAATAAATTTTGAATAGGCGTTACATAAGTGCAATTGTTTACGTCTGTTACTTTTAACCGCGTTGGATAATTTCCACGTCCCCCATTTGTACTATATAAACAGAGCGTTTTAAAATCGACAGAATAACTTGCAGGCTTCAAAGCGAAACCACACCCCAGATCCCATTCGTATTTAGTAACCATCGCTGGATTTTCCGCCTTTGCCACCAAATCTACTTTTGAATCACCTAAACAAATCGGATTAGCAGATGGGGTAAATGAAATATTTTGTTCGTTAGCCACATTTATAATAGCCGTTCGAGTATACTCACAGTGAGTATCTCCTGTATCTTTTACAGTCAATGAAACATTATAAGTACCTGTCTTAGTATAGGAGTATAAGAAATTGGTTTGCTTGTTGTAGAACTGTTTATTTACTTCAACAAGATTCCACAATTCGTAATCTATTCTACCTGTTGAATTATCTACAAATTTCTTTTGCAACGGATTTGCACAGTCAGTGAGCACGTCAAAATTGGCAATGACTCCTTTAGTGGATACTTTAAATTTACCATCTGTGGTATCGGAACAACCATTGTTGTAGACTCTTAATTTCACATAAAAATCTCCGAGGTATCCAAAGGTTTTTGGGAATGCCGAATCCTTGAAAGTTGTACCATCAGAAAACTCCCACTTGAACCCAGTCAGTCCATTTCTATTTGTACTAAAGTTGAATGATAGATTTGCACATTTTTCAAGTTGATCAACTTTTATAATGGGTATCCCCGGTTTTTTCCCAACCTTGACATCCCATTCAAATGGATTGGAAACACAACCATTAGTCGTAGTTACGTTTAAAGAAATATGATAGGTACCAGAATCATCATAAAATTGTTGGGGTGGAGACTTCCCTTTAAAAGTAACACTATCAGAATTAGGCTTAACTATTTTCCAATCCCATGAAGTTATTTGGCTAGAAATATCAAAATCAGCCACCGGTTGAAAAGATCTTGGACAACCACTATCGGGCATATTAGTGGGAGGAACTAATAGTTTTGGAACTTGGATTTTTATGTAATCTTTATAAGTCAAATTATCAGTTGTGTCTGAACAACCAAACTGGTTAATAGCGATTAATGAAGGAGAAAAATTGCCTCCTTGAGTGTATGTATGAATTGCAGTATCACTGCTTGGTTGAGTCAATGTTGGAGTGCCATCACCAAAATTGAAAATTCGAAGAGTATTCCCAGTAGACAAATCTCTGAATCTAACCCTGAATGGAGTCTTGCAGCTATTTTGTTGAGCCAGAGCAACATTAAATTTAGCAATTGGTGCAGGATTTACATTTATAGTATAAGACTTTGAGGAAGTGCAACCACCACCATAACTAGCTGTCACACTAATTATATGTGTGCCAACAGTTGAAAATGAATAAACAAGATTTTTATTATTGAAATTAGCATCTACGACTCCATCAACAGACCATTGAAAACTCGTTGGTGAAGTAGTTGTCTTGGTCGGTATAAAAGTAAAGGAAGTATTTTGACATGCTACTAAATTAGGAGGAGTCGAGAAATCAGTTATGTTTGAAAGTGGTGGCACTACAATCGATTTCGTAATAGTATTTTCACAACCATTTACAGATGTGACTTTTAGAGTTAAATTATATGTACCCGCTTTAGGAAATATAATATTTGGATATTGAATTTTATTATTTGCAATAGATGCCCCCCCATTTATTGTCCACAGATAAGAATTAGCTACACCAACATTAATAGGCTGAACGGGAGTAGATGGAAATGCACAGGATGTTGACAATGCCGGCGCATTGAACGTGGCAACTACAGCGGGGTTTACCTTGATCATATTTGTAAACATATAACTTGCAGTACAACCGGCTTTTGTTGTTACAATCAAGGTAGGTGAATACGTTGAATCTACATTGTAAGTGTGGCTAGTTGATTTAAGTGAAGCACCTGAATTAGTAATTCCATCACCAAAATCCCAAGTCCTAGTGATAATGGTATCAATATAATTCACATTAGGGGTAGGCACCTTATCAATACTAGAAAATGGAATAGTATTATCAGTAAAAACAACACCTAAAGGTAAGCATCCAACGACATTGTTAGCATTAAATTGAACAGTAGGATTGTCTGCCACAAAAATCATCCCATTCTTAGAAGCTGTACTACCATTATACGTTACATCCAACGTAATTTGCCAAACACCACCTGTTGGAAATACTATCTGAGGGGCACTAGTATTTGTTGGAGGAGATATTAAAAGACCCGCACCATTATCAAATTGCCATTTATAAATTGGAGTGACAAGAGGCAGTGACGATCCATTATATGTAGATTGATCAAAAAAGGTTGTCGGTGCATTCACACAAACAGATGATTGTGTAGGATTAAAGTTGGCAATAAGTTGGGCTTGCGAAAAATGAACCGACAGCACTACCGCTAATAAAGCAATCCCTTTTTTATACTGCGCGGATAAATTAGAAATCGAGGAACATATATCAACTTTGAAGGCATCCATTTGCTGGTTGATTATTTTGTTTAACACCGCATTCATGTATTATATCGGTTGCCTCTATTAGTGAATTAGAATTATACAAATTTACCAAGTAAATGACAAATAAGTCAAGCTTATTCTACAACCGGTGTCCAACCCTCGTACTTACCATTATACCTTTTTGATGCGTTGTATAATGGAACAACAAATTGATCAATCCATTCTAGTGATAGTAAAGCCTTACGTTGCATCTCTAACGTAAATTTATTGGTTTTGGTATCAGGTAATGAAGGCAGGTATAAAATTTTAAAACCTGCCCATGGTAGATTTTTCAAAAAATCTTCCCTGTCTTTCAATGAAGAGAAGGTAAATGAATGATGAACCATATCAGACTCATTCTTTTTTGTGTCGCCTTTCAAAATAAGCTCTAGTTGTCGTCTTCCTTTAATTCTAAGTAACTCAATTTCAGAAGGATACAAAACCGTAAAAAAATTATCCCATTTTGGATCAGCTTTGGCCTGACTCAACCACTCATACCCCGAAAAACTAGCCATTGCGGCAAATACACTTTTTTCAAAACCAATCGTATCTGGTGCATAAAAATAAAACTCCCTTAATCCTCGTTGAGTAAATCGACCTGTGAAAATAGCTCCAGTTTCCTTTCCTAAATTATAAATCAATGAGTCTTCCATGCTTAACAAAGGGGCATATTCCTCCGGATAAGGCATTCCTTGGGTATCTGGATTCTTAATTTTTGTTCTTAAGATGATAACAAAGGGCCTCTCCTTTATAGGGGCTTTTGCAGATAACCCTAGATCAACATTAACAGACACGGGCTTTCCATCTACTGCTAGCACATAATTCTCCCAATCGTGTTGAATTTTCTGGGATTGAGAGAAAAGAGATAGGTGTAAAAAGGCAACGATGAAATATCTTCGCATAAGGGTATAAGGAGGAGGTTAAAAAAGTAAAGTAATTTCAATTCCTACAAACAACGAAATAAATGCAAAGCCTTCAACAGATAATTAACGTTTTAGAAACAGTTGCTCCATTGTCATTACAGGAATCATACGACAATAGTGGACTTGTTTATGGCGATCCTACTAAAATGATTAATAAGGCAGTTGCGGCACTGGATTTAACTGAGGATGTACTTCAGGAAGCAATTACACTCAAGGCAGAACTCATCATTCTGCATCACCCTCCGATATTCAAGCCAATTAAGCGTCTTTCTCATTACGACATAACCTCGCAATTACTGATACAAGCTATTAAGGCTGATATTGCTATTTATGCTTGTCACACGAACTTAGACAACGTACTATGGGGTGTGAATGGAGAAATCGCAAAACGATTAGGTATAAAAGATTTCGAGGTCTTGTCGCCCATGAATAGTACTCATCAAAAATTAGTCACATTCGTGCCCATTGAAAACCTTGAGGCTGTTCGTGAAGCCTTATTTTCGATTGGGGCTGGAGCAATTGGAAACTATCATGAATGCAGCTTTATATCATCCGGAGAGGGAACATTTCTTCCAAAAGAAGGTGCCAATCCTTGGATTGGAAAAATAGGACAGCGGCACACCGAAAAGGAAAGCCGACTTGAAATACTCTTCCCTATTCATCTAAAACAACAGATCTTGGATCGCTTACACAAGGCACATCCATATGAAACAGTTGCCTATGATCTGGTATCTCTTGATAATACTTTTTCCCAATTTGGAGCAGGTGTGATTGGTAATTTACCAGAATCCCTAGAGGAACCGCAACTTTTAGACCTCCTTAAATTAACATTTAAGACTAGCGTCATCAGGCATAATCCATTAACCAAACGCACGATCAGCAAAATCGCCTTATGTGGAGGGTCTGGCAAGTCATTGATTAACAATGCATTAAGTAAAAAAGCAGACGCATACATCACAGCAGATTTAAGTTATCACGATTTTTTTATCCCAGGGAACAGGATGCTTTTGGCAGATATTGGGCATTATGAAAGCGAACAATTTACATCCGACAGGCTTGTAGCCATTCTAAATGAAAAATTCCCTAACTTTGCCGTCCTTAAATCAGGTGTAAATACCAATCCAGTTAATTACTTTTTATAACTCAATATGGCAACCGCAAAAGAATACTCCGTAGAAGAAAAACTCAGTTCCCTTCTTAACTTGCAAAAAGTTGAAAGTAAACTTGATGAAATCAGCATCTTAAAAGGCGAATTGCCGATTGAAGTGGCTGACTTAGAAGACGAAATACTTGGTCTTCACGCAAGGGAAACCAGAATTGAAGAAGAGATTAATGGCATCAATGAGTTCATCGAGCAAAAAAAACAACTCATTGCAACATCTTCCAACCTCGTCAGTAAGTATGAGAAACAAAGCGATAATGTAAAAAACAATCGCGAGTACGAGGCCATTACCAAAGAACTTGAAATGCAAACCCTAGAGGTTAAACTTGCAGAAAGGCATATCAAGGATGCTAATGAAGAAATTTCTGACAAAGCAAGAATACTCGATGCTGCTAAAAAGAATATTGCAACGAAAGAAGCAAACCTTAAAGTAAAAAAAGGTGAGCTAGATAAAATCATTGCTGAAACAGAAAAAGAAGAAGCTGCGCACAAAGTACTTGCAGATAAAGCGCGTACCTCAGTTGACCCAAGACTGCTAGGATCATTTGATAAGATTAGGAATAATTTTAGAAATGGACTTGCCGTTGTTCCTGTTGTAAGAGATGCCTGTGGTGGATGCTTCAACGAAATTCCTCCTCAACGTCAAAGTGAAATACGTCAACACAAAAAGATTATCGTTTGTGAAAACTGTGGTCGTATTTTGGTTGATGAAGAAGCTGCTACAGTAAAATAAGCAACAAATTAAAGCATATCAAAAGCGATCCAGCCTCAAGCTGGATCGCTTTTTTGTTTTATGCTAAATCCACTAATATCTTTTAATACATCAATGCATTCTGATTCGTTTGATTTCTGTATACCAATTTCATAGCGACAAAACAACTGTATTTCTTGTGAGTGAATAGAACACCCAAATCTCCTAATAATTTTTAATACTTCATTGACCATCGTATAATCAAATTCAAGTTCATATAATGTCTCAACGGGCTTTTTGACCAACGGGGTAAGCTGTAAAGCCATAGAGGCCGAACTCTTATACGCATTAATTAATCCAGGAATACCAAGTAGTGTTCCACCGAAAAATCGAATGACAATAACACATACATTCGTCAATTCTTTTGAATCAATCTGTCCCAGAATAGGACGCCCTGCAGAACCTGATGGTTCTCCAGCATCTGACACACGATAAGTCTGTCGATCTGCACCTATTCTATAGCCAAAGCAAAAGTGAGAAGCTTTAGGATGGTCTTTTTTTAATTGCAGCAATACTTTTTTAAACTCATCAATAGATTGCACAGGAAACGCATAGGCTATAAAACGACTTCCTCGATCAGAAAATTCTGCAATAGTAGCCTTTTCAATAGTCTGAAAAAAATTAGGATCCACCATGCGTTATGTTCATCTATGATAATAATGCAATCGACTATGTCCTATAACAATCTCTGCAGAGGGTTGAATGTGATTTGGGATTCTTGGTGAAGCTAACCCTTTTCCTATAAGCATGGATTCGTTTGTAATGACGCGTATTTCATCCCATAACTCACCCTGAATAAAAGAGGTCAACAATGTTGCTCCTCCTTCAATAATTATACTTTGAATATTCATTAAATAAAGTCGATTCAATATATCAGCAAGGGATTTTTTCTCCCTAGGCATTTTGATATACTGAACTGAACCCAAGATATCATCACGTTCATGATTAATAACAACTGTTGGTAACCCATCTTGAAAAATTTTCAACCTTAATGGTAATCGCAGGTTGAAATCAAGTACAATACGCAGTGGACTAGCACCAGAAGCAAGTCGATTTGTAAGCAACGGATCATCCAATAATGCAGTATCTGTTCCAATAAGAATCGCTTGTTCTTCAGCCCTCCATTGGTGAACTTGCTTATTCATTTCATGATCCGTTATCAACAAACGAGTTGAATCTAGATTCCCCATAAAACGATCTGAAGTCTCCGCCCACTTCAAGATGACATATGGTCTACTATGCTCATGAAAACAAAAAAATCGCCTATTTTGAAAACGGGCTTCTTCACACAAAACATGCATCTTTACGTCAATGCCAGCATCAATGAGTTGCTGAATTCCTTTTCCATTGACTTTATTATGCCGATCTTGAACAGCCACCACAATCCGCTTTACCCCCTCCTTAATTATCCTCTCCGAACAAGGTGGCGTTTTTCCATGATGGGAGCAAGGCTCAAGTGTTACATAAAGCGTCGACTTGGGGATCAAGTGTTTTTTATCATCCTGGACTGAGTTGAAACAATTCACTTCTGCATGTGCTTCTCCAAACCGTTGATGATAGCCGCTCCCAATAATGACTTCCTTATACACGAGCAAAGCTCCGACCATAGGATTGGGAGCAACATGCCCAATCCCCCGGTCTGCTATCAACAGTGCTTGAGCCATAAATATTTGATCGCCTAGATCCATAAAAAAATCACGATGGTGAAAATTACATCATAAAACATTTTTGATAGATGTTCTATGATTCTGATAACGAGCGCAAAGTTAATTGATTTACATTTGGGTGTGCACATTAAAGCAGCATATCATCAACTTAGCAAAGACATCAGCCACCTATATGATAGCAGGGAAGCAAAAAATATTGCCGACTGGATCATGGAGGAATTAACCGGCTGGGACCGCTCAAAAAGACTCATACATCAAGATACATTACTTGACGAAAGTCAATTAGAAAAATTTAATACCTACACAGAGGAACTCCTAGCAGGCAAACCCATTCAATACATTTTAAGCAAGGCATGGTTTATGGGAAGCTCTTTTTATGTAGATGAACGTGTACTCATTCCAAGACCCGAAACAGAAGAACTGGTTGATCTTATTAAACACAAATACCAAGATCGAAAAAATGTAGACAAACGTCAAATTAGAGTAGTCGATATTGGAACGGGTAGTGGATGCATTGCCATATCCTTAAAGAAAATATTTCCTTCTTGGGAAATCTGGGCAATTGATAAAAGCCCTGGCGCATTGGATGTAACGAACAAAAATGCTGCAGCACATAGGGCAGAACTCGTATCTAAGCAACTTGATATACTGAATAATTTCAAAAATGATTCACTGCCAATATTTGATATTATCGTAAGCAACCCACCCTATATTCCTGAAACGGATAAAATACACATGTCTAATCATGTATTGTTACATGAACCACATCAAGCGTTATTTGTAAGCAATAACGATCCCCTACAATTTTACAAAGCCATTATAGATTTTGCAACACATTACTTGCAAAGGGGCGGAATGATTTTTTTTGAAATCCACGAAGAGTATGCTTCAGATATAGCTGAGCTAATAGAGCAAAATGATTTTGAACAGCTATCAATAAAAAAAGATTTTCAAGGAAAAGACAGAATGATTTCGGCTAGAAAAATAGGTTCATCGCTTTAACAAGGCTATTTCTGAACAGACAATACACTTCTTGCTCCAAGCTCTTTCGCGATTCGCATAACGCTAACCACAGCATCTATATCAACTGACTTATCAGCATTAATTACGATGGTAGGCAATTCTGTTTTCTCTTTGCTGATTATGGGAATCAACACCGCCTTTAATGAGTCTAATGCAATAGGTGTGGTACCGACATAGTATTGAGTCAAAGAATCAATAGATACAACGACATTTTGCTTGGCCTTAGTATCTCCTGCAGATTTAGGTTGTGATAGCCTTATGACATTTGGATTTGCCAATGTAGAAACAATCAGAAAAAACATGAGTAGAATGAATAAAATATCATTCAACGCTTCAGTAAACACTTCAGCCTCACCCCTGTTTTTTTTTCTAATTTGCATCTGACTTACTTATTGAGTTGGTTCCTGTAAAATATCAAGAAAATCTGCCGCAGCCACTTCCATTTTATTGGCAACTTTATCAATTTGGGTATGTAGAAAACTATACCCCAAGAACGATACGAGTCCGATCAGTAATCCAGAGATGGATGTCACTAATTTTACATACAAGCCACCGGCAATCGTATTCAATACAAATTCTCCTGTTGAATTGATATCAAAAAATAATTGCATAAGTCCTGCAAGTGTACCAACAAATCCAAAAATGGGCGCTGCCCTAGAGATTACACTCAGCACACTTAAATTGCGTTCAAGTTTATACATTTCTAAGCGTGCGATATTTTCCATGCTTCTTTCGATAGCATCTATTGGCTTGCCAACACGTTGTATTCCCTTATCGATAATTCGAGCTACCGGATTATCCGTATTTCTAGTCATGGACCTTGCCGCCATAATATTTCCACTTACTATATGATCACGAATAATCAATAAAAAGTTACTATCAATGCGCCCGGCTTTTCGAATAGCAATATATCTTTCAAAAAAGAAAAAAACAGCTAGCACAAATAACAAACCTAATGGTATCATCAATGTGCCGCCAGATTGGAGTATATCCCATAAATGCATCACCTTAGATGGTGCTTGAAGGGCAGACACAGAAGTAGAATCACCTAAAGCCTGTCCAACGGTATTGATTTGTAAAATCTCTAACAACATAAGCGTTCGTTTGAACTAATGTTTAATAATAAATAGCTCTCCACTGAGTCTCTCTGCATGAAGTTGCAACAATAATTACTAATAAGATGATAAAATTCCCCATTTGTTAGTCACATTTTTCCCATTCTTTTACAAGCTGTAATAAAACGCCGAGAGATTTTTCCATATCCTGAACGCTTACAAATTCATGCTTTGAATGAAAGGCCATCTCACCTGTAAAAATATTAGGACAAGGAAGTCCCATAAATGAAAGCCTCGATCCATCTGTACCGCCCCGAACAGGGATGGAATGCAAGGGCAACCCACACGCTAAAATGGCTTTCTCCGCTTTTTGAATAATTTCTGGATAGTTGTCGAGTACCACCTTCATGTTTTTATACTGCTCTTTTACCGCGATCTCATAAGATGCTTTGGGATGCCGCTCAACCACTTTCTTCACAATGGATTCCAGGAGCATTTCGTGTTCTTTTAAATACTCTTTAGAAAAATCACGTAGAATAAAATCAATAGTAGCCTTTTCTGCATTACCATGTATATCAATAGGATGGAAGAATCCTTCTCGCCCTGTAGTTGTTTCGGGCGATAATGATGCCTTCGGCAATGCATCGAGAAATTCTGCAGCAATTTTGATGGCGTTAACCAACTTTCCTTTAGCGTATCCAGGATGTGCACTCACTCCATGGATAATTACACTAACACCATCAGCTGAAAAATTTTCCGTTTCCAAGGCACCAAGTTCGCCCCCATCAAGGGTATAGGCTACCTCTGCACCGAGCTTTTCCATATCAACATGATCAACGCCCCTCCCTACTTCTTCATCAGGCGTGAATAAAATTTTGATCGGCCCGTGTAAAATAGAAAGGTCATTCATCAAGACATTAGCTAACTCCATGATGATGGCAACACCCGATTTATCATCTGCTCCAAGCAATGTTAATCCACTTGCAGTGATGATGTCATCACCAATTTTTTTTTGCAAATAGGGATGATCTTGAATAGAAATAATTTGTTCATGATCATCAGGTAAAACGATAGGTTCGCCCTGATAATTTTCATGTAAAATTGGCTTAACATCTGTCCCACTGCAGTCAGGTGCCGTGTCAACATGAGCACAAAAACAGACTACTGGAACATCATGATTTGAAGTGGAGGGTATAGTTGCATATACATACCCAAAATCATCTAGGTGTGCATCTAACAAACCTAGTGCCAATAGCTCACTAACAAGCAAGCGTGAAAGATTTTTTTGTTTTTCTGTTGAAGGAAATGTTACGCTATGAGGATCACTCTGTGTATCAATTTTTGCATATCGAATAAACCGCTCAGCAATCTGTTTCATACATTACTATTTTTCAAAAATCATCAGCAAAAATCAAAAGTCCTTAACTAGATGAACACATAAATTAGTTATACAAATCTGTATCCCCTCAAAAATGATAAGACATCCATTTTTTTCTTTCCTTCTAATTGCAGCTCAAGAATATTAATCCAACCATTTAATGCCCTAAATCGCAAATATGACTTTCCGTCTGTATCAAAATTTCCAGGAGCAATCGTTGCATTTTCATCATCATATGTTGCTTTAGCTATTTTCAACATCTTTCCTTCAAGAGATGTAAATGCAGTAGGATAAGGGGAAAGACCACGAATTAAATTATAAATTTCGTGTACAGAGGACTGCCAATTTATTCGTGCTCTATCCGTTGTCAATTTTGGTGCAATCGGAATATCACCATGCATAATACTCATTGCATCTTGTGGAAGCGGATTTAGATGATGACCACAATATCCTACTAGCGTTTTATGCATCAAATTTGCTCCAATCAACATCATTTCATCATGTAATTCGCCTGCACTTTCATCTAATCGAATAGGAATAATTTCTTGCAACAATACATCACCGGTATCAATCTCTTGTTTTAATTTGAACGTGGTTACTCCTGTTTGCTTTTCTCCATTAATGATAGCCCAATTGATGGGGGCAGCACCACGGTAGGCAGGTAATAATGATCCATGCAAATTCAATGTTCCCATAGGAGGCATATTCCATACTACTTCAGGAAGCATTCGAAATGCTACCACTACGTGAAGATCTGCTTGAAGTGCGCTAAGTGATGAAAGAAACTCGGGATCCTTGAGCTTGATTGGCTGAAAAACAGGGAGATTGTGTTCGATCGCATATGTTTTGACGGCACTCTGCGAAAGCTGCATTCCTCTTCCTGCAGGCTTATCTGGTGCAGTAACTACAGCCACTACATTACATCCTTCTTGCACTAGCTTAGCTAATGTTGCCACCGCAAAGGCTGGCGTTCCCATAAAAACAATTCGACAATCTCTTAAAGCTGGCATGGTGCAAAGGTAGGGAAGATATGTGTTGGGAGTTGGGAGTTGGGAGTTGGGAGTTAAAATTTTATTTTTAATAATTCAATGAAATCAGAATAATGTTTTTCTTAATAAACAACCCCTAACACCCAACTCCCAACTCAATTGTACAACAAATATTTCTTCCTAATCACCTTAAACTCCCCCAACAGAGGCTCCCAAGATTTTCGGATGGACTCTTCTGATTCACCAGCTATGATCTGCAGCATGAGCTCTTCATTACCAGCAAGTTTATTAAAAAAAGCATCTTTGATTTCTCCAGATTTTGGAAGAATAAAAAAATGATCCTTGTCTGGGAACAATTTATACGCATTGATTAAAAACGATAATTGTATCCTATTGCCTATTTTTTTCTTCACTTCATCAGACGATCCAGAAATAGTCCAACCATAACAGGTTTGGTCTGCAAACTTGGGGAATAGCGCTCCAGACATAGCTTTTGGCGTGAAGGAATACAATTCCGTTGATAAGGATGGATGTCCAAACACTTGAAATGGCGTAGCTGTTCCACGCCCCTCACTCAATACAGTCCCCTCGAAAAAACATGTTGAGGGATAGCAATATATGGATGACATCGTGGGTAAATTCGGAGAAGGTTTTACAGGCAAACTATATACAGTTTGGTGTGTATAATTTTTACACGCAATGACCTTGATTAAATTTTTCCCCTTATTTAAAAGGCTATCGTATATTTTTTGATTTGAGGCTGAAATCCACTTTTCGCCGACTAACATTCGTGCATATTCACCCATAGTCATACCATATACAACAGGAACAGGTTGCATGCCAACAAATGATTTAAAGTCTGGATCCAGCACAGGTCCATCAACATAATGTCCATTAGGATTTGGTCTATCTAAAATTATCAACTGCTTTTTAGCCGCAATCACCCCCTCCATCAACTCTTCAAGCGATGAAATAAACGTATAAAATCGAACCCCTACATCTTGTATATCAAAAAGGACAATATCAACCCCCTCAAGATCTTGAGGTGATGGCCTACGCTTACTGCCATACAATGAAATAACAGGTATCCCTGTCTTTTCGTCAACATAATTGCCCACTTTCTCTCCTGCATCTGCAGTGCCTCGAAAACCATGCTCAGGACCAAAAATTACGTTGATCTTAATCCCTTTGCTCAACAGGGTGTCAACCAAATGTGTTTGTGCAAGAGTTGAAGTTTGATTTGCAAAAACGGCCACTTGCTTTCCTTTGAGCATGGGTAAATATTGCGGCAGGTTACTTGCTCCTGGCAAAACAGGCTGAGCCTGTCCAAAAAAAATGCAGAATATCAAAGCCAATGAAAAAACGAACGCTTTTGACATGGAATTATAAATATATTTTCAATAAAAATAAAAGATTAAGATTAATTTAGCACCGTTTTTATGCTGTACTATCTCCCTCCAAAAACAACATATCCGTTGAATACAAGGTAGGTCCAATCAGTGAGAGAATAATCATTAAAATTCAAATTATGCAAGTAAAAAAAGGTGATGTAGTGCGTGTTCACTACACAGGTACACTAACAGATGGATCACAATTTGACAGTTCAGTAGGAAGAAATCCACTTGAATTCACAGTTGGAGCAGGACAAATGATTGCTGGGTTCGATGCTGGTGTAGTTGGCATGGTTGTTGGCGAAAAGAAAACACTGCAAATTGATCCAGACAATGGATATGGACAATCTAATCCTGAGGCGATTATTGAATTTCCAAAAACAAATGTTCCAGAAGGAATGGAATTGGAAGTTGGAATGCAACTTAACCTTCAAAATGAATATGGCCAACCTGTTCCGGTGGTAATCATAGAACTTAGAGAAGATTTAGTAGTAATGGATGCGAACCATTCTCTTGCGGGCAAAGACCTCATTTTTGAAGTAGAATTAGTTGAAATCGTAAGCTAGTTACTCAGCTCAATTCGATTCTATAACACCACCGCAGCAGTTTCCCTTTGAAATCAAATGGAGTTGTTGCGGTGGTTATATCAGTTACACTCCCTTTTATAGAATCTATATCCAAATTAAACTTTCGTGCATTCGTACTAAAATAAAGTACTCCTCCAGGAGTAAGCTTTGAAAGGCAATCATTGATCAACTCTACATGCATTTGCTGAATATCAAATACTTCTTTCATTGCCTTGCTATTACTAAATGTTGGTGGATCTAGAATAATCAAATCAAACGAAGCAGCTGCAATGGTTGGCAAGTATTGTAATACATCCGCTCGCTCAAAATAATACTCGTCACCAAGAAACCCATTCAATTCCATATTGCGTTCAGCCCATGCTAAATAGGTATTTGATAAATCAACTGAAATCACTTCTTTTGCGGCACCTGCTGCTGCATACACCGAGAATGCACCTGTATAACAAAAGAGATTTAAAACACGCTTTCCTTCAGCCTCTTTACGAACCATATTTCGGGTAATGCGATGATCAATGAATAAACCTGTATCCAAATAATCATTGAGGTTCACATAGAAGGTCAAGCCCCCCTCATTCACTTCCATAAATTCCTTTCGATCGTCCGCTTTCTGGTATTGATCAGCACGGCCTTCTTTACGCTTACGCTCCTTCAGATGCACTTGATCAGGTATTTTAGAAAGCACTTTCATAATAACCTCAACACTTCGAGTAAGCCATGCATCATATTCTTCATCAGATAATCTATGATTACTCCTATACTCTGTAATCTGAACGTCATCTTCATACAAGTCGATGATTAATGGAAATTCTGGAAGATCTCGATCATATAAACGATAACATGAAATTTTCTGTTGTGCAGCACGCTGCTGAAGTGTCTTATATACCTTCTTCAACCTATTTTCAAACATGCTTAACTTCTCATCCAACATGGCGGCAAATTAAGTACACCATTGGAGAAAAAAGAAGTTTATTTTTTTGATGTTCAAACGTTGATTAATTTTATGCCATAAACTATGTCATGAAAAAAATCATTCATCGGGACAAAAGCAGGGGTTACGCTAATCATGGTTGGCTTGAAAGTTACCATTCATTTAGTTTCGCAGGATACCACGATCCTGCTAGAATACACTTTGGCGCACTCAGGGTATTGAACGACGATAGGGTTGATGGAGGAATGGGATTTGGCATGCACCCACACGACAATATGGAAATCATTACCATTCCACTTTCTGGCGCATTACAACACAGGGATTCAATGGGATTCAATTCCATAATAAAAGAAGGCGATGTTCAGATTATGAGTGCTGGAACAGGAGTAACCCATTCAGAAATAAATTCATCATCTTTTGAAGTTGTAACATTCCTTCAAATTTGGATTTTCCCTAGAGAAAAAAATAGTGAACCGCGATATGATCAACAATACTTTGACGTTGAGGAAAGAAAAAATAAACTTCAATTGATTGTTGCTCCTGAAAAAAAAGGAAAGGAAGTTCAGATTATGCAAGATGCCTGGTTTTGGTTAACGAATCCAGAAAAAGGTTTTTCTCAACAGTATTCACTCCAAGACAAACAACATGGCATTTATCTATTTGTAATTGAAGGTCAAATCTCCCTCGCAGGTGAATTATTGAATAGAAGAGATGCTATAGAGTTGAATGACATTGACGAATTCATGTTCACTTCAGAAGAGCATTCGAAAATACTCATTATGGAATTGCCGATGAATTGGTAAATAGCATCTCGTATCGTAGAATCTTAGTAATTTCAAACAAATATATTCTATGAAATACTTTTCACTCGGCTGCCTATTGCTTTTTCTAGCATGCACGTCTAATGGCCAGAAAAATTTGACAGCAACG
>Ga0209086_10001502_pt1 | contig 18938 bp, 44 predicted proteins | sample M_130207_XF_Meta_FD_187312 | JGI IMG/M metagenome (GOLD analysis project Ga0209086, IMG submission 187312) | Freshwater microbial communities from Lake Montjoie, Canada to study carbon cycling - M_130207_XF_MetaG (SPAdes) (version 2) | ecosystem: Environmental > Aquatic > Freshwater > Lake... | reverse complement strand
AGCTGGGATATTGTTACCATTCGTTCTGTTAGTTCACCTGTGGGGAATTCATCTGATATAGAGTTATCCTTTTTAATTCTGATTAGTTCTAAGTCCATGTTAATTTATTTTATATCTTTATGTTATTACCCTCTTCGTCTTTTATTTTTATAAGGGTTCTATCTAGTTTTACCAATTTAGATTTAGCGTACCAATTTAGGGAGTCTTTTTTTTCCCATAGTAGATTTTCCCTTTCTTGTTCTACCAAGGTATTTAGTTCTTCTAATGAGTTAGCTATTACATCTTGGGTTATGATGGTATCTAGGCTTTCTTCTTGGTCTTCGTATTCTGCTGATGTCAGGAAGTGTAGAGTATATATCATATTATTTAGTTGTTTCTATTAGGATTCCTTTATCGAATAATGTTTGGAATTTCTCTTGAATTGTTTCATCGTATTGGGTGACGGTTAGGTCCATTGCTTTTATGATATCTATGACATCTTCTAATGAAGTTACCTTGGTGAAGTCAATCTTAAAGCTTCTTGGTTGGGCGATATTAATTGTGCCTCTTTCTGTTTCTTGGTTTTCCATATTATATATTTTTTGTTTTATAATTAAAATCTGTTTTTAATACCCATTCTAGTTCTAATTGACTAAATAACCAGCCACGCGAAGTTTTACCTTCCTCATTGAGTACATTTTTAATCTTGTATATTAGATATGAGCTTGTCGTTTCCCACCCAATCCAAGCTTTATCGTATTCAGGATATTCTATCCAATCTCCTTTTTCCATATTATAGATTTTGTGTTTTAATTAAAAATTTGAAAGTACATCTTCGTAACCTTTTCCAAAAGGATGGCAGGTTGCTAGTGCTAGCATTTTAGGGATTGAGTCGATTACTTCTAAATCGTTTAGATTCCACCATGCATTTTTTTCACTTCCTTTGTTGGTATCTCCAATAAAGGTAATAGATGCTTTTTGGCCGTTGTTGTTGGTTTCGGTAATAAAAGCTATTGCGCCTTTTGGTGTTCTAACAATGTCTAATGCTTTCATATTATGTATTTTGTGTTTTATTATACTTTTTTAGAATGTATTGTAGTTTAGACATACCATTACTTAATCCTTCTATCTGAGGTATTTCTTTATCGTACATATCTCTTCCTTCTATGATTACAGATTCTGCTTCAACACAATCCCAGCAAAATCCCATTCTTAGTTCTTTTTCTCTATTGCAGCATTTACATTTCATAACTGTCTATTGTTTTATCTTGGTATGTTACTGTGATTAGTTTGGTTGGGACGTTATTACTATCTAATAATCTTACATCAATTAATTTACCGTTTGCTGGTTTACCGTAATCGTAAGGGGGTGAATTTTTTATATCACTTCTTTCTTGGTGACTCAACTCTCGTTCCTCAATCTTTAATCCCCACCTTTCACTGAACTCAGGATTGGTTTTAATCTCAAACAAAAACAATTCTTTGGAGGGTGCATCATCATAACCTATATATTTGGTTGTGTATTTGTCATACACCTCATCAATAATCTGTTGTTGTTCGTTATTCATAACTTATTATTTTTTTAAATCATATATTACTTCACCTAGTACTTCAAAAACGTGTGCTGGTAGATTTGAATGTTCTTCTTTAAGATATTCTAATAAATCTGTTAGGAGTCTTGCATTTTGTTTTCTACTCATAGGTTTTATAGGTTCTCTACATTCTCCTGTACAGCTATCACCACAGTTATACATGCATCCGTTTGTTCCAAAAATCATAAATTTATATTTTAGTCGTGATTTAATCCTGTTGAACATCCGCCATCATCCCACGATTCTATTTTATCTGATAGGGTTTGGTTACAATTTTCTATTTTAATCATTGCAAAATATTCAAATTCAGATATAGTGAATTCTTCTATCCTACCAAATGTAGAATTTAGGTATTCAACGATTACCTTATCTTGTGTTACATCTCTAACAATCATTGATACGGGTGTTAATGACCCTAAATCTAAATTGAATTTTTTTCCGATTAGTTGTTCTTTATTCATAACTTTATATTTTGTAGTCAGGACAGGGTTTGAACCTGTAACCACGTCTGGTATGGGTTCACTTACTGCCATTAGGTTGCAGCCTTCAGGATTCAGTTACTTGCCATAGCGTCTACCAAGTAAGCACATACTATTACTCTTTGTACCTACATTCCGCCACCTGACTATATTAAAAAACGCAGACTGAAGCAGAGTATGCACGTCTACTTTTCTGCTAGCTTTTCAAAGCCGTGCGCTAGAGTCTTCCCAATCCTCCTCAGAGACCTTATGGGGTCACAGGTACTGCGTTTTGTTGTCAGGACAGGATTCGAACCTGTATCTCTCAATCGAGGTAGAGCGCGATACCAATTTCGCTACCTAACTATTTTTTATTCGATTGGTTTAAAAGAAATTGATTTTAACCATTCAAGTTCTGATGTCAACTTGTTTAACTTATTATTATAAACAATCCTTTGGTTTTCATTTAATGGTTCAGATATTTTATACCCACCATCTATCTTTATATTTTTAGTTTCTTTTTGATTTAGTTTTGAGTGAATATTAGTAATTCTGCCAATAATAGAGTTAATATTCATCTCAATACACCACTCAACATCACTAAGATTATTTTTAGATAATTTCTCAACATCACCATTCCATTTAGTGATAAGATTAGTATCTAAATCAAAAACTAAACCTCGTTGTCCTCCGAGACAACCATCTTCTTCAAACCATTCAATTTCTTTTTTCATAACTTTCTATTTTGTAGTCAGGACAAGATTTGAACTTGTATAGAGTAGCTTATTCGCACCTTAAAGGTTTGGGCCATCTTGCTCTACTTTCGTTGCGTCTACCATTCCGCCACCTGACTATATTAATATTCCAATACAGAATCCTAATATGAGTCCAACTAATAAAAATCCTATCATATCAGATTTCCAGTCTATCCATTCTTTATCAAAATTTCTCATATTTTTTCTTTGGTTTCTTCTTTTGGAATGATAATTTTGTATTGCCATTTTTTATCTAAAGGGTAGTTCCAATTCTCAGCAACCTCCACTTCCTCACAACTTGGATTATTTATAAACCATTCTAAAAACTCATAATCAATAGATTGTACATCATCTAATGATTGGTCTGTTGTTAATGCTAAGATGATTTTTTTACAATCTAATAAATCACAATTTAATTCTTTTTCTGATACAACATAACCTTCATCTGTAATATATTTACAGTTGTGTATTCTATAATCAAAAGGAGCCCCTATTACTTTAAATAAAAACCAATCACCTTCTTTAATTTCTTCATCACTAGTGATGTAGATGTCAATTGGAATATAAGCAGTTAAATCAATACCTTTATTTACTATTGATAACTTATTTGTTATCTTATTTTGTTTTAACCTACTTGGTTTGTCTGTTGGTAATATGTGTATATTTTTCATATTATTTTTTAATTTTGAAGTTATGTCCTAATTTAGCGGTTAATTCTTCCATTGTGTATTCTGGTACCGCCTTTGGTCTATCGTCCCTGATAGTTCCATTACTATTTTCATAATAGATTTGATTTCCTTTATCATCAAACTCTCTTTTACTCCACCATCCGTAACTATTTTCAAAATAAATTTCTTGTCCTTTATCGTCAATCTCTCTTTTATACCACCATCCATCACTCATTTCATGATAGATTTCTTTTCCCGTATCATCTTTGATAATGAATGGAAACTTTGTTACTTTTAGTTGTTGTGCGATTGTCATATTATTTGTATTATATCGGTTATAAATTCCTCTTATTGGTTTAAATTCACCTTCGCAAGGGTTTATTTTGTAGAATGGACACCTATATAGTATGGACAAAGCTTCCATAAAGGTAGATTTAAAATCTTTTTCCATATTATTTAGTTTTTACCAGTTCAATAAGTTTCTTTAGACATTCAAGTTCTGCTTCTTCGTAAGAATAACAATCCACAACTTGGTCTACACAACCACTAGATGAATTTATTTGGTCAACTAACGCCATATATTCAGGAGTTGTGCTATGAATAATAGCAGCGTGATTACCATTACGTAAATAGAATATTTGAAACATAAGATTATGCTTCTCTCTAAACCATCTAAAGGCTTGTGAGAATGTTGGTGCCGACCAAATATGTTCTTTATCTAAATTATGATTAAACCAAACCCCTTCATCAATACTTTCTGCTTGGCTAATCCTATTATTATATCTAAAATGTGGTATTGTTTCACCAACAATATCAATAGAATATTTTGCTAAACAAGGTTCATTAAATCCAAGTTCTTTAAGTGCTAATGATTCTTTGTAAGGTGTAAATTCTTTTTCCATTGTTAATGATTTAGAATACAAATATACAACATAAGATTTAATATTCCAAATTTATTTTTTTCTTTTTGGTTTTTTGTATGTGTTTTTGATATAGTTGATAGCTCTGATTGGGATATAGATATCTAGTTTAGATTCTACGTCATTGAATAGTTCGCCCCAAGTTATTTTTTGTGATTCTTTGTGTTCGTATGCGCCATCTGGACCTATTTGAAAGTCATCTGAAACATGTGGGTCAATTGTTTTTAAGTTGATAGGTGCTTTGTAGTTTTGTTTTAGCCAATCGATAAATGATAATGAATCGGTGAATGGTCCGCCGAATGGTGGGTATTGTTCTTTTGAATATTCATCATAGATTCTATTCCAAATAACATCATTAGTCATTGCTAATGTACCTTCTAGTTCAGGGTAGTCAGGGATTGCTTTAACGCTTTCTAGAAAGTCATCAAACTCCTTGGAAGCAGTTTTTGGGGTATTGGTATTATCTTTGTTGATAAGTTCAGCATAGGATTGTATTTCGTTAGAATGTTTATTAGTGTATTCTTTAACTATTTTAAATTCTACTTCTTTACCTTCGAATTGGGATACTGGGGTATTAAGAATCATTACCATCTTTAATTCATCTTGGTAGGGATGTATTGGATATTGTTTTCCATGTTCCACTATTGTTTCACACTCTGGTGTCTCTTCTGAAACAACCCTAACAACCCATTCACCTTTTATTGTTTTATGTAATGTACCTTTCATAATTAATCTTTTTTAAGGTTTTCCCAGTAATTTTTTTTGAAGTATTCTTCTGTGAAGTGTATCTTGCTATTTATATAGTTTTCATATGAGGTTGCAACACCTCTAACAGCGATTGTTAGTGATGAATGACTTAGGTCTCGGGGTTCTTCATCCATTAGTGTTATGGCATAGTTTAATCTATTAACTTCTGCAATAAATTCTTCTTTAGCTTGGTTTACCCTTTCTTTTGGTGTCATGGTTTAAAAAATTCAATTTTTTGGTACTTATAGTACCAAAATTCGTATAAAAATAAACTAATTTACTAGGTCATCTAATTTGATTCCGTGTTCGTTTAGTTCTTCCCATAGTTTTTCAAATACTCTATCAACTGCATCATAAGCATCTAGATTTTCTGTTTCTGCTTGACTTTGTATTCGCTTCTTTACATTATAAGCCATTTCCCATAGCACTAGGGCCATATCTAGAGATTTAACGGCTCTAAGGTGAGCCATTTGGTCATCGGGGTCATTAAGGTCGTATTCAAGTATTGCTTTAGCCATATTATAGATTTTCTATTTCTTCTTTTACATTAGTCCAGAATTGTTTGGTTGTATCTGAATCAGTATTAGCAAATACATTTCTGCATACTACTAGGGCGCAATGTTTTGCTGTTGGCCATCCTATCATTGAGTAGTCGGATAGTTTAATATGTTTAATGTCCATAAATTCTTGGACAAGTTGTTCAGCTTTTTCTTTTGGTTTCATATTAGTATTCTCTTTTAGGTTCAAATTTAATTACTTCGATGATATTTTCTTGTGGTATGAAAGTATTTAATCCTACCCAATATCTATCATCTAGTTTGAATGTTCTATGTAATCCGTTAATCTTTTTTCTTCCTTCTTTGTGTTGTGTTTTAACCATGTATTGGTTATCGGGATTAAATCTGGCGTGGAATACCCTTGTGTCTTCTTCTTTTTCAAGACTTTCTGGGTACCAAGGGTTTCTGTTAAGCCATTCGAATAGGTGAGCTCTTTCGCCTTCGGTCATTTGTGTCCAGTATTTTCTTGTGAGGTCTTGCCAGAACATAGCTCTTGCTATTGGTCTTGGTGGTATGCAGGCTTCGGCTAGGAATGCTAGTTCAAAGAAGTCAATATTAAATGTGCTCATAGTATTTTATTTGATGGTACAAATATACTAAATAAAAATTAAAATTCCAAATTTTAATTACCGCCTTGAGTTCTTTCGAATACTAATCCTTTAACTACTTGGTATTCATCATCTGAGACAGATTCTTTAAATTCATGTGGTCCGTAGTACCAATAGTCGTGGTAGTTAAGTGCCACCTCATAAACTTCAGTTGATATATTTGCATCACATAGACCACCTTCGTATCCTTTGGTGAATACGTGTAAGTCTTGTGGTAGTTGTTGTAGTTGTTCGATTAATTCTTTTACTGTCATACTTTAGATGGTTTATATCTTTTAATCGCTTTTCTTTTTTTTGGTGTATATATTTTTGGTTTGTATATACTATCTATGTCATGTTTAATGTATTTTCGGCTATCTTCTTCGAATTGTAATGAGTCTTCTTTAGTTGGTGGGTAATCGAATTCTCTTTTGGTTCCGTATAGGTTACCTAAAGAGTCATATGTTGGTATACTGTATAGGATATACTTTTGTTGTGCTGATGATGTTAATGATAACATTAAAAGGGTTAATATAAGACTATATTTCATATGATTTATCTTGTGAATCTAGTTGTTCTTGTGTAAAAGGTTGCTTGGTAGGTTCCTAGGGGTAAGAAATCTACGCTAACCCATCTACCGCATGTAGGACAACTTGGTGTTTCGTATTGTACAATTGCTGTTAGTTGTCCTGTTGAGTTATATATGTGTATTGGTCCAGATATGTTGCAAACAACTCTTAATGAGTTATAAGCTGCGTTATAGTAAAGGTATCGTACAATTGCGCTTTGACAAGTTCTTTGGATGCTATCTATTGGTGGGACGCATGTTTTTGAGTGGGAGGTCCAGCTTCTTACTTGATAACCTTGTGCACAAGTTGCCCACTGACCATATTTGAATGAGCAGCATTCGTCTTCATTTTCATCTTCATCTTCGCCTTCATCTTCATCGTGGTCATCGTTATCATCTTTACTAAAGTCAAATGATTTTGCTGATGTTGTTGTATCGATTGGTTGGGTAATTTCATCTTTACTACAGGATAAAAGTAGTAATGTTACTAGGGTTATTAATGCAATTTTTTTCATGTTTCTTCCTTTATTTTTTAATCATCTCAATGATTTCTTCAAGCTTGTTGTTTAATTCAAAACTAGTCATATCTGGATTTGTTTGACCATATCCGATAGCTTTTATGATATCAGATTTTGTGAATTCATATTTTTCTTGGTTAAGATTTGGATAACCATAAATATCTTCATAATACCCTTTAATTAAATTTTTGTCCATTGTTTATTATTTAATTTTTCTTATTTGTTTTAATACATCTACGATACCCCAGATGCAAATTCCGAATAATAATACAAATATACCAATTATTATCATAAAAGTCAATTTAATGTTTAAAAGTATAGGGGGAATAATTACCACCAAACATATCTTTTTCAGTTATGCCTATGTAGTATTCTGTTTCGTCACAATGTTTACATCTACGAATAAGTTCGTCTTCATAAAAGTTTTTACCAAATTTTACTACTTTCCACTTATTCCATTTATGGAATCCTAGATTGCATAATAAACGTCTTATCATTGTTTTTGTTATTAAGGTTGTAAAAAATCATCACCCTTATAATCTGGGTGTTCTTCTTTCATTTTACTTATACCATTAGCCCATAGTATTGATATTACTACTGATATTAATATTGTTATAATTATTCCTACCATATTTAGTGTGTTCCGTTGGTTAAAGATATACCATGTTTCAAACCAAAGATAAAATCACTTATTTGTGTTTCAGTCATATTTTTTAATATTTGACCTAATTGATATCCAACTTCATTACCCAAGTCAGATATATCACCTTCATATTTTATTTCATCTGAGCTATCAACTAAAGATTTCCCAAGTGTGTATAAACAGCCAGAAAATGCGTATGGTAGTTGGTTATCACATTCATTACACTCTTCAATTTTTATTTTTTTAGTCATTTTTAAATACATTTATAATGTTTTGAGTTCCTGTTGGGTTCATTGAATGAATAAACATGACAGGGGATGTTTTATTTTTTTCTCTATAATATTGTTTCAACCATTTTGCACATTCATAACCAGTCTTTTCAGTAAATTTATTATATAATTCATTGTATTCCGTTTCACCTTGATACATTGCTGGGTCGTAATGTTCATCAGATAGGTCATGGTCAAAAGAAATATGTGTAATTATATCTATGTGTTCAGTAACAGCATTAACGAATTCTTCATAATTTCTAACAACCATCCATTCTTGAAGGTAGATTGGGTTTAATGCACCGATTCTTTGGTGCATGTATGCAATACAATCTTTTGGTTGTCGTATATCGTCTAGAAATAATTTCATTATTTATAAAAGCGTTTAAAGTTTTTAACAAATTCTTTGGTATATGGTTTTAACTTTTCGTCATCTAGTTTATTGTATAGTCCAGTTGACATGAATGCTTGTATTTCGTCATCGATTATTTTTTTGTTATCGAGATAACCGATACCTACAAGTATTTTGTTTAGTTTATTATAATGTGATATTTTAATCTTTGATATTAGTTCATCACAGTTTCTTTTGTACTCTGGGTTGGTATAGTATAGGGCATGAGCCATTTCGTGGTTCATTGTTCTAGACTTAAAATTATCTGTGCCTATTAAATACCAATTATGTTGTTCACCATTATTCAAATGGTATGACGTACCTTCGCAATATGAAATAATCTTTTTCATTATTTCATCATATTCGGTTATACTCTTATTGCTAAACTTATCGATTGCTTTTTCTAATGAGTATGATGGTATATTATAACCTGCCCAATCTTCTGGATAGGTGAATGTTTCTTTTTTATAATGGTCTCTGTAGCGTTTCATGAGGCCTTCTAGTGTAAAGAATTTATTTCTTATACCTTTGACAGGTGATTCGTAGAACTCTTGGTATCTAGCGAATAGCATTGCTCTATCGTATGCATCTTCAACAGCGACACAGTATATGTGTGGTGCTATTTCTTTTAGTTCTCCGTTTACTAAGTAGTGTTTTATTTTCATGGCTTAAAATTTAAAAAAATAGTCTTTTAACCAACCAAAGTGATTTACCGATACTTACACATGAAGCGTAAGCGCTATAACCTCGGAACGGCTAGGAAAACAGAAGATGGGCGAGTGGACATCTGTTTTTACGATTGGCGTTACTTATACGCACCTCAAGTATTTCTACCGTTCCCAATCAACCCATTAAGTTAAACTAATTTATTTTCACCGCTTATATCAGCCCATTCTTCATCTTCCATTAAATCAACAATTTCATCATCATAGTTTGTTATGAAACAATAGATGTTTTTTTCGGTTTCTTGTTTTGAAGATTTTTCTTTTAAACTATTAAACCATTCTAGCAAAAATGGTTCCCACATTCCTTGAAAATGTTGAAGAGCATCTTCAATTGAATCAAAACCATGTTGATGACAATAGTCAGCTAACTGTTCTTTTGTTGGTGCGATTGCATACATGTTTTTAACATGTACGTAAGCTTTTGGAATTTTCATGTTTTATTTATTTAGAATACAAATGTACAACAAGTTTTTTAACTTTCCAAATTTAATTTAAAAATTAATCCATATTTTATTATTTTATCCTCGTAAATAAGTGCATCAACGATATCTCTTTTAACGTTATATAATGGATTATGTTCACCATCCATCACTCTACATAGTTTTGGGCCAAATCCTTTAATGTAACCGTTTTTATTAAATAAATCTGTTATGATAAGTTTTTTAATTTTAATTATTTCGTCCAGTTTCATCGTTTATTTTTCTTTTTTCCAAAATTAATTCTTTTAAAGCTTCGTAGCATTTATCACACATAGGTTTAGCCCATTCAATCGTTTCTTTACATATCTCACAATATTTTCCATAATTTGGCTTAATATTATTTATAGAAGTCATGATATATTATTTTGGGTTGTATATCATTGAAGTGCCTGAACCAAGTACTGTTGATGGTACGCGTGGTACGCTACCATTAGCATTTACCCAACGGATGTATTCAACATATGTTGGTGTGATTTCACGTGTTTTAAGTCTAATGGCTTCAGCCTCACCTGCTGCAGAGATAACTGCTTTAGCTGAGTCACCTTTTGCCGTTGCGATTTTAGTTTCAGCATCAGCAACAGCTGTAAGTTTATCAAGCTCAGCTTGTTGTGCTTTTTGAATTGCTTCTGTTTTTGCTTTGATAACATCAGCCAATTCTTTTGGTGGGGCAACACCTGGGTTGATTTGTGATACCGTAAAGTACAAGCTTAGTTCTTTATTTAGCTCTCTTGTAACATCTTCTTGATACTTTTGTTTGTGATTAAAGATGCTATCAATCGTGTAGCTATTGCTTGCATTGGCTAGAGCAATGTTAGTGGCTGTTGACAACCAATTATCTTCTAATGAAGTGAAACTACCACCCTTTAATAGGTTGATATACAAGTCAACCGATTTTTCTGGTTTCAACGAATAGTTATAGCTTGGGTTAACTAGAATAGGGAAACCACCCTTTGTTGTTACGCTGAATGCTTGATACGATACGTGGTTTTGACGAATTGAATACTCAACTACATCGCTAATCCAAGAGTTATAGAATACCCAACCTTTAACTGGGATAGCAACAGGAATACCTTTACTATTACCGATACGGTCAATCTTAAGACCAACATTACCAGCATCGATTCGTTGGATTGTAACTGGGTTCATTAGTGATAGTACTAGCGATACAATTAGTACTCCTACGAGTTTACCAATCATTAGTGGTTTTAAATTTCGGTCACCATACTTATCAGGTTCCGAGTAATAATTTTTCGGGTTAAAAATACCGAACGTTACGCCTAGTAACGCAATTGCAAGAATAAATGTTAATGTTCCAATCATTGTTTTGTTTGTTTTTTAAAGTAAAAAAATAAATGTTTAGTGTGTAAAATAATGCTTATCAAAATTAATGATAGCAACAGTCCTTCGAATAGGGTGATGAAGATACTTTGTTGTTGTGACATCAAGCTACCCAACATATCAATGAATATTGCTGATAGTGCGAGGTGAACAAAGGCCCCTAAAATTTTAAATAGTAATTCCATATGTTTAAATGTATTAGAATACAAATATACAAAAGAGTTTTGAAAAATGCAAATGAATTTTTAATTAAATTGGATAGGGCTAGGTTGTAACGGTAATGGGTGTACAATTACGGGTTGTTGTATTGTAGCGCTGCAATAGGTTCCAACAGTTGTTGCAGTTAGGCTAACATTAAATGTTCCAGCACTTGAATAAGTATGTGTTGGGTTTGTAATTGTGGTTGTTGTGTTGTCACCAAAATTCCAAAGGTATGTGATTGTATAATTAGGTATTGGTGGTGTTGTATTAGTAAATACTGTAGTACCACCTAAACAAACTGGTGGTGCGGTGAAGCTTGGGTCTGGTGTTGGTTGTATTGTTACCATTATTGTTGTATCTCTACCACACCCTAAGTCAGAAGATATGTATAACGTTACAGGATAAGTACCTGCTTGAAAGGTATATGTTGGATTTTGTAGTGTAGATGTTGTACCATCTGGAAAGGTCCATAAGTAATTAATTGGTGAATAACTAGCATTACTAGTATTTGTAAATTGTACCAATCCAGCACAGTTTGGTGTATATGTAAAGTTTGGATGGCCTGGTGCCATATCTAAGACATAGTACAGTGTTAATTGACAACCAAGAAAGGTCGTAACTTGGCATGTGATTGTATCGTATAGTTGTGGGTTAATTGTTGTACCCTGTGTCGTGTCGCCATTCTCCCAAAGATATGTAGCGAATCCACCTAAACCATCTATTGTTAATGTTGTATCATTTTCACAATATGTTACGTGGTTAGTTGATTGACCACATTGGACAGCGTCTATATAAGCGTAACCATAATGACCTCTAAGTCTACAGTCACCTGTTTCAAATTCAAGTGTTACTGATTGTCCGACATAGGCACTTAAATCAACCGCAACCTCGGTCCAATCTCTCCAAGCAACCGAAACTGTATCTGGTGGGTTTGGTCCACAATATTGAAAACCAGGCAAGTTTGACGCCGCCGTAACGGTATAGTCAGTACAAGGAATAACGGTACCATTTGCTAATCTAACTCTAGATTGAAATCTGGGCTGGTCTGCTACCAAGTGATTTGGGTCTTGGAATACAACTGCGTAAGCGTATCTAATGATTGTTGTTGCTGGTGTTACTGTAAATTGATAATAGAGTGCTTCTGCTTGAGCGCCTACTCTATTGTTTCCGAGTCTAGCTGAGTATGTACCTTGGTAAACTGTTCTTAAACCTCCACATGTATTTGGGTCGGTTCCTTGTGTCATTATTGTTTGTCTGTTTGTACCAAAACCATTTGTAGGTAATACGATTGGACAACATGTACCTAACCTAGCCGTCCAGCCTGTAAAGTTTCCAAGTTCAAAATCGGTGTTACCACATTGTGAGTATGATATTAAGGTAACAATTAATAAAATTGTGGTAACTAAAACTTTTTTCATAATTAATAACCATTTCGTGATGACCTCAATGGATTTATTGTTGGTTTTGATTGTCTTTCATATCTTCGCATTTGTCTCTCATATTTCTTACCACTAGATTCAAACTTATGTCTTGGGTTTGCATATCTTTCTGGAGAAAAATATTGATTGCAACTACTTAAAATTAATAACAACCCAAAGATAATTGTTTTTTTCATATTTTAAATATTTTTATTGAACTAAAAAACAAATTGTTTTATTATTAGTTTTAGCAAAATAAACACCATTTGGTAATGTGTTTAAATTTATGTATTGAGTACCTGTTTTAAAATTAACAATAAACTTAATATTACCTAAGACATTTGTAATAATCATTTGACCATTATTATCAGAATTAACATACATAGATTTTCTATACATGTTATATTGAATAGTTTCTGTAGAAATTGTGTTTGTTGATTGTCTAGCATAAGTAGTTATAGTTGTGGACGCACCAACAACTGTAGTATCTACTGGTTTAATCTTTACCAAGCCTGTTACATTAGTTTCGTCACAACCAACATCATAAATAGATGACCTTGTTTGTCCTTGTATGTCTAAACCTAATAAAGTACCAGTATATTTAGACGTATTAACAGAAGCGTCTCTAATGATAACAGGTGGTGTTAATATGCCATTAACTCTGGTACCAAAAGATAAAGTTGTGTTAGCAAATCCAGTACTACTAGTTAGTCCTAATCCATTTGGTGCACTATATCTATTGCCTTCGGCGGTATATGTTAGTAATCTATTTGCTGGGTCTAGGTAAGCGGCCTGTCCGCTACTCATTTTAATTAGGTTGTTTGATATCTTTAAGCCTTTTGGTTGGTATGTAGTGCTGCCGCCATCAGTGTGACCAATTTTAATTGCTGGGCCACCAGCACAATTTACAATTGTATTATATGCGACTACTGCACTATCTGCTGGTAAATAAGCACCATTTAAAATAAGTGGGTTTAAGCTATCAGATGTAGCAAATGACCCATTATAGATTACAATAGGACATCTCATGGATGAAAGTGAACCACTTGTACCTAATAACCCTTCACAGTAATTATTGAACACAACATGTCCTTTATCAATAATTCTAATACCGTATGAAGCTGTTTTGGTTGGGTCACTGTTTATGAAAAAATTTGAATGAACTGTAGAGTATTTGCCCATTCTTAATGTTAATCCACCATTACAATTACGAAATGTGTTATAACGATATGTGTTTCTGCATGTTTTATTGGAAACAATTTCAGGTTCGGTTTGGATACAATCTTCAAATAAATTATATTCAATTACATTGAATCCATCTGTTCTTGAATTATTACCAACACCAACACGTAAACTTTCACCACCATTTCCACCCATATAGCTTCTATGTACAAATGCATTAGAATCGATTAAATGATAGGTTGAAATTGATTTGGCTGGGAATGTAGCTGTGCTATACCAAACAACTACAGTTGCTCTAGCATTTGATTTATTAATAAATGAACAATGGTCTAATCTATTTCTTACTCCATAGATAGCAACCCATTCATTTTCAATAGCACTATCAGGTGTATTGTAGTTATCAATTCTCATATTGCTTATTCTACAATAATCAGCGAGAACTGATGATGAGGACCTAAATGCTATAACAGCATTGCTACCTGAATTTCCGTTAGCAAATTTGAAACCAGTTATTAATATTCTTTTACCTGAAAATTCTAAATAGGTAGAACCATTAAATGTAACACCAAGTGGTGTTTGAGCTTTTACAACTATCCATGAACTTGTTGAAGTTGATTTTGTGTTTACAAGATTTATTCTACCCCAATTATACGTTCCGTTTGCTACGGTTATTGTGTCGCTTGGTAGTGCTGAGCTGTAGGCAGTTTGTAACTGAGTTAGTGTGTTAACAAGTGTGTTTTTAGCGAATGCTGAAAAACATAATAATGTTAATAATAGGGTTAAAATTTTTTTCATCGTATTGATATTATAGTTCCTTTATTGAATCCAGTTTTTCCATCTATTCCTTTCCACCAACAAATGTAAACAAAGGTAAATATTCCTTGTAAAGCGCCTTTATGTTTACCGTCCCACTTATCCCCAATTTTATTTGTTTCATATACCTTCTCACCCCATCTATTATAAATCATCCATCTAATTTCGGTTATTTTAAATGGTATTGGTGACCATTTATCATTTAATCCATCACCATCGGGTGTAAATGCGTTAGGAAAAAATATTGCCGATTCTGGACATTTTACCACTTTGACATTATAAAAACGTAAAGGTTCATCGCATTCACCTTTAAATTTCACGGTAATCACATAAAAACCAGTGTCTCTCCAAGTTATTCTTACATTACCATTTTGAGATATCGTATCGCTATTTAATAACCATAACCATCCACCAGAAGCTGATGAATTTGACCAATATGTAAATGTTGTTCTACTATTTGGGCATAATTCAACTTCTTGTTGAGCTTTTACCGACAGGCTCACCGTGATTAATAATATTGATATGATGTATCTCATTAATCATGTTGTATTGGACTTATTGTTGGTAATGGGTTTACAACCACAGGATTGGTAACGCTAAACGTACAACCACCTAAGCTATATGTATAAGTTACGTTTGATGTACCTACACCTGCTGTTGCTGGGCAGAATTGGTTACCATTTACGCCGTTTCCAGACCAAATACCACCAGCTGGTGAACCAACTAAGGTTACACAAGGGGCATTAACACAGAAAGGTCCAGATTGGAATGTAGGTGTTATATTTAATATAAATACATTTAAGAGAACTGTTGGCCCTACACAACCAAATTCGTTTGTTGGGTATACAGAAACGGCATTTGTTATTAGACCAGCGTTTGCTGAGCCCCAATTAACGGTTATTATATGTGTTCCTTGACCTGAGGTGATGACGCCTGGGCTGGCTACGGTCCAAGTATATGTATTATTTGGTACGTTTACAACTTGATATATGGAGCTATTTGAACGGTAGCAGACTGTATCTACTTGTGCTTTAACTAAAAAAGGTGTAAAAAATAGGAGGATAAAGAGTAACTTTTTCATATCTATAGGGTGTTTACTATAAATATTTTATAAGCAATAAAAGTACCAAAAATTAATTATTAATTTTTATATTATGTGGTTTTGGTCTACCTTCGTCATCTAATAATACAAATACTATCTTATCTATCTTGATTATGGTTTCTTTAGTTGTTTTGCATCTAACGTCACATGCTAAAGTAATAGAAGTAGTACCTATGCTGACTAGTTCGGTACCAAACTCTACTATGTCTCCTTGTTTAGCCGTCCTAACAAAGTTAACTTCACTCATTGCTTTGGTTACGATGTTAGGTGAACCTAGCTGACATATAGCAAAGATAGCGGCTTCTTCGTCAATCCATTCTAATACCCTTCCACCGAAGAGTGTACCTCTTGAGTTTAGGTCCCCTGGTTTTACTAGTTTTCTTGTTCTATACTTCATAAGTTATTTTGTTTTAACAACTTTAAATAATCCTTTCTCTATTGTGTAACCGTTGTTAATAAAATGTTTTAGGCTATCGACATTGCAGTGGGCGTAAACTATTTTATCTGTATCTTTAATTTTTGAATCTCTGTAGTTCCACAATAGTTTATATATCCCTTTGCTCCTGTGCTCTTCTTTAACATACGCATGACATAAGTAGATTACAGATTCGTGTTCCACATAAGACACAACACCAACCAATTCATTTTTAATTAAACATCCGTAGTAAGTGGCGTGTTTATCTAATAGGTCAGGTTTGAGTTCTTTAAACTCATTCTCAACATCATTATATGTAATCTTTTTAATTTCCATTGGTTAATTACTTTACTCTTTTTTTAATTTCCAATAATTCTGCGGCAGTTTCGTAATCTTCTTCGTTAACAGATAATTTTTCGGCATCCTCACAAATTTCTTTTAACATATCAACAATAAAATCTCTAATCTCTTCTTTACTTTTACCTTTGAGGTTTTCTAATATTTTTTCTTTTTCTGTCATATAATTTAATTTGATAGTGGAGCCTTTATACTTGCGTGTGATTGATAGTTTATTAATTTAAAATTCTCATAAACATATTCATCAAATTTTAATTCTGGATTTGTTATCATCATCAGTATTGGTAACTCAAACGGCTCTCTACCAATTTGTTCTACCGCTTGTTCTTTGTGATTACTATACAAATGAACATCACCCAAATTACCAATCAATTCATCAGGAATCATATTAACTTCTTTGGCTATGATTTCAAGTAGCAATCCATAAGACGCGATATTGAATGGTAAACCAAGGAATGTATCTACTGAGCGTTGACTCCACATTAAAGAGATTGCTCTGGTTGGTATGTTATATTTAGTAAAATGTTCTTCTCTTGTTCCAACTAATTCACCATCTTTTATTGGATGATAAATTTTTAGTACATTCATCGCATAATCTAATCTTTCCCTTTCAGATAACTCTCTCGTATAAACTTGAAATCCGTAATGACAGGGTGGAAGAACCATTTGGTCTAACTCACCTACATTCCAAGCATTAACCATTAATCGTCTTGAGTCTGGATTTGTTTTGAGTTCAGAGATTAGGTTTGCGATTTGGTCTATATTATTACCGAAAGGCACATATTCACCATTAGCAGATATTTTATTTCTCCATTTTCTCCATTGCTTTCCATAGATGGGTCCTAAATCTCCCCACGTCTTAGCAAACTCATCATCGGTTTTTATTTTGTTGATGAATTCTTCTTTTGATAATAGTGTTCCGTGAAATCCATGACCCCTCATTATTTCAGTTTTGATTTCGTAATTCTTATACGCATCACCATCCCATATATGACATCCATTATCAACAAGGTATTTAATATTGGTATCACCACGCAAGAACCATAGTAGTTCTGTTACGATTGACTTCCACGCCATTTTTTTGGTGGTAATCAACGGAAATCCCTCACTCATTTTGTGGCGGATTTGTCTACCGAAAACACTTATGGTTCCTGTACCAGTACGGTCTTTCTTTTCAACTCCATTATGGATTATATCCTGAAGTAGTTTTTGATATTGTGTATCTAATGTATTACTCATAATTTTTTTAATTCTTCAATAATATTGTTATTCATTTCTGTGCAAAAATCCCTTTCAAGCATATTGATTAATGCTTGCTCCGCGTCTACTCCTGTTTCTGATGTTGCCATCGCTATACACTCATCATCTGTTTTGTTGTGCCAGAAGGATAAGTGTTTTAATAAATCACTTTGACTTATGTTTATATTCATAACTTTCTATTGTTTTGAGTTTTTCAAGTAATTAGTCGCGCACTCTATCCAACACCTTGCTTTCTCTGTATTGTCCATAAAATCAACTTTATAAACGAAACGACAAGTGAATTTTTCAGACCAACCCATAGGTAACCATAATGTATCCATATACCTTTCTAATAACTCTTTATTAGTTTTTTCATAGTTGGATTCATCTCTTTCAGATAACCATACTTTACACATTTCAACTATTGGTTGAAATTCTGGTATTCCAATAACATTTCTTACTTTATTAAGAAGTTTTTCTGATTCAAATTGATTCATAACTTTCTATTGTTATAGTTTTTTTAACCATTATAAGTTTTGGTAATTCAAGCTGAGAGTGTACTAGTAGGCTTAATTCCTACGCTTGCAAGTGTTTTCTCAATATCAGTCTTAATCTGACAGTCAATTTGTGCTGCCATATATCCTTTCAACCAATAAATAAATTGTTCGTTTGTCATAATTTTCTATTTTTTTTGTAAAATAACATTTTTAACATTGTTTCGCCTATTCCAATATCTCCAGTAACAACTGATATTAGTGTAACTCCAACCATAATCATAAAAAACAATAAAATTACTGAAATGGGTATAATCCATAGTAGTTCTAAATTATTCATAACTTTCTATTTTTTTATATCTTTTATAATAATTTTCGCATTTAGGTTGAATACAACCAATAGACCTTCCAAAAAATATAAATCTCTTTATTTCGGTTGACCTACAAATCGGACATGTACCCGAAGTACCTTCCGTTATTATTCTGGTTAATGGTGGTTTTGGTTTATCTATATTATTCATAA
>Ga0209086_10001499_pt1 | contig 18954 bp, 15 predicted proteins | sample M_130207_XF_Meta_FD_187312 | JGI IMG/M metagenome (GOLD analysis project Ga0209086, IMG submission 187312) | Freshwater microbial communities from Lake Montjoie, Canada to study carbon cycling - M_130207_XF_MetaG (SPAdes) (version 2) | ecosystem: Environmental > Aquatic > Freshwater > Lake... | reverse complement strand
TCAATTATTTTTCTCCCGATTATGCACGCAGTGAAGTGATGCGTCTCTTCGCGCGCTCACTTGATCGAATTGGATCGTTGGCCATGACTGGATTCGATTCAAGCCCAGGAACCTTCAACGAAATCGCTGCGATGCGATACAAAATCATCTCGCTCATCTTGCGCAGTCGAGAACTTTGTGAAAATCTCCATCCAGAGATCCACGCATCCGAACCATCAATCACTCGAGAAGAAGTCCTGCAGATCACGGAAAACTTGACTTTGATTCTCTACAGCGCAAATGCGCTTGCGCTCAATCGCATCTCCGCCGGGATTCGACCGAAAATTATCAGCAGTGAATTGGATGAACTTCATGCCTGTGCGCAATCCATCCAAAAAGTATGCGATATCGGCAGCGCGACCATGGCGACTCAAAACTATAAAAGTTTTTCGGATGCCACCAAGCAACTCGATATACAAGCGCAACAACTTGAGGATTTGATTCCAGAAATTCGACTCCGACCAAACATTCGCTTATTGAGCGCAGAGCCGGTGCAATTCATCATTGGACAAATTGGGATGTACCGAGTTGCAGCAGTGAGATTGCGCAACCTCTCGGAGGTACTCGACGGAATCAATGAGAAGAACAACGCTAGAGCATCTCTGCAGCAAGGCTCGCAAGTTCGCTTCGCTCCGTCTTCGACAGCGTGACGTGACCCGCAAGTCGGTGTCCCTTCATGCGCTCGATCAAATGCGAAAGACCGTTGCTTGCTGCATCGAGATAGGGGTTATCAATCTGCCCAACATCTCCGCAGAGCACAATCTTCGTCCCATCACCAACGCGCGAAACAATTGTCTTGACTTCGTGTGGCGAAAGATTCTGCGCTTCATCCACAATGATGAACTGGTGCGGAATGCTTCGGCCTCGGATATAGGTGATCGGCTCCAAAACTAATTTGCGCGAAGCAATCAATTGATCGATGCGCTGCTCGGTGGTTTTGCTATCGGGCTCGGACCCACCGTGACCACCACGCGTCGACAAGAGATATGCGACATTGTCGAAGATCGGCTGCATCCACATCGCTAACTTTTCATCTTTATCGCCTGGCAAATATCCAATATCACGACCAAGAGGCATGATGGGACGCGCGACGAGCAACTTATCAAAGCGCTCTTCTTTGAAAACCTTGTGCATTCCGGCAGCGATCGCAAGCAACGTCTTGCCCGTCCCCGCGGGACCAATCAGCGTGACGAGTTTGATTTCGTCATCGAGCAACAAATCAAGCGCCATCGTTTGCTGGACATTGCGTGCGATCACGCCATAGATCGGCTTGCGCGGACCAGTGATGGGAATAATGTGGGCAGTATCCGCAAGTCGTCGCGCAAGGCCCGTATGCGAAGGGTCGTTCTCATCTACGAGAGAAATAAAATGGTTGGGAAGGAGCGTGACTTTTTCCTCGTCGCCATCTTCGTTGCGCTGTGGAATCGCTCCCGGCACCGCTTCGATTCGAGCAATCGGCAACTGGCGCTCTGAATAGAGATCGTCAATCAAATCGCGTGGTACGCGGCTGGTTATAAATCCAGTGTTCAACCAATCTGCATCAACACGATCCGCTTCGAAATCTTCGGCAGTGATGCCAATCGCATCACACTTCACGCGCGCATTGATGTCCTTGGAAACAAAGATCGCACGCAATCCAGCATCTTGCAATGCATGCGCAATGCCGATGATTCGATTATCTGTGATGCTGAGATCCAAGTCATAGTTCGCTGTTGGCTTGAATCGCATCACGCGAATAGATCCACCTTGCTCGTTCCAGACGACGCCTTCAAAGAGATGACCAACGCCACGCAGTCGATCAAGTGATCGAATCACTTGTCGTGCGTTACGCCCCTTTTCGTCGTTGTTCTTCTTGAAGGTGTCAAGTTCTTCGAGCACGGTCAGCGGAATGACCACTTGGTGTTCTTCGAACTTGAAGATCGATTGGGGGTTGTGAAGAAGCACATTTGTATCGAGTACAAAGTGCTTTCGTACCTGCTCCGCACTCATTGGCGCCTTCGCCTCTGACTTGTGGGAGCCCGTTCCCGGGTTTGGTCGGCTCATCATGGATATACACATTGTACGTTTTGAATTGTGTGCGTGCCGTGCATTTCCCGAATTTGTCCCAGCGGGTACCGTGACCACCCATGGCGAAGCGAACGACAACACGATCGACCAAGCAATCTACAAGTCGATCATCAGGACGTTCACGAAAAGTCAGCGATCTTGTCAAAGCGCTTGCACGGGTCGCTCCCCCGGCACTCGCTGCGGAGTGGGACAATGTCGGACTCTTGCTGGGTGATGCGCAATCTCCTTGCGAACGAGTTCTGTTGACGATCGACCTGACTGAAGATGTGATGCTCGAAGCTTGCGAACTGAACGTCCAGGCAATCATCGCCTATCACCCCCCGCTATTTGATCCCATTCGCAAGCTTGTTTCGCATGATCCTGCCACCGCGGTTCTGGCTCGAGCCGCGCGCGCTGGAATTGCACTGCTTTCTCCGCACACTGCGCTCGATGCCGTCGCGGGCGGCATCAACGATTGGCTTGCTGAAGGGATTGGCGATGGTGAATGTCGTCCACTCGATTGTGCATCTGCACTCGCTGCACGCGAGTCATTCAAGATTGTCACGCTCGCACCCGTCGATGTTGTCGATCGCATTTGTGCCGCAATGTCAATCGCGGGCGCAGGTCGCATCGGCGACTATTCGCAGTGTTCACATTCTTTTCCTGTGGATGGAACTTTTTATGGCGGACCCACAACTGCTCCACGCACTGGACGCAAAGGAAAACTGGAACGCGTGATCGAGCAGCGCATCGAAATGGTTTGTGGTCCCAAAGCGCTCTCGGCCGCGCTCGCCGCACTGCGAGCTGCGCATCCATACGAAGCTCCTGCGATTGAAGTGCACGCGCTCGCTGCGCAACCAAGTGTTCGTGAAGGGCAAGGTCGATTGTTGAGACTTTCAGAACCCGCGACAACTCTAGACATCGCGCGCCGACTTCGGAAACATCTTGGCATTAAACGCATCGAGTGCGCGGAATCTTCCACACCAACTCCTTCGCATCACGAAATGATCGGCATCTGCGCAGGCTCTGGCATGTCGCTCTTCGCTGCGGCGGCCGAAGCGGGCGCAACGCTTTTTTTCACAGGCGAAGCAAAGCATCACGACCAACTCGCAGTTGTTCGCGGAGGTCGCACACTGTTGCTTGCAGGACACACCAACAGCGAACGCGGATATCTGCCAAGACTTGCCGAGCGAATCGCTCCGCTTGTTCCGGGTATGGCATTCACGCTTTCAAAGCGCGATCGACATCCACTGGTTGATGTTTAGGTCGAACTGGGCACCGAGTGTTGCTTTTCGACACTGGCCGCCCATTTCAGAGGCTCAGTCAAACTCATTTCTTCGGATGCGCTTGCGCAAGCAGTGCCGCACCAAGCACCCCCGCAGCATCACCAAGTTGGCCAACCACAAGGTGACACTTCTTCAGTGTGCTTGGAAAAACATTCCACTCGAACGACTCGCGCACACGATCAACATATCGCTTGCCCAGCGCTTCGGTCACTCCGCCACCAAGCACAACTGCGCGCACAGACAAAAGTGTGACAGCATTTGCAATTGCCATTCCAAGCAGTTCTGCCGCATCATCGATGACACGCACCGCCAACTCATCGCCACTTGCATAGCACTCTGCGATCGCCGAACTCCCAACCATTCCATCTTCACCGCGCTCTGCAAATGCCGCGCGAATTTTGCTCTGAGGATAGAAGCCGACGATTGTCTCCATCGCGCGCACCATGGATAAACGACTGCAATGTTCTTCTAATGTTCTGCGCCCAACTCCACCTCGCGGGAAAAGAATCATCTGACCAATTTCGCCAGCGGTGTGAAATGCTCCTCGATGGATTTCTCCACCAAGCACCAGCCCTCCTCCGATTCCTGTGCCGACCCAAACTGCCAAGACATCCGTCCAGGACTTCGCCGCGCCAAGTTTCGCTTCTCCCCAGATTGCTGCATTGACATCGTTCTCGACGACGACTGGCATTCCAAGGCGTTTTTCAAGAATCGCGCGAAGCGGCACTTGCTTCCATCCAAGATTTCCTGCATTGATCACCATGCCCTCTTCAAAATCGATTGCACTCGGCGCTCCGATGCCGACACCGTCCACCGATCCCACTTTCACTCCAGCTTCTTCGCAGGCGCGTTCAATCGATCCGACAATTCGATCGATGACAGCGTCTCGACCCAAGGCTGCTTTTGTCTTTCTCTTGACAGTCGCAATAATCTTGTGATGTTGGTCGACAATCCCGACCATCATGTTGGTGCCACCAAGATCGACACCAACCACTAATCCACTTCGCTTGCGATTCTTTGCCATAGATACAGCGCAGACTATCTCACCGATGCCGAATCGGTGTTGACAACAGTCTGCGGTCCATTCCAAATGCGCCCAGCAATTTTCTTGACATCGTCGATGATGTAAATGAACGACGGAAGAAGAATCAACGTCAATGCAGTCGCGCTCACCAGCCCACCGCTGATTGTGATCGCCATCGGTGCGAGAAATTTCGCCTGAAACGAAGGCTCCAAGACCAATGGCGCAAGGCCCAAAATGGTTGTAACGCTCGTCAACAAGATCGCGCGAATGCGTTTCTCCCCTGCAAGAATCAATCCCTCGCGAAGCGGCCTGCCTGCGGCGACTTCAATATTGATGAATTCCACCAACACAAGTGCGTTGTTCACAACCACCCCCGCCAGAGCAACCAAACCAATCACACTGAGGAACGTCAAATCCGAACCCAGCAACAAATGTCCGCCGACCATTCCAATGACTCCAAATGGAATCGAAATCATCACAGCCAAAGGTTGTGTGTAATTGCCAAAGAGCCAAGCAAGAATTGCATAGATCATGATGAGTGCTGCACCCGCCGCAAGAGGCAGAGTCGCTAATGCTTCAGTGAGATCCTTTTGACGGCCGCCTTCGCGCAGCTGAACCGAAGGATGAGCCGCCATCAACTTTGCAACATCCCCACTGATCTTTTCCACAACGGACTCGGGATATGTATCGACTTGCGTATCGCCAGTCACCGTGATCGTTCGCATTCGGTCCAATCGATTGATCGTGCTTGCACTGGTCGTTTCGCGAATCTCTGCAATTTCTCGCAGTGGAACAGCAATTCCAGAAGGAGGAACAACCCAAAGGTGATCTGCGAAATCTCCGCGCGAACGAAGTCGCTTATCCATCCGCACACGCACATCGACATCTTCGCGGTTCTCGCTGAAAACATGTGCGTCGATGCCATAGAGCGCGCCACGAACTTGACGTGCAATGTCCACAGGCGTGAAACCCAGTGCCGCTGCGCCAGGACGAGGGATGATCTGCACTTCTGGCTGCGCATTGAAATCATCATCTGCAACGCTCAACACACCATTCACCCGTGAAATCAAATCTTTGACCCCAGCACTCACCAGGCGAACTTCTTCGATGTCATCACCTGAAAATTGATACGTAATGTCCGCTCCTGCAGGGCCACCAGATATTTCTTGCACGGTCACCGACTCTGCATCATCCAGCGGACCCGCGGCTTTGAGAATCCCATCCAAAATTTCAGCGGAGCGACGTGTGCGTTCTTCGACAGGAGAAAGCTCTACAAAAATCTGCGCCAAATTACTGGAAGAACCGTCGGCGATCGCAGTCTCATAATTGACACGAAGACCATAGATCGACGTGATCGCACGAACATCGGGTTGCGCACGCGCTGCTTTTTCAACATGTGCGCCCACGGACTTTGTCAGTTCAAGACTGGAACCCAGCGGCAATCGGATTTCAACAATCGCGGTTTCCGCGTCATTGTTGGGCAGGAATGTGAACGGCAGTCGACCACCGACAATCAATGCGACCGAAACAATGAAGGCGGCGACCCCAGCAGAAACAGTCATATATCGCCGATCAATACACCAAAGTGCTGTGCGCCGATACCAACGCTCGATCGAAGGCCACAGCCAATGTTCGCGCCAGCGATCGATCGGTCGCATCAAGCGATCAATCATTCCAGTCTGCCCACTTCGCTCGCGATGAATACCCACCGCCATGTGACCTGGCAGCAGGAAGATTGCTTCCAACAAACTGATAATCAGCGCAAGTGATACGACAATAGGAAGTTCGCCCAAGATGTCGCCAATTCTTCCTTGAACCAACACAAGTGGAATGAATGCAACGATCGTCGTGACAGAACTTGCCACGACTGGCCATTGAACCTTCTCAACACCAACAAGCACCGTTTCTTCGACATCGCCTCCACCTGATGCTTCAATCTCAATACTTTCCGATATCACGATCGCATCATCGGCAAGCATTCCAAGCGTCATCAACAAAGCGAACATCGTCAACAAGTTCAACGAGATGCCCGTGATGTCCATCACCAAAATTGTTCCAAAAATTGCCACGATAATTCCCAGCGTCACGAAACATGCTGCTCTCCAATGCACCCCAAGCAAAAGCGTCACAAACACAAGCAGACCACCCTGCAAAGCATTGCGTGTCAGCAAATCAAGTCGGTCTTCGATCAACTTCGCCAAATCATTATGTTTCTGAATCGAAACGAGCAGTGGTCCGCGCTTTGCGCCAAGCGACCATCCATCCATTCGCTTCGACCCGAAAAACCGCTCGATCAGCGATGGATTCAGCGGCTCGCTTCTGCGTGCAGCGACATATCCGCGCGTGAATTGCGCCATATCCACGGCATCTTGCTTGCCCTTTCGAAAGACCGTGCAATTTGCAGAGGGCTCTCCATTGAACTGACGAACAACTTCTGCGTCGATGAAACCCTCTTCGACCTTTGCAATATCTCCAACATGCACAAGTCCACCATCTGGATATGACTTGACGACAATCTGTCGAATTCTGTCCGCGCGCTCTTCGACTCCAATCGTGCGAACTTTGACCTCGCCATCGCTGTTGCGCACACTCCCGCCTGGTATCTCCCGCATCCACGCAGAAACTGCATCTGCAACTCTGGTAATTGGAATTGAATGACGCAACAAATCCTCGTGGTTCACTTCGATGCGCAATTCATCGTCGCGCGTACCGCTGATGACGACCTGTCCCATTCCAGAAAAAGTCTTCAGATCATCAGCAACTTGGCGAATGGAACTCTTGAGCGTTTGATTGTCAGTATCACCAGAGACAGTCACTTGGATGACCGGCAAGTTTGGTTCGAATTCTGTCACCCGAATGCGATCAGCATCGACAGGCAAATCTGTCAATGACTCCAGCCGATCGCGAAGATCTTCGACTTTGCGGCGAACATTCACTCCACCATCAAACTTCACAACGATTCCTCCGCTGCCTTCCGAAACAATTGTTTCGAGGCGATTAACACCATCCACTTCGACGGCGATGTCTTCCACGCGGCGGACAATTGACTCTTCGACTTCTTGAGGCGACGCTCCGGGATAGAGAAGAAGAATCCGCGCAGAATCAGGCGCAATATCTGGGAAAAATTCGCGGCGAATATGAAAGGCGGCGAAGATTCCCCCGGCGATCAAACCCACCGTCAAGATGTTGGATGGAACATGATGCCGAATGAAAAACCGAACGAATTCTTTCATCGGATCGCCGCTCCAACCTCCGCAGGTGATGCATCAGACGCCTTTGACGCTTCTGCTTTTGGAGCAGAATGCTTGGGCTGAACGCGCGCACCAGGTGCGATGGTTCGTCCACCATCAACTGCCAGCATAGTTCCTTCTGCGAGTGGTTCTTTCAACACGATCCACTCGACATCGGAAACTCCAGAGGAATCAATTGCACCTTTGTATGAATGCGAAACGACAATCGGACGAGAGCGCAATGTTCCATCCACAAATTCCAACACACGATCTGCGCGCATTGAACGACGAGGTATGACGGTGCGAGCCGTTGTATCGGGCGACTCGACCAATGCTTCGACAAACTCTCCGGGTGAGAGTCGATCGACAGAATCTGTGGCTTGTCGCATCTCAACATAGACCGCCATTGTTCGCTCGATCGGATCATCCTCTGGTTCAATTCGAGCGATTATCGCGCGCGCGATGCGGGGAATCTGACCGACCACTTCAATCACAACTGGATCGCCAACGCGAACAGATCCGCGCGCAGAAGCAGGCATACGAATTGAAATCTCGACGCTCCCAACATCGACCACGCGCGCAACGACTTGGCCCGAGATCACATTTTCACCAAGTTCAAGATCGAAACGTTGCAAGATTCCCGCAATCGGACTTGTGATTCTGCATCGATCAACATTTTTTTGGGCATTTTCTCGAATCGTCTTCTGGATTTCATTCTGCGCAAAAAGCGCAGCACGCTTTGGCACAATTTGATTGAGCGCTTCCCGAAGCAGCAATTCAGCACGATCAGCGACAAGAGTCATTTGACGCGCACGATCAATTTCACGCTGGGCGGCTGCGCCAGACTCGACCGCATCACGAACGCGCTTTTCGTCGGCGCGAACCAACGCGACATCTTCCTTCGCCAACTTTGCCCGAGCTTCCAATCCAGTTTCTTCCACTATCAGCGATGACAACTGCGCGTCGATTGCAGCAAGTTGCTGATTCGACAAATCCAAGACTCGCCGAAAATCTTGATCGTCCAATTGCACTAGAAATTGTCCCGCAGTGACTGCTGTTCCGACCTTGCTTATCGGCGCAACTTCAACCACGACTGCCCCAACACGCGCGGGCACATCAGCGGAATCAAGCGCGCGCACAGTTCCATATCCAGCCCATTGTCGAGGCAGCTGAATCATCTTTGGTTCAAAGACTGCGATGGATTGAGGCTCTGCACGACTGACGTTGAGTCCCGGCAACGGTCGAGTCAATGCCAGAATCACCAAGATTGCCACCGAGCCACCGAGCATCGCAACGGACAGCAACGCCCTGATCACTCGAGTTCTTTTCGATATGTGTGGAACAATCATGGCGAGTCCAGAATTGTATTCCAAACTCGACCAACAGACTCTTACAGCATTTGCAGGCGCTTACACCATAGAGATTTCTTTCGGCGTTAGACTTCCATTTCGATGAACGACCCGAACAACCAACCCGCACCGCTGACGATCGACGATGTGCGACATGTAGCAAAATTGGCCCGCTTGGCGGTTCCACAGGAACGACTGGCAGCACTCCAACACGATTTGCAAGCCATTCTGGGGCATATCGCACAGCTCCAATCTGTGAACACCGATGGTCTCGAACCGATGGCGCATCCATTGACTCTGACCAATCGACTTGGCGACGATGTTCCCCAACCGAGCATGCCTATTGCGGATCTGCTGCGTAACGCGCCTGCGGTCCAAGGTGATTTTCTTGCAGTGCCAAAAGTTCTCGGCGGCGAATCATCATGAACATTGATCTCGTCCAAGTTCGCGATGACATTCGCACGCGCAAGACAACCGCTCGAGCGACTGTTGATCAAACTCTTGCGCGAATCGCTCGCAGCAATTCTCAACTGAACGCATATCACGAAGTCTTCGATGACCAAGCGCGCGCAGATGCAGATCGCATCGATCTTGACATTGCGGCAGGAAAATCTGTTGGCGTGCTTGCTGGTGTGCCCATTGCCATCAAAGACAATATTGTCACGCGCATCGGTCACACAACTTGCTCGTCACGCATCTTGGAAAATTATCGTTCTCCCTTCGATGCAACTGTGATCAATCGACTCACGCAAGCTGGGGCGATCATTGTTGGCAAAACAAATCTGGACGAATTTGCCATGGGATCGTCTTGCGAAAAATGTGCGTGGGGAGTGGTGCGAAATCCGTGGGACATCAATCGCGTTCCAGGGGGAAGTTCTGGCGGAAGCGCGGTTGCGGTTGCCGCAAATCTGTGCGCTGCTGCGCTGGGCTCCGACACTGGCGGATCCATTCGTCAGCCCGCCGCGCTTTGTGGAGTTGTCGGTTTCAAGCCAACATATGGGCGAATTTCGCGATATGGACTGGTCGCATTCGGCAGCAGTCTGGATCAAATTGGACCCATCACGCACAGCGTTCGCGATGCTGCACTGCTCTATCAATGTATGGCCGGCGACGATCCACACGACTCAACGTGTGCGCCGCGTGCAGTCGAGGATGTCGTCACCACACTTGAAGAAACACCGCGCGCATTTCGCGTTGGCTTGCCTGTTCAATATCGCAAGGGAAATTCTCCATCGGTCGATGCCGCCGTTGCGCGCGCTGTTGAATTTTTCAAAGCGATGGGAGCGACGATTGTCGATGTCGATCTTCCACTGACCGATGTTGGCATCTCGACCTATTACGTCATCGCTCCAGCCGAAGCATCCAGCAATCTCGCGCGCTTCGATGGCATTCGATATGGACATCGAACCAAGTCCAATGCGGCGAAGGATCTCTTCGATCTGTATGCGCAAAGTCGCGCGGAGGGATTTGGCCCAGAAGTCCAGCGTCGCATCATGCTTGGAACGTATGTTCTCAGTGCGGGTTATTATGATGCGTACTATCGGCGCGCGCTGCAAATTCGTCGGCTCATCAAGCAAGAGTTCGATACTGCATTCGCAAAGTGCGATGTCATACTCGGCCCCACTTCTCCAACCGCAGCATTTTCCATCGGCGGTATGACAGATCCACTGGCGATGTATATGTGCGACGTCTATACAGTCAATACGAATATCGCTGGAATCTGCGGCATTTCTTTGCCTGCAGGATTCGACGAGACTTCCCAAATGCCGCTGCCCGTTGGCATTCAATTGCAAGCCCAAGCATTCGCAGAACCAATGCTCTTGAAAGTTGCGCGCGCGTACGAACGCGTGCAAGGTGGCCGCAAGTATCCAACCGCGTGACAAATCACAATTTGGCGCGTCTATTTATAAATCTATGAAGGTCGCTTGAGCGCACCGTAACGGCGCATCGCCAATCGAAACTCGCGCACGATCCGCTCGGCTTCTATGTATCGCTCACCGAATGAGCCCACCGTCGCGGTCGCGTAATACATATCAGGTGGCTGACGACGAACAACAGTCAACTTTGCTGGCTCGCCACCCTGCGTATCAATATCGAATGTCCATGTTTCGCCAACGAGTTTCGAGCTCGCGACACCCATCTCTGCCAATGAGATTGCCTCATTCGCCGCCGCTGAAACATCTGACCAACGAACGCCATGCGCAGCAGAAGTGAGCGGGTCTGTGATCGCACCCTGCGCAGTCGCATGAAGAATCGCAACGACATCGCCACTCTGACTCTCACTCAGCAACATATTGGATGGATACTTCTCTCCAGGAAATTGCTCATTCGAAAGGACAGGATTTTCTTTGGGTTGGCATCCGCTGATCAGGACGCAAAGCATCGCCAAGAGCGGTGAAGATGTCGACTTTCGATTCATAACCGCACAGAGGTTACTCACTTCCCGCCATTCTTTCTCGCTCTCGCTTTCGCATTTGCGTTGCCTTTCGCTTCTGCAAGCGTGAAAATCTTGCTCATTGCGCTCGTTATTGAAAGCTTTTTCACCGCGCTCTGCGTGTGCCACGTCCACGCATTCTCCTGGGCATTCTCTTGGGCATTCTCCTGCGCATTCTTCAATTCTCTTGCACTGGCATCATCAACACTCCACACACGAAATCGCACCGATCGATGCGTGGTCAAAAATGTAAACGCTCCGCATGCAGACAACGCCTTCAAGCCGACGCCGGTTCTCTGCGCCAACACTGCGCGCGAAATCGCACGCGGAGATTCGATGGTTGGAGGGAACATCAAGCCGGACCATAAACCAATGTTTGGGCGTCGCGTCAATGCATAGCGACCATTCACGATCGCCAAAATCGCATCAACATGCAGCACACTCCGCGCGGCACGCCGACGAGGAGTGGGGATTTGATCTTGCTTTCCTGCCATATGCGCGCCACACATTCTGCGCACTGGACACTCACCACACTTGGGAGAGTTTGGCGTGCAAACCATTGCTCCCAGTTCCATCAATCCTTCGTTGGCCAACGCAGGATCACGCGACTCATCCACATAATCACGCGCGCGATTCCAAAGCCACGCTTTGCCGGCGCGCGAATCGCCATCAACATTTCGTCCGTGAATTCGCATCATCACTCGCGCGACATTTCCATCGACGATCGCTTCACGCTGCCCGAAGGCGATCGAAGCGATGGCGCCGGCGCAATAAGGTCCAATCCCAGGCAGGTTTTCCAGAGACAGACGGTCGCAAGGGATTTTCCCGTGATATTCCCCAACGATCACCTTGGCCGCCGCCTGCAAATTCCTTGCTCGGCGGTAATAACCAAGCCCCTGCCAAGCCGCCAACACCCGATCTTGCCGCGCCAGCGCCAGCGCACGAACCGATGGAAACTGCCGCAAAAAAGCCTTCCAAGCAGGGGAAACCCGAGCAACCTGAGTCTGCTGCAGCATCGCCTCGCTTACTAGGGTCCCGTATGGCGTCCGATTTCTTCTCCACGGCAAGTCCCGGCCAGCAATCTTGAACCACTTTTCAACACTTTGGGCAAGCGACCCCCGCGACTTGCCTCGCCGACGATTTCCTTGCGCAACCTCCATAAGAGCCATAGCGTAGGTATTCTTACCCCTCCTGCCATGGCAAAGCTCTTTTACACCATCGATGAAGCCGCAACTCGGCTTGGTAAGTCCGAAGCTGATCTCCAAGCGATGATCGATTCTGGACAATTAGAAGAATTCAAGATGCACGACCAAGTCCACTTCAAACGAGCAGTGATTGACCAGCTCGTTGATGATGACGGCATCGATCTAGAACTCCCTTTGGATGACGATTTCGATTTGGGTGATTCAAAAGCACCTGCTCCACCAGCGCTTTCGCTCAACGATGCTTCTGGAAGCGCAATCATCGATGATCTGAAGTTTGATGATGATTTTGCGCCAACTGCGCCAACTGCCCCGACTGCACCAACTGCTGCTGCGAGCCCGTCAATGGGACTTGACCTTGGTCTGGATGATTTGGATCTTTCAGATTCCGCTAAGGACATGCCTGGAATCCCAGTTGTCTCAGCAGCTTCAATAACCCCAAGGATTGAAATTACTCCACCGAATAATGATGAGCCTCTCGGGCTGCTTGATTCTGCAGATGCGAGCGCAATCGCACCAGCAGCAAAAGCGAAAAGTTCAGACGATTTGGGCTTAGATTTAGATTTGGGTTTAGATTTGGATTTGGATTTGGGTATGGACGATTCCAAGCCAAACAAGCCTGCTGTCGGAGGAATCGACATTCTTGGTGACAGTCGTGGCGACTCCGCCGCAGCAATGGCCGCCTCTGACGCCAGCGGATCTATGGCTCCCCCGCCGACGCGAAAACCAAAGTCCACTCAACTAGACGAGGATTACCTTGATGTTGGGGCGATGACAGGCTCTGGCAGCCTCTCGCTTGAAACTGTTGGATCAGGCAGTGGAATGCTTGATGATTCCACCGACTCGGACCAATCTTCCGTTGGAGCCGCACTTCTTGACGACGGCGGCGACGATACTTTTGGAACTGGCGCATCACTTGGTGGAGGAACCGGACTCTTCGCCGAACCCACCGAGATGGATGGCTTTGACCAAGAAAATTCATCCGTTCCAATGGCTGCATCTTCCACAGGCGGCGGAATGGTCGCGATGCAAGCCGAACGCGTCGACAGCGCGATGAGCGGAATGGGACTTGGACTTATGGTCGGAACGCTCGTGGCCATCATCTTGGCAACACTCGTCGTGATGGGAACACGAATGGGCGGTGGATCAGCACTCGCAGGAATGATCACCCAAGATCTGATGATGTGGTGCGGAGGTCTGGCGATTGCCACCTTGCTTGCCGGCGGCATCGGATTCTTCGTCGGCAAGTCAATCGAGTGATTCTTACTTCATACGGTCTTCGCGAGTGGGGTTTGGCAACCGCAGCTGCGTGTGCAATCATTATTCTTACTGGTCCTATTTGGTGGGTGATGATCGTCGTTGGCATTCTTTGGTTCGCCGCCGCCGCGTTTTTTCGAGACCCCCTCTTTCGCAAACCTGCGACCAATGATCCCGCAGATCTTGTCAGCCCTGCAGATGGCGTTGTTTCTGCTGTTCTGACCGTCGAAGATCATCCTGCAACCAACGGACCCGCGACCATCGTGCGAATTTTTCTCAGCGTTCTCGATGTTCACATCAATCGAATGCCTTGCGAATCGACGGTTGTTTCGATGAAGCACACTCCTGGGCAATACCTCGATGCTCGATCAGAGCAAAGTGCGAAAGTCAACGAAAGCAATTTGATCATCATCAAGAATACTGCTGGAGATCGCATCGGGGTCAAGCAAATCTCTGGCGCAATTGCGAGACGAATCGTCTGCCCGATTTCCGAAGGAGATTCTTTCAATCGCGGGCAACGCTTTGGAATGATCAAGTTTGGATCAACAACCGAACTGATTATTCCCACACGCGACGCAAATGTCATTCGTGTCAAGAAGGGCGACCGAGTTGTCGGAGGCGTCACGATCCTTGCGTCGTTTCCAACGCAGCCGATTGCTTCTTAATCAACCGGGCCTGGAGAAATATCGGGCGAAATGTCGGGCAGATTGTCGGGCGATTCCTTCGGCCACTCTGGTTGTGCACGCGTCAGAATCCGACGCACGCGAGCCAAGCCACTTGTGAATGCCGGACCAACTGCAAGCGCAACTTTTTGCAGCTCGCTACTGAATGGTCGTTGCCCATCGCGAAAGAGAACGACAACTGGACCACCCGTCGTCGAATCCAAATTCGGGCCAGCGAATGCAAAGACAGATCTCCCAGGCAGAACTCCTGCCAATTCCGCAAATCTTGCAGAGGAGGGATCGCTTGGGCCGAATCGGATAACTCCAGAATGCGCGGCAATTCGCGCACACCACAGACTTGCCAGATGATCAACTAAACCACCTGCAGCACGGCGCGCAAGGTCATCGCGCACATATCCCGCAAGACGATATTGCCCTTGATCCTGCAGAAAAATTGCTGCGTTGGTCCGGCCAACGCGCGCAATCAAATATTGTGTGCTCAACTCGACAATCGATTCAACTTCACTTTCTTGTGCCAAGAGCATTCGGCATTCTGTCTGCATTGAGGCGATTCCCTCTCGATCGCGCGCGCTCTCTTCTGCGCCTGCAAGATTTGCGCATGCCCCGCCAAGTTTTTCCTCAAGGGACTTTCGTTCCTGCGTCAATCGGCGGAACGCATTTTCCAAGACAACCAATCGCTCGCGGTTGACGCGATCGATCATCGCCTTCTCGATCTCGCTCGCAACTCGATTTGAGATCGATGCTTGGTTTGCCCAATGTTCGGTGTCGATCCAATCAGTGATATTCATTCTGAAAAATTCTGCAACGATGGTTGCCGACGGAAGTTCGCCAACAAGAAAGATTCCAGCAGATGGAAAAGCCCCGCGCAAAGTGGCCACAAGCCGCGCAGTCCGTTCGCCGATCATTGCCTGATCGATCACGATCATGTCAATCGAACGACCGCGTATCCAACTGATCGCATCACTTGCAGATTTAACTCGGTCAACGCGCGCAGTGCTCAGTGTGACTTGCAGCGCATCCGATGCATCGCAACTCGTTGGCCAAAGCATTTGCCCAACAAGCAAAACATTTGCGCGTCCATTGATTTGTCCTTTGACTCGCTGAAGTTGGCTCGTACGTTTCATAAATCGACTCCTCATCTGACCAATCGGTCAGATAAAGGAGTGCCTTGAACCATCTTGCGCAGATCTTGCGCAGATCTTGATTTTAATTTACTTTTTCGGCGTAAATCCATCTGGATATCGGGCGCGCCAAATGGTGACTGCTTCTGGCTCGCGTGGATAACGCACACGCAACCCCACAGAATCGGTCACTTCGCCTCGAAGCAGCATCGCTTCTGCGACTGCCAAACAATCACTCGCTTGAAAAGTCGGCGGCAAGATTGTCATCCCCGTGTCGATCGCGCGCTGGCGAATTTCCACAGGCAAGTGATCGTCCGCGATCAACACCATCGCACTCCCAAATCCAATCGCGTTCTCGACATTCCACCGAGACCACTGTGCACTTCGCACCGAAAGTTCTCCCGCCTCGTCTGCATCGATTGTTGTCATCCAACACTCATCCCCCTTTGCTGCCAGAGCAACCACAACTTCGCGCGCGCGCGGCCACCACTGCGATCGCACTCCCATCGCTGCGACAATTGCGGATGGAACATCAATCGCCGGAATCGAAAGTGCCTCGCACATTCCCTTTGCTGTTGCAATTCCAACACGCAGTCCAGTGAAACCTCCTGGCCCAGTCGAAATGGCGATGGCGCGCAGCTCGCCGCGAGCAATATTTGCATCTTCGCACAGCGCAATGATCGCTGGCAACAAGAGATCTTTCTCGCGCGGATCACCGATTGGATTTCGCTGCACGATCGATCCATCGCGACAACGAATCGCGACAGAGATCACACGCTGACTGGATTCGATTGCAAGAAGTCCGTGCATCACGACAACGCACGATAGAGAACAAGCGGCATGGCAGACTTCATAATTTCATCCGCAGATGGCAATGGCTTTGAAAGTTCGATGCTCACAACAACGCCACGCGCGTGATCGCTATTGATCACAACAAGTCCGTCGACTGGGCTTTCGATTCCCATCTCCGCGTGACAGTGGCCCACGACAAACAGTTTGGCATCAAAGCGCTTCAAAAGAGCTTGAATATGCGCTGGATCCTGCAGTCGACCCCAGACCATGCACCACGCAGTTCCACTGGGCGATTGATAATCCTCCAGAACCAATGCACGCTCGAATGCGCTATCGTCAAAATCCATTCTCCCTGGAACTGAATGTGAACACCACAATCCATTTTCGGCGCGAAGCACCAGCGGCATTGCCAGAATAAATTCGCGGATCGCAGTTGCAACTTCTTCGGCACGATCGTTGAAGACATAGTCCAGTCCATCATCGAACATCGCGACTTGATCACCACCGCCCTTACTGACACTCATGCGGTGGCACTGCGCCAATTCATGGTTTGCAAGCAGAGGATGCACTTGCAACGGATATCGACTTGCCAATTCAGCAACGATCGCCAAGTTGCGATACGAGATGTCCATACCACCAATAAGTGTTTCTCCGTGGATCAATTCGTGCAGCATGACATGATGATCAGGTGATTCATCCAACTCTGCTAAACGCACAATCGCTTCAAGATGTCCAGGGAAATCGTGAATATCGCCTGTTGCCAAAATTCTTCCACGAGCAGGCAGATGAACCGTCGACCCTCGGCGCAGCAGCGATGCCTCCATCGCTTCCGCTGCGCGCTCGAACGAATCGATCATCGCATCTGCATCGAGAAAGTTTAAGTCAGGAAGTGCCGTCACTCTTTTTTATTCCCGCTCTTGCTCACGCTCTCGCTTTTCGCATACGCCTGCATCGAAACGGCAAACACACCTTTGCCCGTTGCAGTTTCGATTTCGACTGGCGCATACAGAATTCCAGTGACACCTGTGACTGGCGCGATACGAATCAACACTGCGACATCGTCTTTGTTGCCAGGCCGAAGTCCCTCAAGTGTTGCGGTGATCTGCGGCGAAAGCGATCGAACGCTCTTGACCTGCGACCATTCTGGGCGAATGATCTTGCCGCGTTCTTTTGGGTTGTAATGCTCGATGACCATAGGAACCACAATGGATTCCCCTGTTCCCAATCGTCCCGCAACTGCGAGAGGTTCTGGGATGAACCAATATCGATCTGCCTTTGTCGGATCCGCTTTCGATCCTGTGCATTCATGTCGAATACGCATTGCGACCAAAGGGCAATCAGCGCGATCACTCTCGACGATCCACCAGAGTGGCATCGTCTCGCAACTTGTACTCGGCACAGTCCATCGCAACGTGTACGAATCTTTCGGCGCATCTTTCGCTGGATCGAATCCGACAAATCGCGGAGCGATTCCACCTGCGCTGAGTATCTGGAACGGCTTGCCGTCATCGCTTGCGACAACGATCGTTCCTTCAACGACAGACTTCAGCGCATCGATATATGCAGGAGTCACGCGGATTGGCAGACTTGCATCCGCTTTCAACATCGCCATTTGTGGAGCGCCATATCCCTCGAAGGTCAGAAAGACCTTCGCATCTTTTTCGCCAGGTGTTCCTGGGACATCAAGCGTCGCCAGCAATTCAACGGATGCATTTGGCGCAATCACTGTTCCAGCAAGAATGTTCACATCAGTGCATTTACAACTTGGAACCACCGACTTGATCGTCAGCGGTTGCGAACCAAGATTGCGAATCACAAACTTCGCAGGAAGCTTCGATCCTGGCTTGACTTTTCCAAAGTTCACCATTGGTGGCTCGATCGAAACTGGAGCGGGAGGCGTCGTTTGCTGTTGGGTTTGCGACAAAGAAACTGCCGAAGCCAAAACAGGTTTCTGAGTGACTGCAACAAATAAAACCAACAAAATTAAAAGTGATCTTGGCATCAAAGTCATAGTGCCCATATCGTACGCCTTACTCAATGGAACTTTTCACCTTCGACAACCTCATCGCGTTTGTCACGCTCAGCGGTCTGGAAATCGTTCTGGGCATCGACAATGTGGTTTATATCGCCATTCTGTGTGGTCGATTGCCAGAAAAACAGCGAGAACTTGCCAGATTCTGGGGACTTTCATTGGCAATGGGCATTCGCATCCTGCTCTTGCTGTGCATTGACTGGCTTGCGAAACTGACAACTCCCCTCTTTGCTATGTCCGTCATGGGCCATTCTTTCGAGCCAAGCGTTCGCGATCTTGTGCTGGGAATCGGCGGGCTTGTTCTGATGACCAAAGCTGTGCTAGAGATGCATCATCAAGTCGAATCGACGCACGAAACCTCCAAGCCCACCGCCAAGCGCGCTGCACTTTCGATCATCCTCGCTCAGATTTGTTTGATGGACATCATCTTCTCAATCGACTCGGTCATCACTGCGATTG
>Ga0209086_10001497_pt1 | contig 18966 bp, 26 predicted proteins | sample M_130207_XF_Meta_FD_187312 | JGI IMG/M metagenome (GOLD analysis project Ga0209086, IMG submission 187312) | Freshwater microbial communities from Lake Montjoie, Canada to study carbon cycling - M_130207_XF_MetaG (SPAdes) (version 2) | ecosystem: Environmental > Aquatic > Freshwater > Lake... | reverse complement strand
CGGCCGCATGGCCGGACGCGGCACCCGTGGCCAACGCGGCCGCCGCCTGACACGGTAACGCAAACGTGATGCAAGCCGGGCAAAAATAAATCGCCCGGCTTGCAATAAAAAGATTGACCGCCCTGCAACGCATTGGATAAGTTAATCAGACCAGCGCAAACGCGCCGCAACACGGGAGCACAGCACAATGTCTAACGAAATTCTCAGCTACACGATCAGCAACGCGGTCTCCGGCCATTGTTTCGGCATCTACGAAGGCACGTCCAAGGACGACGCGCTCGACACGCTGGCGCGCGATGCGGGCTATGAAGATTATTTTGATGCTTGCGAATCCGGCTTCGACGGTGACGACTTGATCGCGACCGAGATCGAGTCGGCCTGACGCGCTAAGGACGGCCCACGGGCCGTCTCATAGCGCGCCAGAGTGGCGACGCAATACGGGAGCAACGATCATGACCAACACAAGCTACAACGGATGGACGAACTACGCCACGTGGCGTGTGAACCTTGAGATCTTCGACGGCATGGATCTCGCGGAATGGAACCTTGACCGCTTTGATATTTTCGAGCTAGCCGACTGGCTGAAAGAATATGCGGGCGACGTGATCGAGCAGACATCGACGCCCGGTCTGGCGCGCGACTACGCCATGGCGTTCTTGGCTGATGTCAATTGGGGCGAACTCGCCAGGGCGATGAACGAAGCGCAAGAGGAGTTGGACGTATGATGCACCTCGCCATTGCCTTCATTCTGTTCATCATTATTCCCTTCGCGCTAGTCGGCGCGGCCGCCCTGTGGGAGCACCTGACAAATGACACAGACACCGATTATCGAGATCCGCGCATCTGACGGGAGCCTGACGGGCCACGTCGCCCGCGTGCGCTACCTGCCGACGCTCGCGCGGCGCTGGCGCGGCGTGACGACCGACGGCCGGATCATCTACGGTCGGACGGCCCAGCGGGTCGCGCAGGCCATGCTGGCGGAGCGCCGCGCATGACCGACGCGGATCGCGACTGGTTCGCGCACTATGCGGCCGTCAAGGCACGCATTGCGACGGGGCTACGCCCCGGCGCAGCAACGCCACCGGCACCACCACCGCCACCACCGTTACCACCGCCACCACCGCCAGCGCCGTTGGCAGATCCGCCCGTGCTGTATAAGACCGACACGGCTTGGATACGGCTCACGCGGGCCGAACGGGCGGCGCTGCCACACGTCAAAGAACGCGCGGCCAAGCTAGCAGGCAAGGCCGCGCGGCAAGCCGCGACGGCCGAACGCATGGCGCGCTACCAGCTGACGCAAGAGCAGCTCGCCGAGCTGTGTGCGGACATCACGGCCGCGCACAAGACGACCTGGCTGGTGCTAGTCGGCCGGTCACCGGCTGCCGCACACCTGCGGCCACGGCTGGAGGTCTACCGGCGCCTGTTGGCGTTGGGTTGGACCTACTCGGCCATTGGGAAAGCCTGTGGGCGCGACCATAGCACGGTCATGTATTACATCAGACGATGGGGGACGACAGATGAGCAAGCGTAAAGCACACCCGCAAGCGCAGGACGCGCCGCAGACGATAGAGCAGACCCTACAGGACCGCGAGGCGACGCACGGCGACTTCGCGGACGTAGCGGCCTACGCGCAGCTCATGAAGGAGATCCTGCGCAATTCGACAGGCTACCGGCGCATGAACGACGCGCAACGCGAGTCCTGCGAGGCGTGGCTGTCAAAGACCGCGCGCATCATGGCGGGCGATGTCGACTATGACGACCACGCGCACGACATCGCGGGCTATGCGACGCTCTACGTGCGGGCCTGTGGCGCACGCCATGCCGAACGCGCAGCGGCTGACGCGCTGGCGGACATCGAGGCGGCGCTCAATCCTGCGCCGCGCTACGCGCCCGGCGACGTGACCGTGACGCTGGTCAACGGCGCGGCCGCAGCGTGAGACCGCACGCGACACGGGCCGCGTTCGAGCGGCTCAAGCGCGACGCCTGCGCCGAATGCGAGATCGACTCGGCGACGTTCGATGGCCGGTCACGCGTACACGCCGCCAGCACCGCCCGACACCTCGCGTGGTGGCGAGCGCGCGACAGCCTGCTGGTCTCGTATCCGCAGCTAGGCCAGTGGTCCGGCGGGCGCGACCCGACGACGGTCTGGCACGGCGTGCAGTCGTTCGACGCTTGGCTGGACGGACGGGAATTCGAAAGCGCCCTGCGCAAGCGCACTAGGGCGCTGGAGTACTACAGAGCAAAGAAAGCAAGGGGCGAGATATGACCGAGGATCTGGACGACCTGACACTGATCTACATGTACGGGTTCAAGAATGGGAAGGACAGCCTGAAGGACGAAATCGAGCGATTGTTGCTGATCGAGCAAGGCTCAGCGGAACCGTGCGACACGTGCGGCTGGCGCATGAAATTTCCCAACGCAGAATGTCGTAACTGCGAAAACGCAAAACTGCGCGACGAGATCAAGCGGTTGCGGGCGGCGCTGCAAGCCATCGCGCAATGCCCGATTCCGGTGCGGATACCGGGTCGGGTTGAACTGTGGAGCTTGGCGGTGCAGATGCAAGAGACCGCTATCGCGGCGCTAAGGGAGGCGTCCGATGATGCTGCGCCTTGATCCGCCCCTGCCAGTGGTGACGCCCCAAGGCAAGGGCCTAGCCCATGTGCTGCTGGATTATGGGGCGGAGCATGATTTATGCTGGGTCGTCTTTCAAAACGACGGCGAGTGCTGGACGTGGCGCAATCAAGACATCCGGGCCGAGACGAACGTGACATTCGGGAGGAAATGAGATGATCGACATCAACAAGAAATACCGCACACGCGATGGCCGGGAAGTTCGCATCTATGCGGTGGATGGGGCTGAATGCCTTCCCGTTCACGGAGCAATCAAATGGGTTACAGGTAAAGGATGGGAACCGCATATTGCGGGATGGCGTCCGTGTAGTTGGACTAAAAATGGAAAAGCAGTAGATGGGGAAGAGTTTTCTTGTGACCTCATCGAAGTGAAGCCCCGCATCAAGCGGACACTGTGGGTGAGTGTGTACCCGGACGAGATTACTTGGCTTGGCGTCGAAGGTTACGCAATTGGGGACGGGTGCCTTGCTCGCGTGAAGGTCGAGATCGACTGCGAAGAGGGAGAGGGGCTGTGAAGGCACTCGCGACGCGCGACAAGCTGATCGCGCAGCACTACATCGCCGGGCGCAAATTGACCGACATCGCGCGCTTGTTCGGGCTGCGTTCGCCGGGGCACGTCAGGATTATCGCAAGGCGCACAGGCGCACCGCCGCGCAAGAACGGGAGGCCGCCCCATGATCGACCATAAAGCCGCCCTGCGGGCACTGGCGGCGCAAGATGGCTGCAAGGCGTCGCTGCTGGCCGCTGCGCACATCGAGTACATCGAGCGGCAGCTCGTCAGCTCTCGGAACTACTCGGAGAACCTCCGGCGCAAGCTGGAGCGCGTCCGCCACCAGCGCAACGAGCTGCGGCGGCAACTGATGGAGAAAGAAGATGATTGAGGTAATTTCTGTGCTGATAATGATCCCAGTGGTTGTCATGGCTTGGGTTGGAATGGCCGCAGTCTGTCACCTTTTTTGGAGTAACTTTTTCAATGATTGAGTTTATGAAACAATATTAACTAAAAAAGACATGCGTCAGACATAAAACCGCAATAAGCTCCGCCGCGAACGACGGAGGCGGTGACATGATGCTAAGTGCGGCAGAATTGCAAACGCTGATCGTGCAGATGGGCAGCACCGCACGTGTCGCCGAGCATATCGGTCGAAACGAAAGCACAGTCCGATACGCGATCCGGCGCAACAAGCCGATCCGCGTATCGGATCTGATTCGCACCGCCAGCCTGCTAGAAGCCGAAGTGGCGGCGCTACGTGCGGCGCGCGATGCCAAGCCTCCGATCCGCACGCGCATTATTCCAGCAAGAGAAGGACGCTCGACCCGCGTCGTCGCGATAGGCGACACGCACGACGAACCAGGCATGGCCAAGGACCGCTTCAAATGGCTGGCGCGGCATTGTGTCGCACGTATGCCCGACAGAATCGTCCAGATCGGCGACTTCGCGTCGTGGAACTCGGTGTCGTCTCACGAGGAGCGCGGCAGCCTAGGCTACGCGCAGCGCCCTAGCTTTCAGGAAGATCTGCAATCCTGCGGCGAGGCGATGGCCGCGTTTTATAAAGAGACCTCCGGCCTGAGCATCCCGCTAGAGTTGGTCTGCGGCAACCACGAGGATAGAATTCAACGCTTTGAGAACAAAACGCCAGAAACTGTTGGAACTTTATGGGCGCAATTCGAAGACCTGTGCTCTAGGCATCGCTGGCGGCTCCACCTTTACGGGCAATGGTTGATCATCGACGGGGTCGGGTTCATCCATGTGCCGATGAACATCATGGGCCGCCCCTACGGCGGACAGCAGGCTGAGAACCAGATCGCAAACCACGCAACGCACTCAATCGTGTTCGGTCATACACACCGCGCGTCGTTCCGCAAGACGCCCAAAATCGGCGCGAACCATTCCATAGAAGTCATGAACTTGGGCTCAGCCATGCCACACGGCTACGTGGCCAAATACGCTGGCACGGCGACGACCGGCTGGAGCTACGGCGTGTACGAGCTGGAGCTGCGCGGCGGCCACGTCGTGTCCCACACGTTCACGTCAATGGCGCAGCTTGAGGAGCTGTATGCCTGATGCCGGGGCTACACCCGCACGAACGCCTTATTCACGATCTTGTGAACGAGTTCCGGTATAAATGGAGCGGATCACAGACCGAATTTCGCATGGCAGAGGAGTTGATCGCGCTAAATCTTGTGATCTTGGCGCAGGAGCAAACGATACAGGATCTGTTGAAGGATCGACATTTGGCATTCTATCGTGAACCCCCAAGAACGGACGCGCCCAATGGATGAAGACAACAACGACAACGTGGTCCACATCGACGACTCCGAACCAATGTTCTTCAACGACATTGTGTCGCAACGAGCCATTGCATTCGTAACGCTGGCGCATTTTTCCGAAACATCAGTGGACAAAAAAACAAAAGAGTTGACGCTCTTGATGATGCAGAAACTCATCACGTCCATCAAAACGCCATCGACGGCGGAACTCAAAACGATAAACTAGGCGACCGCCCCGGCTATCAACCGGGGCGGCGCTCTCATTTTACGATCTTCAATCCCGTCGTGGGCGGCGCTTCCAGCATGTTGCGCAGCTCCGACTTGCTGTGGTTGCGCGCCATGTCTGGCGTGGCGAAGACGTGCTTCTTGGTCATGTGCGCGCCAGACGCCAGCCGCCCCATGTCCACCCACCCGGCCTCCTTGAGCGCGTGCAGCAGCGCCGCCTGCGGGATCTTGACGCCCGCCGGAGCGGACGCGACCAGACGGTCGCAGAGCGCGAAGAACGGCGAGCCGATCACGCCGCGCGAGAACTCGCCAGCCTTGACGCGGATCAGGTCTACAAGGAAGCTCTCCGCGATGCTCATGCCATGCTCAACCAGGTTCGCCTTGAACTCGGTGAACGGCGGCGCGGCCGCCGGATTGAACTTCGACACGTCGCGGGCGTGCATCCACGCCGCGACCTTTTCGAACCCTCCGGCCTTGTACCAAGTCCACAAACGGTCAGCATCCGCCGGTTCCATCCGGGGCGCGTTAGACCAGAGGCAGAACCAGCGGCGGTCCTGCGAGGGAATGCTGATCGGCACCGGGTCGTTCGTGAACGCCAAGACGAACATGCGGTTCAGCATGTTGTAGGGGTGCAAGCCCTTGCGGTTGACGACGATCATGTCGGGCGGGGCGGCGATGACGGGCTTCAGCTTGTTCGCCAGCGCGCGGCGCTGCGCCGCCTCCGGCTCCTTCAGCTCGTTAAGGATCAGGATCTCGCTCTCCAACTGGTAGCCCCACTGCGACGACAGCGCGTCGTTGTCGATCAAGCCACGGTTGCGCAAGTTGGGGCCGCACACCGCCCAGATGAACGGTGCCCACATGCTGTCCTTGCCGCAGCCTTCGTCACCGCCGTGCAGCGCGGCGTGGTTGATCTTGATGCCGGGGTTCTGGATCTTGAACGCCATCATGTTGAGGGTGTGCTCCAGCTCCTCCGGCTCCGGCACCAGCAACCGGCAGTGGTCCAGCCACGGCGTCACGTCACCGGGCGTCACGCCCGATACGTCCGGCCGCGCGTTGCGCCAGCGGTTGCCGTACACCTCGCCGTCACGCGCGACCAGCACGGCCTCGCCAGCGGCGTAGGTAACACCGCGCAGCAGCCGGGCGTTCATGGCTTGGCGGTTCTCGTCGAAGCAGATTGACGCCTCAACTTTGCGCCCATTGTGGATTGACTGGCAGGGAACGTGGCGATAAATCGCGTTAAAGGTGGTGCGGCCCAGCTCGCGACAGTCGCGGATGTCGAAGAACGAGTCGTCGTCCAAGATGTAGGCGAAGCGTTCGTACCAGTCGGTCTTCTCGACGCGGCCCAGCTCCTTGCGCTCCACGTCCGCGATCACTTTCGCGGCATCGTCGGAAAACATCTCGGTCGGCGTCAGCTTGGACAGCGTGTTGCTCATGTGTTCGGCCAGCAGCTCGTCGCGCAGGCCAGGATTGACGCGCGGCCCACCATTATCGCAGACCCAGCCCAAGAACGCACGGCTGTTGAAGTCCTCGCAATGGCCGTGGTAGCAGCAGAACGAGCGGTCAAGGGGCTTGTAGCGCGCTTCGATCTGGCCGTCCGTATGCTGGGCGCTGTTCGGGCAGACGACGCCCATCCAGCCCTCCGCGTTGACATTGGACAGCACCAGCCCTTGATCGTTCAGCCACTCCAAGACGCTGTCCTTGCCGGTGTCGCGCAGGCGGAAGCTCACGCCCTGCGCCGTGTCGGCCTCGGCTGGCGTCACGCCAAGCGCGGCGCAGATTCCCGGCAAGGTAAACTCGCGTTCGGGATTAAAGGAAACGAGCCTAGCCTTGAACCCATCGCGTCCGGGTTTAAGGTTAGTTGAACCCGGAATGCGGAAGTTCCGCACGGCGTTGGTCGCGCCGGGGTCGGTGTAACCTGCGGCCGCAATCGCCTTGATTGCTGCGGTAAATTCGCCCTTGGTCGGCTGGTCGCTGAAGGCGTAGCCCCACTGGAACGACCCCGGCGAGGTCTCGATGACCCACGTCGGCGGCAACGGCGGTGCCTTCGCCTTCGTGCCGACATCGTCCAGCATCAGGCACAGCACGTACTCGCAATTGGACGCGCTGGCGCTTGGCTGACCTTCGCTGAAACGGTCAACAATGAACGATCCGGTGTTCATGTACCAAGCTTCGCCCGCCTTTGGCGTGCGCGTCGGCAGGTATGCGGGCCACGTATATTTCAGCGTCCCATCGCCGTGCGTCACCTGCTTGCCGTTGTGCATGACCGGCTTCTGCTTGACCAGCAGCGGCGTCTCGCCGTGTTCGGCCAAGCCTTGGATGAATTCGATAAAGTCTCTCATGTGACCCGTTCTCCCCGTTTATTTCCCGTAACGTCTCATCGTGTGCACCTCTATGCCGAGTGGTATTCCCTCGGCCCACGTCGGTGTGGAGCACATGATCCGCTTCATCGCCTCGACCGTACGGTCGGGGTCGTCCGTCTCCAGGACGATCTCGTCGTGGACATGCAGCACGGGTTCGAACCCCTCCGCGTCCAGCATCCGCAGCGAATAGCGCAACAGGTCGTTGGCCGTCGCTTGCGTCACATTCTCGCACGCCAGCCCCTTCCAGAGCCGGGCGCGGGGCCATTCCTTCGCATCTGCTGCGGGTTTCCATGACGCCTTGGCGTAAGTGACGCCCTCGGTCTCCAGCCGCGCGAAGGGATAGCAAAGCACGCGGCCAGAAGGCAGAGCGTACCAGAGGTGCGATCCGTCGAACAAGTAGGTAATCCGGCCAGCCGTGAACTCGTGACCCTTGTGGCGCATGGCGCGCGTATACGCCTGCTCCAAATCCTGCCAGAACGGCAAGGCCCAGGTGTTCGCCTTGCGCCAGCCGTCCACCATGCGCTTGGCCTCCGGTTCTGGCAACGCCAGACCGTAGACGCGGCCCATCGCGGCGAACGCGCCGACACCGCCAGCGAAGCCACAGGCGAGTTCTTGGACTTTTCCAACCTGACGTTGGTCAGGCGTCACGTCGTCGAACTCGACACGAAACGTCGCCATCGCGTTGACTTTGTAGACATCGCGGCCGCTGCGGAACAGCTCCAGCTTGGCGTCGCCACGGCCCGACAACCACGGATTGACGCGCGCCTCGATGGACGACCAGTCGGCCACGGCGAGCCAGTTGCCATCGCTCGCCAGCAGCGCGGGGCGTAGCATACCCTTCAGCACGTCGGTCACGCGGCGGCCGTACTGCGGCACGATCTTGTGACCGCGCACCATCGCCTCGCGCGTCTCGGTCGGCTCCTTGGCGCACTTGCGCGCAAAATTGTGGACCTGCGCGCCGTAGGACGACGCGCGCCCGGTGGCAGCACCGCCAGCGAACACGAACGCGCCACGGACGCGGTGGTCCTCGTCGTCGGCCAGCGCAGCCAAGCGGCTGAACTTCGCCACGCTGGACGCCCACAGGTCGTCAGCGCACTGGATCACCTCGGCCACGTCGGGCGGCACCTCGTCGGGGTTTTCGCTGGCAAACGTCAGCAGGTTGGCGCGGACGTTCTTGTCGATGGACATCTTCTCGACGCCGTCCTTGTGGACGCTCATCAGCTTCAGCGCCTCAGGACCGACACGGTCTTGCACCCACTGACGCATCTTCGGGCTGCGCACGCTGGTGATGGCACCCTGCGTCACCTCGGCCACGATCTGCTGGATCTCCACCAACTCGTCGCTGGCGTACTTGACCGCCGCGTTGCACAGCGCCAGATCGACGCGCACGCCCCGGTCGTTGATGCGCTCGTTGACGTGGTAGTCAGCCAGCTCTTCGGGCGACAGGTCGCGCAGGCTGCGGCTGATGGCGCGCATGGCGCGCACGTCCTGCTCGCAATAGGCCACCATCTCGGCCATCAGCGCCGGATCGTCGTTGAACGTCCCGTCAGCGCGGGGAACCGACAGCAGGCGGATCAGTTGCGACCCGCGATGGTCCTTCTTCATGGTCGCGCCGCTGAACCGGCCCACGTCCTCCAGCGAGCCGGGCGCGCAGTTGGCGCGGGCTTGCGTCGCGGTGCAGTAGAACTGCGACAGCGACGGCTCGCGGATGCCTTGGTCGGGGCAGAGGACGAACCAAAAGATAAGCCGCTCGAAGGCGGCGTTGTGTGCTCTGATCTGGCCTGTGTGTTCCGCAACGCGTCGCGGAAACGGCTGGTCGGGCGTCCATGTGACGACTTCGTCGTCGTCAAAGGCGTAGGACATGCACAGCACGGACGTGGAACGGTCCTGCGCGTAATTGTAGACGCCGCGCGAGCGAAGGTCGCAGCGGCTGCGCGTCTCGAAGTCAAGCCAGAGTGTTGTCATGATTTTTCTCAGTTACTCGCGGGCGCTGCTGGGGGAGGGGCAGCAGCGCCCGCTTTCACTCTCCCTTACGCGCGGCGACGGCGACGCGAATCAGCGGGAGCTTCAGCCGGAGCGTCAGCGACGGGAGGCGCGTCTGCTTCGGTCGAACCACCATCCATGCCCATCCACTCCACGATGTCAAACACCGGGGTGTAGATGCGGCCATAGGACTTGTGCATATAGTGCTCTTTCTTCAGACGAACAACCGGGACCGGTTTCGTCTGGTCCTTCTCGACCTGGCTGGCGATGGCGAGCGCCAGCGCCTGCACAGCACGCTTGCCGCCTACGGACGTGACCGTGTAGCGAGCTTCCATGTCCTTGTCATCACCGGACACGCACTTCAGCGACATGCCGACCTGCGTCTCCCAGCCACGCTTGGCACCCGCCGGGGCGGCGTCAAGCTCTGGCAGCGGCGACGACACCGGCACCATCTTCTCGCCCAGCACGTCACCCTCGCCCCAAGCAATAAAGCCGTGGACGAACGAGAACGGGTTGATGGCCCAAGTTGCGCCGTCCTCAATTTCGGTCTGGTCAGCGCCGAACACCCAGTGTCCGGTCTTGTCCATCTTGAGGATGACGCTGCCACCAGCATCAGACACGCCGGTCTTGATGCCGCGCAGGGAGTCCGCCAGCGAGGCGGCGGAGGGAAGGTTAGCGTTGCCGAAAACAGTGAGATTTGACATTCGTGTGTTCCTTTAGATAAGTTTACCAAGAGCGGCAGCAAGCTGCTTACCGATCTGCGACACTGCCGGGCGAGGATCATCCTCGGTTGCCAGAGTGTTGCCCGTTGAGATAGACACGACGAGGTCAGCAGGCAGCGGGAGCTTCTGCTTCTTGAGCAGCTTCTCCGCCTTCGCCGGACTGACGACCGAAGTCTCCACCAATTCCTCTGTAGTCAGACCGAGACGCTCCAGCGCCGACAGCGCCACCTCGTCGTCGATCCACTTGCGCGCCGAGCGCTTCGGCACCAGCTTGTAGCCTGGCACCGACAGACCTTCATCAAGCATCTGATACGCGAGCTCGTTCACGCCGCTGATCCATGCCTCTAGCAGTTCAGCCTGCTTAAGATAGACACCAATCTGCGCCGCGTCTATGGCATGCAACTTATTTTTTAGCGCTCTATCCACAGCTCCGGTCATGACCGGGCAGATTGGCTTGGCCGCGCACCACCGGCAGTGGTCGCCAGACGAGAGCGGGGCGTCGGAGAGCATCGCGCCGCGCACGGCGAGGACCAGCTCGCGTTCGAACGACGCGATGCGTGACGGGTACGTCACCCACCGCTTGACACTGGGCGGCTGCACGATGATGCACTCGATCTCGGTCACGCCTTGGAACGCCCACATCGTGGCGGGCGTGCGCATGGCGGCAGCGGCGTAGAACATCGCCTGCGCGTTCTCTTCCACGTCCACGGCGACACCGGAGCCAAACTTCCAATCGAGGACGATGGCGCGGTTGCCCAGCCGTCCGATCAGGTCGGCGGAGCCGAACACGCCCGGCAGCGCGGTGTCGAAGCCGACGACCTGCTCAACGGCGTATTCCATCTCTTTGTTGGGGTCGATCTCGTTCAGCGCGTCCAGCGCCGGGCGCAGCTTGGCGTCGATCAGGTCTTGGTCAAGCGTGATACCCTCGTAGACCGTGCCGAGGTAGCTCTCAGGCGTGCGGTCGGTCGTCAGGATCTCCGCGATGACGTTGTGGAGCAGCGTGCCCTCGTCCGCATATTTGCTAGACGGCTTCTCTGGCATCTGCTGGACAAGCTTGACCGAGCCGGGGCAGGCCATGACGCGCTTGGCTGTGGAGCCGCCGACGATAGTGGAGTGTTGGGCCATTCGTGAACCTTTCGTGTTTTTAACAAGCCGGACACTAGACAATCTTTTGCAGTCATGCAATACCTTTTTTTGCAACGGGAGCAGAAAAATGCTTGAGAAAGAAATCGAGGCGTATTTCATCTGGACGGTCGCCCGCATGGGTGGGCGGACGTACAAGTTCAAGTCGCCCACGCTGCGCGGCGTGTCGGATCAGGTGGCGTGCCTGCCCAACGGCCAGACGTGGTTTGTGGAGCTTAAGAAGAAGGGCGGGCGGCTGGCACCGCTCCAGACAAAGTTTGCCGCTGACATGCTGGCGTTGGGGCAGGACTACGCCTGCCTGTGGTCGCGCGAAGAGATCAACGAGTGGGCGCGGGAGACGGGATGCTGAAGCTCAGACCGTACCAAGACGACGCGGCAGACTTCCTGTTCGAGCACGACACCGCCATGATCCTCGCGCCGGTCGGCGCGGGCAAGACCGCCATCACGCTGACCGCGCTGGCGGCGGCGGTGTCGGACGGCTACGCCCGGCGCTGGCTGATCCTCGCGCCCAAGCGGGTCTGCACCGACGTGTGGCCGGTCGAGCGGCCCAAGTGGGCGGCGGGGCTGACGATGGCGCTGGCGGTCGGCACACCGGCACAGCGGGCGGCGGCGTTAGCGTCCGACGCCGATGTGGTTGTGATGAACTACGACAACATCCAGACGCTCACCGACGCCGACATGGCCCGCTTCGACGGCGTGGTGTTCGACGAGCTGACGCGCGTCAAGAACCCCAGCGGAAAGCGGTTCAAGGCGCTGGAGAAGCTCCTCAAGGGCGTGCGCTACCGTTGGGGCTTGACCGGGTCGTTCACGTCCAACGGTCTGGAGGACGTGTTCGGGCAGTGCAAGATCGTCGATCAGGCGCTGCTGGGCCGGTCCAAGGGCGCGTTCCTGCAACGCTACTTCGTCTGCATCAACCGCGACTTCGGCGAGTGGTCGCCACGCAAGGGATCGTTGGAGCAGATCATGGCGACGATCAAGCCCGCCACGTTCGTGCTGGAGCCTGGTGTGTACGCCGACAAGCTGCCGCCGCTCCACACGGTCGAGCTGGCGTGCGACATGACCGACATCAGGCCTTACAACGTCATGAAGCGCGACCTGATGCTGGAGCTAGGATCGGCGCAGGTCATCGCGGCCAACGCGGCCGCCGTGACCAGCAAGCTCCAGCAGATGGCCTCCGGGTTCGTCTACCACAGCACCTCAACCGCCAGCGACAGGCCGGGCAAATTTGACGTGGACAAGCGCGCGATCTGGATCAGCGGCCACAAGTTCGACCGGCTGGTTGAGCTGCTGGACGAGAACCAGCGGGCCAACACCATCGTCGTCTACAACTACAAGGAGGAGCTGGCCGAGCTGCGCCGCCGGTTCCCGCACGCCCAGACGATTGACGACGCCCGCGCCATTGAACGCTGGAACGCGGGCCAGATTGAGCTGCTGCTGATCCACCCCAAGTCGGCGGGCCACGGTCTCAATCTGCAACACGGCGGCAACAAGATCGTCTTCGTGTCGCTGCCGTGGTCGTTGGAGCTGTACGAGCAGACGGTCGGACGCCTGCACCGGGGCGGGCAGACGCAACCGGTCTGGTGTTATCTGCTGCTTTGTAATAAGACTATCGACGAACGGATCTGGTCCGCCCTGCGCGACAAGCGCGCGATCTCGGACATAGCCCTAGAGGAACTGAAAGCATGACCCAAGACGAAGCGCGCCAACTTTGGCGGTACGACCAAGGCAAATTGTATTGGTTGATATCGCCTAACCCCCGCACAAAAATAGGCGCTGAAGCGGGCTGCGTACACGGCAACGGATACCGCGAAGTTGGCATCCGAAAAAAAGTTTACGGAGTACATCGGATTGTGTTTTTAATGTTTCACGGATACATCCCAAAACGAGTAGACCATATAGACGGTAATCCGTTAAACAACGACATCGAAAATTTGAGAGCAGCAAACAACAGCACGAATGGTTTTAACAGAAAGATAAGCGTGAATAATTCGTCCGGCGTAAAAAACGTTTCGCTGTGTAAAGCGATAGGAAAATGGAAAGTATCGCTGCTTTGCGATGGGGTATCATACTATTACGGCGCGTTTAGCTCTTTAGCCGACGCAGAAGCTATGGCTGCGCGCGCTAGACTTCAACTGCATGGCGATTTTGCGAGGAACAAATGACAATGAATTGGCGAACCCTCAATAAGAAGCTGCCGTCGCTGTCGGAGGCGGCGGTCCAGCAGTTGCTGCATGACGAACTGGTCGGGATGCGCCGGGGCACTGTCGTGGTCCGCCTGCATCAGCGGTTCACGGCCCTGCGGGCCACGCGCGAGCGTGACGAGCTGCTCGCTACGCTCCGGGCCGCGCAGCCATCTCCTTAGCGGGGGCCGCCACGCGGGCGGGCGCTAGCGTACAATTTGGAAGACGCGTTTTCAATGTCGTTGAGGACCGATTTACCGATGGGGTTCTCGGTGAAGCGTTTACCTTCCGCGACTTGTTGGTCGCCCGCGTCGCCACGGCCTTGTTCTACGCCTCCGAAATATTTCTGCATTAACGCGCGCGTAAGGATTTCTTCCGAATACGCCTTAGCGCTGTCGGGCATCATGCCTGCGTCGCGCAATTTCTGCACGCCTCGGTGAATGGACTCATGCACAAGCGTGCTATCGTGTTGGCCGGTGGACATGATCTGGTCTGTGCTGGGCGTATACGTTCCGCCCAGACTGAGTTGCCTGCCTTGCGTGACCGCTGGCGGCGCGGTTACAAACTGACGTGGGTCGTACCCGACCGCTGCCGTGGGGCTGGACTGCGCCGCGAGCCAAGCTGAATAAAGGCGGTCTGCCATTGCAGGGTCTATAGCTTGCAGCCCAAGTTTTCCGACCGCGTCGTTGTTAAACGCAGACCGCATTTCCATAAAATCTTTAGGCATACGCATCCGCGTGCCGGGCTGAAAAAACGCCGCTGAACGGTCGCCGTAAGCCGAGTCGTATTGTTTTGCGTTCGCCAGTTCTTCCGGCGTGGTCCAGCCTACCGGACGCTTTGGAACGTCCAGCATCTTGTTCTGCGGCGTTGATGAACCGAATAACTGTTCCATCCAGTTCATTTTGCCATCTCCCTAGCCTGCACTTCCACCTCGTTGACGCGGCGTATCCAGCCGCGCCCGAAGGTCTTGTAGGTCGAGAGCCGGGCCAAGAACTGCACACGCTCGCGGCACAGGTTGTCGATGACGACGCCCGGCTCGATCATGCTGACGGCCTTCAACGTGCGCGGGCCGATCATGCCGTCTGTCGGGACCGCCAGCGACGATTGCAGCGTCCTGATGGCGCGCACGGGGCCGGAGTTCACCGCGAAGTCGAACATGGCGAAATCCACGCCTGCTGGCAGGTCATCGCCACGCACGGCGTCCCAGTACCGTTCCTTGTACAGCGGCGCGACCTTGGCGGGCGTCAGCGCCCGCATCTCGGCCTCGCTCACGTCGTGGTCCACGTAGGACTCCCACGTCGCCTTGGTGACGCCGAGGTTTGTCATGCCTCCAGGATCTTTCGGATTGCAGACGTAGCCGCCCTCATGCGCGAGCATCAGCTTCAAGGAACGGTCGAAGTTGGACTTCATTTGGACGCCACTCCCTTGACCTTCTCCAGCGTGCGAAGCCCGCCCATTCCGAGTAGGGCGAAGACCAGCTCCCACAGCATCCCATCGAGCTTGGGAGGGGCCGCCAGCGCGATATGCAGGCTGGTGGCTACCCACATCAGCAGAGGCGCTGCAACGTACTGGTAAGCCAGCGCAGCGCCGCACACCCAGCCGATGAACGGACGCCAGCCCGACACGAACAGGTTCGAATTGGCAGCCTCGACGACGTTGACATCGGTCTGGCCCTTGTCCCACGCCTGAAGGCTGGAGCGCAGCTCGCCCTCCGCCTTGGCCTTGGCCTGCGGATCTGGGACGAACTTGTCGAGGACCTTGAGCGCTGCCGCGATGGCGTCGTCGATGCCGAATGCCATTATTTGTCCGCCTTTGCGTCTAGCTTGTCATCAATACGTTGAAGCATGTCTTCAATGCGTTTCATCCGCGCGTCGAGGTCCGCGCGGGGGACGTAGGTCTTGGGCAGATCGACCTCGATCCGGTGGATGTCCTCGCGCAAGTCCTTGACCGCGCCCCACAGCTCGCGGGCTAACCAGCCCACGACCGAGAGGGTGATGCCTCCGGCGATATTGATAAGCGTCTGAGGTTCCATGTCACCGGGCCATTGAGTTGCGGTTATCTTGGGGCGGCGCGAGCCGGTTAATCGTCAATATGGGCGAGCCGTAAGGTGCTGCTGCACGGGCGGCTTCCGCCGCCGCGTTAAACGGCGCACGTACCGCAGCGCCGCGTGCTGCCGTATTTGCTTTTGTAGCCATAGCTTTTTCAATAGCAGTCGCGGCGGTCGCCGGGTCAAGCATGGCTTCTGCCAAACGTATAGCCGTTGCGCTCTGGATGCGCCCTTCCAGCGCGCCCGCGATCTTATTCGCCGCCGTTGCGATCCAGCTAAAGAAAGCAGGCGTACGTGGGATGTTGCCCGCCTCCAAGGTTTTCGCTTGCTCCGCCCCGCGCTGGGCTAGACGCTTATACTCATCCGTCCGCGCGAGGTCTTGCAAGATGTTGGACACTTTTTGGCTGTCCCCAGCCTCAAGCGTGTCGGATAACGTCTGGAACCGTGTGTCGCCTGTGGCCTTCTTGATGGTAGCGGGGGCGTTGCGAACCGCAGTAGCGAACACACCCGGACGACTGACGCCTTCGTTGAGCGGGCTAGTGAGCGCCTGCTCAAGCACCTTACCGACTTCCATGACGTTGATCGGCTTGCTTTCAGCGGCAAAAGTTTCCCGCGCGGTCTTGTAGCCCGGTAATTTGTTCTCCATCCACCCGACAAATTGATCGCGGACGGATTTAATAGTCCTTTGTTCGGCCCTTTCCGCCGCCGTAACACCCGGCGAGGATTTTATCATTTCGTCTAGCGCGAGCTTGATGTCGTGCAAGCTTTGGCCGGGATATGTCGCAAATGCCGCTGGCGCTTCACGGGTAAGGGGCTTGCCATCCGGCCCCATAACCGTGGATGTAACAGTCTGCGCCGGAACGTCTTCGCCTGTTTTGAACAGCCGTTGCTCATTCGCGGCGTTTTTTTGCGCCGTTCTGACGGCGTCCTGCATAGCAGGCGTCTGAAGCATACGGGCGAGCTTTTCATCCGCCGTAACTTCAACGGCCATTGGCCCTTCGTAATTAGCCTTGGCGTTGGCCGCGCGTGTCGTGCGGGCCTGTTCAAGGTTAGCGGGCGTCTCAGCGATAGAACCAATAGACTGCTGACGAGCGGCGGTCTGCGCGGCTTCCAATTCCGCTGCGGCTGTAGGCATATTTTCTTTAAGCAGCCGCTGCTGCAACGCAGGGAACTGCGTGCCGCTGACGCCTGCGCCCGCCAACACTTCGGCGGCTGTAGGCTTGCTGCCGGGCACAATGACGTTACCTTCGCCGCGAAGCGCATTGACGTACGCCGCGCCGCGACCTTCCAAAGCCGGAACAAGCATGTTGGCGCTAGGCGTAAACAAGTTAGACACAGCCGTGACCGGACGCGCCAAGGCGTTCCCGGTAACTTGCAGCGCGTTTGCGGTGCCTCGGATGGGGTCTGTAAGCACGCTCGCGCGTTCGAGCGCCTCGGCTATGCGCCCAGCGGGCGCAACCTTAGCGCCCAAGCCAAGCCCAAGGGACAAGTCAGCCAGAACCGAAGTCGGCTGCGTAGCCAGCTTCTCCAAGAATTTCTGCTTGTCGCCATACGCCGCGTATGAGTCAATGAACGCATCCGCCGTCGCTTTGGCACGGGCTTGCAATTCGGGATTGGCTTGCTCTGCAAAAGGCGCTATTGCGCGGCTAAACGCCAACGTATGGGCGGGAAGCACAGCCTCAGCGGCTTTAGTGAACAGCCCCTGCGGAAGATCGCGGGCAACGGTGTTGAACGCGTTAGTGGCGCGCTCACCCGCGCCCGGCGCACCCACTGAGGTGTCTATCGCGGAGAACATTTGCGCGGGCAGCACGGCCTTGGCCGCAGCGCGCGGCACGCCAGCCGCCACGTCCAGAAGACCCCCCGCCATATGCACGATGTCGCCCGGCAACGCTTTCACGCCTTCTAACGCCGCACCGGTCAAAGTGCGTTCGTTAGACGGGGCTTTCGGAACTTCAAATTCAGCAAAAGGGTTTGCGGAACTTGGCGCGGCTTCGCGCCCGCCCACAGCTTTGCGCGGGCCAGCCGGAACTTCAAATTCAGCAAAAGGGTTTGCCATTTATTTCCCCAGAATTGCTGCGGCAGCGCCAGGACGGCCAAAATGCTCATCAAAAGCCTTAGCCATAGACGGATCGTTGCGCAACTTCTCAATCGCGCGGGGATCAATACCTATGGCGATAGACGGAGTAGGTGCGGGGAGGTCAAACTGGCCTTTATATTTTTCCATCAAAGGCCCGTACGTGTTTGTGTAATTGGACCGCGTACGGTTCATAAGACCTTCGGCTCGATTGACGATGATCTTCATCTGCCTATCAAGCGTTTTTGCGTCCATATTCGTAAGATCCAAGGACGCGACTTGGTCGGCCAAGATTTTCCATTCTTGAACCGCCATGCTGCCGATAGACCCTGCGCTGGCTTTGGACATCGCGGTTATCTGACCAACAACGTCGTTAAATTTTGTTTGCGCGTCTTTTGCTGACGCGCTGAGGTTAGGCGTATATTTTCCCGTGTAGCCAGAAATTGCGTTTTTAGCCTCTTCAGGCAACGCCAAAACATCTTTGGCCGCGCGAAGCGTTTCCTGAAGCGTCGCCATAGACTCCCCGGCGTTGGCGCGGGCTTCGCCTACATCCGTGCGCATTTTCTGCTCTTGAACGGGGGTAAGTATCTGCGCGGCTTCTTGCGCAATCTGCGCTTTACGTTGTTCCTTTTGCGCTTCTTGCTGTTGGATAAACTCGCCTGCGCCTATCGGGGCAGCGCGTAAAGTGTTTTTTGCTCCCGCTTCTGTTGTTGGCGGCGCAACCATAGCATTGCCCACCGCTGGCGCAGCCGCGCCGGGCATGTTGTTGACCGCAGCATTAGCCCCGGCTGCGCTGGGCTGCATAGGAGGAAGACCAAGACGCGCTTGCGTAGCTTGCATGGCTGCAAGCCGGTCAGGGTTCATAGCCGCCGTAGCCGGGCCGGTACCCGCTCCAGCGCCGGTATCCGCACCTTGCGGTGCAAACGGGGTTATGCCAAGTTCTTTTGCGCCCTTGCCGGGCGTGTATTCGGCGGGCACGCCGCCAATTGTGGTAAGTTGAGGCTTCATACTTTCCCGAACAGACTGGGACGTAGCAACCATATGGCCTTGAAGTTTACCTGTTGGGTCTTGCGCCCATTGTTCCGGCGTGGGAAGATTTACACCATTGGCTTTATAGGCTGGGCCATGCACCTCAAGCCAGCTTGCGTAAGACCGCGCGTCACCCGGAGGAATAGCCGCCAAACGATTTTGTGCGTTTGTATATGCCGCCTCGCCCATTGCTTGATAGGTTTGCGCAAGACTAGCGTTAGTACTGGCCGTGTCCCGCTCTAACTTTTGCGCTTGCCGAACGGCAACTAACGCGGCGGTGGCGTCTTTAACCCCACCGGCT
>Ga0209086_10001496_pt1 | contig 18975 bp, 19 predicted proteins | sample M_130207_XF_Meta_FD_187312 | JGI IMG/M metagenome (GOLD analysis project Ga0209086, IMG submission 187312) | Freshwater microbial communities from Lake Montjoie, Canada to study carbon cycling - M_130207_XF_MetaG (SPAdes) (version 2) | ecosystem: Environmental > Aquatic > Freshwater > Lake... | reverse complement strand
ACTCGACGTTCGACACAATGTGGACGATCAGCATGCGGCCTTTTTTCGGCGGCTTCAACGGCTTGCGCTCGCTGGTCATCTGGAACGGAATGCGCGGATTGGTCATCATCGGATTTCCTCGAAAAAGTTGCAGAGTGAAAAGAGTGTTTATACGATGGCGTGTTGTGCCTGCAGTGCCTCGCGCAAATTCGCGATGTTCAGGCCACGCGGCGGCGCGCCGGATCTTGCAGCGAGGGCGGCAGCCACCCCCGCTGCATGCCCATAGGCCATGCATTGCGCCCCCATGCGGGCCGAGCCGACGGCCTCGCGCGTCGCGGCCAGACAGCGTCCGGCAACCAGCAGTCCATCCATATCCCGCGGGATCAGCGCACGGTATGGAATATCGTAGTCGCCACCGTCGCGCACGAATAAATGCTCGCGCACATTGGCATGGGTTTGCGATTGCACGCTCATCGGATACGCGCCGCGTGCGATGGCGTCCGGAAAACGCGCGCCATTCTCGACGTCGGCACGCGTGAGCTCGTAGGCGCCGACGATACGGCGCGACGCGCGCACGGATACCGCGGGCATCACCGTGTGCAGAAAACACGCATTGAAGCCCGGCACATAGCGCCGCAGCACGTCCAGCACGATATGCAACTGGCGCTGCCCTTCTACTTCCGCGCGACTCAGCTCGACGCCATTCGTGGCATCGAACGTGATGCTGGTGGCGTTGAGGGTCACGATGTCGCGCCGATGCGGCATCGGCATGATGCTGAAGCGCGCGCCGAATGGTTTCAACCGTCCCCAGCCGCTTTTGTCTTCGCTGGTGATCTCCCATTCCGCCCAGTCGCGCCGCGGGATGTAGTCGCGCACCAGATTGGAAAGATAAATGTAAGGACAATCGTAAATATCCCGCACCCGGTCGCGCATGACGGCAGCCGTATCGAGACCCTTTGCAGAGCGCAAATACGGGTCGGCCAGCAGCACGATTTTCTGCGGCGCGCTCCGCGCATCGGCGATGAAGCGGTCGGTGTCGACGCCGGCGACGCGAAACAGCAGCGTCGCATTCAGCGCGGCCTCCGGCACATCCTGGTTATAGGCGGCGCCGGCGCGCACCGCGACATCGGCATCGCCAGTGGCGTCGACGACGACTTTGGCGCGCATCTCGCGCAGACCCGCCTTGTTGTGCACCCGTATTCCGGTGATCCGGCCCGGCTCGACCATCACGTCGACCAGTATCGTGTGCAGCGCAAGATCGACGCCTGCGGCATCCGCCATTTCGAATAACACGAGTTTCATGATGTCCGGATCGACCGGTGTAAAGGAGCCGCCGATGCCGGTGGGGTTGGGCAGGTGCCCGCCTTCGCGGGCGCCGCCGCGCTGCGCGATTTTATCCACCAGCTCCTGCGGCAGTCCGCGCACGATTTGCTCGCCGCGGCTGTTATGGAACGGCGTGATGTTCGCCAGCGCAAAGCAGGTTCCGCCAAGGTGGCCGGCGCGCTCGACCAGACAGGTGCGAGCGCCGGAACGCGCCGCCGCGACCGCCGCGATGGCCCCGGCCGTGCCGCCGCCGACGACGATGACGTCAAAATCAGAAGGTTGCATTTACGGGCACTCCGGCGTGAGGGCCCACTCTTTGAGTCGTGCAAGGCATGCGAGCGCGTGTGTTGCCGCGCGCTCTCCGTCCGGCATGTCTCCCCGTACATAGGGAGTGCGCAGGCGCTCAATTTCATCCAGCGCGTGCAAGGCACGAGGCGCCATTGCCTGCACTTTACGCCGAATCTCAGGAGACAGAAATTCGGCGTGCATTGCATCGTGGTCACAGGGCATCACATTCGTTCGATGCAGCATGATATTGAACCAATGCGTTCCGGCCAGCATGGCCGCTTCAATCACGGTCTCAAAATCCGCGGCGGTACACTGCGCAAGCGACCGCTCGATGCTGTGCGCTTTCGCGCGGTGATCTTCAATTTTCACCGGGTGCTTGCCGCCGGCGGGAGCGCCGTAAAAAGTTGGGTGACGCATTGCGCATAAGCAAGCTCCCAGCACGCCGCGGCATCGTCCGGGATGACCTGATTGCCGCGCACATACGGCTCGCGCAGATCTTCAATCAGTTTCAAGGCCGCGCACGCGCGCTCAACGGCGGGAGGAATGGGGCGACCGACGGCCGGCTGGCCGACGTGCATTATGTCGCCCGGGCGATGCTGCGAGTCGCTTAGCGCGCCGGTAACGCGGTCCGGCACCGCGTAGCGGCCTTCGACCTGCGAATGAAAAGAGTCGGTCTCGTCAGTGGCGCCGCAATGGTGCAGCGCGGCGTTGAGCAGATGCGTGCATGCATTCATCGCAGTCCAGATCCAGAGCTCGCGGTCGGTTGCGGGATCGAGTCGCCGCCTGACGGCGTCAAGACGTTCAAATTTTTCAAGATGGGAAGCTATTTTCATTGCCGGGTGCGCGCTGCGCGGCCACCCATTCGCGGGCAGCGGCGCGGCGCGGGATTACTTGATTTGCACCAGCTGCGGACGCACCGCCCGCAGCAGATCGGGCTCGATCCACTCGCGTGCTTTGGGCTGGGATTGAATGCGTTTCAGGCCGAATAGAAAGTCGGCCACCTGGTCAAGATCCCGCACCATCTCGTCGTTGATCGCGAGCGTGTAATTGTTGGACGCCATCACGTCGGCCATCTCCGCAGGCTCGAGACCGAATTCCTTGGCCAGAATCTGGGTGGCTTCGCTTTTGTTGCTGCTGATGAATTCATTGGCCTTGAGCAGCGCGGCGATTACCGCCTTCACGGTATTGGGCTGTTCCTTGATAAAGGCGTCGGTCGCGAACAGCACGCTATGGTCGCCGTAAATACGCCGCTCGCCTTCCTTGCCCGGAATCATGGATTTGGTTCCGCTTACGAGCAGCTTGCCGTTGGCGATCCTGCGCGCGCGCGTGGTGTTGGGCTCCCACACCGAGATCGCGTCGACGGTGCCGCGCGAGAAGCTCGCCAGCATTTCGGCCGGCGCCATGTTCACGAGTTCCACCTTGCTCGCGTCGAAGCCATAAGCTTTGACGAACGAATTGAAGAGCGACTCGGACGCGGTGCCGCGCATGATGGCGATTTTCTTGCCGTGCAGCTCATCGAGGCTTTTCAGGCTCTGCTTGACGATGATCTGCTGCGCGCCGGAGATATCCGAGATCTGCGACAGTATCCTGATCGGAAACGGCCGCGAGCGCAGTGTCGTCGTCGGCGTCGCGCCGGAGGTGCCGATCGGCACGCTGCCGCCCACCACTGCCGTCATCAGATCGCCGGCCGACGGGAAAAACTTCACTTCGGCGTCCAACCCGGCTTCCTTGAAAAATCCTTTGTCGCGCGCAATGATGATCTGCGCCGCAAGATTGGGATCCTTGCCGGCGCCGATGGTGACTGCCGTTTGTGCCGCGCCCGGCAGCGGAAGCAATGCGCCCAGCGCCAGCAATGACGCCGTGCAGGCGGTGCGAAAACTCCGGGCCGAGCGCGCTGTTGCAGGGCTTGCGGTGCGGCGATTGATGCTGTTCATGACGGCCTCCATAGTTATGATGAAACAGGCTTGCGTTTCAACTCGTTTTCCATTTCAGCAGAGAACGCTCTACCCTCAGCAGCAGCGCATTGAGCGCGAAACCGAGCGCGCCAATACAAGCCATGCCGAGAAAAATCTGGTCAGTGCGAAAGTTGTAGCGGGCGTCGCTGATCATGAAACCGAGCCCCGCGCTGGAAGCGATCAACTCCGCCGCGACGAGCACGATGAACGCCATGCTCATCCCCAGCCGCGCGCCAACGATCATGAACGGAAACGCCGAGCGCAGCACGACATCCCTGAAAACATGCATACGATTGGCGCCCAGCGCCTGCGCGGCGCGTACCTGCACGCGGTCGACCTCCCGGAAGCCCGCCAGCGTGTTCACCAAAATCGGGAAAAATGCGCCGTAGGCGATGATAAAAACCTTGGACAATTCATCGATTCCGAACCAGAGTATGGCCAGCGGAATGACCGCGATCGGTGGAATGGGGCGCAGCAACTCCAGCAACGGGTCGGCGAGTCCGTAAACGATGCGCGAGACGCCCATCGCTATGCCGAGCGGCACTGCGACGACGAACGCAACCGCGAATCCTTCGAGGACACGCCGCAGGCTCGCGATGACGTTTTTGAGCAGACTGCCGTCCGCAATGGACGACTGCAATGCCGCCACAACGTCGCGCGGCGACGGCAGCAGGATTTTATCGACCCAGCCGCTGGCGCTGGCCAGCCACCAGAGAGTCAGCGTGACCAGAAGGGAGGCAAACGCGAGGAGCATGCGCTGGCGGCGCGTGAGCAGTGGCGTGCCGAGCGCGTCGGTTGGGCGTGGCCCTTCGCTCAGCGGGGAGCTCATGCGGCAGGCGGGGCTTCAGAGGCCGGGCGGTGAGCGGTACGCAAATACCCATCGACTTTTCGGTACATCGCGAAGTAGGCGTCGGAAGTGCGTTCGCGCGGACGCGCGAGCGTGTTTTCGAGCACGACCTGAATGCGGCCGGGATGCGCCTGCATGACGACGATAGTATCGGCCAGGAAAACCGCCTCGCCGATGCTGTGCGTGACAAACAGGCAGGTGCGGCGCTCCGCCTCCCAGATCCGCAGCAACTCCTCCTGCAGCGACTCGCGCGTCATCGCGTCCAGCGCGCCGAACGGCTCGTCCATGAGCAGAATTTTCGGCTGATTGGCCAGTGCACGGGCAATCGCCACGCGCTGGCGCTGCCCGCCAGACAACTGGCTGGCGTAACGGTGCCGGGTTTCTTCTAGATGTACGAGCTTAAGATAGCGATCAGAAATCTCCTGCAGCGCAGTATTGTTAACGCCGCGCAGCCGCGGGCCGTACTGAACGTTCTGCTCGACGGTAAACCACGGGAACAATGCGTATTCCTGAAACACCATGCCGCGGTCAGCGCCAGGCCCCGTCACGGCCTTTCCGCCGACCAGCACCTCGCCTGCCGAAGCGCGGACAAAACCCGCGATCGTATTGAGCAAGGTGGTCTTGCCGCAACCCGAAGGTCCGAGCAAACAAATAAATTCGCCGGCCCGTACCTCAAGAGTGACTTTGGACAATGCAGCGTGCGCACCGTAAGTTACCGAGAGTGCGCGGACGTCGACGCTGGACGCCGGCACGGTGACGGCCGAGGCGTTCATATCGGAAGCGCGTCAGCTACCCGGCAGATTGTGGATTTCCGGGAAAAACAGGTCTTTCCATGACTCCGGTTTGACCTTGATATGGCCGACTTCCGACATGAAGCTGACGATTTTCATCATGTTCTTCGGCGTCATGGTGAACTCGAACTCGGGATTGTTGATGAGCTCGAGGAGTTCGTCGACTGAAATTTTTTCCTTGGTGATGCGGATATAGCTTTCGGCCGCGCCCTTGCGGTCTTTGTAGATTTCCTGAATAGCTTCGTTGAACGCCGCGAGAAATACGCGGTAAGTTTTCGGGTTCTCGTCGTGAAATTTGGCGCTTGTCCACACCAGATTGTAGGTCGTCACCCCGCCCAATACGTCATACGATTTGAGTATCGACTGGATGCCGGATCGTTTCAGCGCTTGATACTGGAACGGCGGTTCCGAAAAATGATTGTTGATTTCGCCGCCGCCCGACAACAGGGCCGCCGTTGCATCGGGGGTTGCCATGCTGACGCTCAGGTTGTCGAACTTGAACTCGTTACCCTTGCCGAATTCCTTCTGACTCGCCATTTGCAGAATAATGGCGCCACCTGAAATCCGCGCGACCGGCATCGCGATTCGGTCTTTTTCGGTGAAATCCCTGATCGACTTGATCCGCGATTCGCGCGTGAGCAGCATGATCGGCGCCGCGTTCTTGGCGGCGATCGCCTTGACTTCGTTCGGGGTGCCCTTGGTGCGTGCCCACAGAATGGCGAGCGGGGGAATTCCTCCGCCGGCGATGTGGATGCTCCCGGACAGCAGCGCATCGTTCTGGCTAGCACCCCCCGCGATCTGCAGATAAGTCGCCTGCGTATCGAGCCCCGCCGCCTTGGCGTGCTTCTCGAAGAGCTTCTTATCCTGCATCACATGCAGTGGCAGAAATGATATGCCAAACTGGCGCGCGATCTTGATTTCGGCAACTTCCGCGAAAGAACTTGCTGCGCCGAATATGCACAGAGCAATCAGTGCGAGCGACCCACCGGCTGATAACTTGGCAGACATTACATTTCTCCCCTTTTTTGAATTGAACCAGGGTGGACGTGCTGGTGCAGAAACAAGTCTCCCCGGTGACGCGTGCAAGCGCGTTTAAGCTTGCGGAGTCAGTATACCTGCGCGGCGAACAGAGCGGTGAAACGGGCGCGCGCTGGCATCGTGGCAGCGCCCGTAAGCGACGGCGTTTGCGCAGCGCGGAATTTAACATCGAATGGTCTAAAAAAATCAGAAAAAATATTTGCCCGCCAGGATTTGGCTTTGATTACTTCTTCGCCATCGTCGATTTACCGAGCGAGCGTGGGTCGCGGCCCTTCCCGCGGCCGGAGTCCACCTGCGCGAGAAATTCCGCAGCGATCTTGTTGAAGAGGCCCGGCTCTTCGAGATTGACCGCGTGCCCGGTTCCCGCAAAGACGGTCAGTGTCGCGGAAGGGCACACGCGCTTGATGAAGATACCGGGCTCGACGAAAATGTCGTCTTTGTCGCCGCTGACCATGTGCAGGAGCACCTTGAGCTTGCGGCGTTCATCTGCGGTTGATTATCGCTTTATATTTTTGAGATAATTTCCAATTTACAGGAACCGCAATGGATACGCTCAAAGTCGGCATGCGCGACGAAATGACATGGGAAGTCACCGAGGAGTTGGCCACGACGCGCGGCGACTACAAGGTTTTCTCGACGCCGGGCATGACGCGCTTCGTCGAAATGACCGCGCACAAATTGGTGGGCCCGCACCTCAAGCCGGGGCAGGGCCAGGTCGGTCTGCAGGTCAACATCCGCCACATGGCGCCCACACCCATCGGCAAGAACGTGCGGTGCGAAGTCGAACTCACGGCCATCGACCGCCGCAAGGTCACGTTCAAAATGAAAGTGTTCGACGACGTCGAGCAGATCGGCGAAGCCGAGCATGACCGCTACATCGTCGACCTCGAGAAATACATGGCGAAACTCAAAGCCAAGATCGAGGGCTAGGCGGCCCGCCGGAAACTGGCCCGCGCATCGGCCAGGAAATCTTTTACCGAACCGCGATAGAGCCAGAACGCCCCGGCAAGAAAATAGATCGGGCACGAAGCGTAAAAGTTGTCCTCGCGGAACATCCGGTTGCCGACCGTCGTGTGATACAGGACGTATACGCCGTCAATGACAACCCAGGCAACGGCGAGAGCAGCGACGATCCACAAGTACCAGTAAGGCGGTCTTTCTCGCAAGGCCAACAGGACGACCCGCAAGATCCACGGCGCGCAAACATACGTGAGGATTCCCATGATCAGCGTGATCCCCGCGTCCCAATCAGCAATGCCGAAGGTGACAGCGCCATAAAGCAACCAGCACATCGCGATCTAAAAGGTCACGAGCTTCCAGGGCCGCAGCAGTTCCCGAAAATATTTCCGGCCAGGCCCCAATCCAACCATGGTGTTGTATGCCAGTTAACGTCGCGGTGAGCAACGCGCGATTAGTGCGCGTTGGCTCTACCTGGAGTTAGCGGCGACTTATTTCTTCGCCATCGTCGATTTGCCGAGCGAGCGCGGGTCGCGCCCTTTCCAGCGACCGCTGTCGACCTGCGCCAGAAATTCCGCCATGATGGAATTGAACAGGGCGGGTTCTTCCAGATTCACTGCGTGTCCGGTCCCCGCGACCACGGTGAGCGTTGCGGAAGGACACACACGCTTGATGAAGATGCCGGGATCGAGGCAGTTGTCGTCCTCGTCGCCGCTCATCATGTGCAGCGGCACCTTGAGCTTGCGAAGCTTGTTCTCCAGGCTGTAAATCGTCGGGCGCTTGCCCTGGCAGCCAATCAGCGTATTGGCCGAGCCCAGCGCCGAATGCTCGGCAAACTCGGCGCAGAAATCGGCGAAGCCGCGCGGGTCCTTGTTCTGGTACTGCACACGCGAGGGGCCGACCTGGTAGGGCTTGATCGCCGCTTTGGTGCCGAGCTCGAGGAAGCGTTTGATCATCACGTCGTTGTCGCGCAGGAACTGGCCGCGCTTGTCGGGATCGGAGCCGAAGCCGACGCCGATCGCGGTCAGCGACAGCGCCATGCGCGGATAGGTCAGGCCAAAATGCACCGTTGCGAAGCCGCCCATCGAGCAGCCGATAATGTGCGCCTTGCGAATTTTCAGGTGGCGCATCACGTTGGCGATATCGGCGGTCGCAATCGCTTGTGAGTATTTGGAGGCAGATTTGGGCACGTCCGAAGGCGGATAGCCGCGCGCGTTGAATGCAACGCAGCGATAGCGCCGGCTGAAAAAACGCATTTGCGCTTCCCAACCGTGGAGATCATCGGCGAATTCGTGCACGAAAATAATCGGCGTGCCGCGTCCGGCTTCTTCGTAATAAAGTTTGACGCCGTTCGAGTCTGCGTAGGGCATGTTGTTCTCCGCTTAAAAAATATTTAGAACTCATCTCGAAAATGCAAGATCGACAATCAACCGCCGATTGGCGCCGAATTATTTCAGACTTTAGCGCGAATCAACGGAAAAACCCTTGGGCTTATCTGCGTTTATCCGAGTTCATCGGCGGTTCCATATTGTTTCTGACACCGCTTTTAACTGGAACTGTTAATATTACTATACGGTGGCCGCGGCCGAAGGCACGGTGGTGCGCGCGAGCGACGCCGCGTCGTTGATATTGTCGAACGACCAGATCAGCTCGATGACATCGTGCGTGTTGCAGGTCGAGAAGCCCCAGGCGGCAAGCGCGCGGAACTTGTTTTCCAGGTCTGCATCGCTCATCGGTCGCTGCAGGCTGCCGGTCGCGTAGGGCACATACACTTCGTGCTTCGTGCCATTTTTGAGGGTGACGCTGACGCCTGCGGCCTCCTTGCCCACGGCTGCATCTTCAAGTGCGGTGACACGCGCGCGCAGCCCAACAGCCGCCGGATCGTGCACGCAGGCATCGGTGAATTCCTTGACGCCCACCGCACCGAATATGAAGGCCATCGCAGCGCAATGATGCACCGACAGTTTGGCTTGCAGCGCGGTCGCCGGCACGGCATTGCCCATCAGCATCAAGACGAGCGGGTGAACACGCATGTCGATGCGCTCTATGGCGTCGGGTGCAATGGAATGCTGCGTGCGCAGGTCGAGGCAGGCATCGATCACTGCGTGTCCAACGATGCCGCACGGATACGGTTTATAAGCGTTTTCCGAGAGTTCCCAGCTGGCGCCGAGACCGTCGGTGATTGCGTTGAGGTCACAACTCGGCGACAGCACATGTGCGAAGCCGCGCGGCGCTTCGATACCGCGCTCCGAACTGGTGAAATTTTTCTGCGCGAGCAGGGCCGCGAGGATGCCGTTGCGCGCGGCGTGTCCCATGTTGAAACATTTGCTCATGCTGCCGTGCACAGCGGTGATCCCGGCCGCCTGCGTCGCCGCGATGCCGAGCGCCCAGGTCATCTGCTGTTCGCTGAGCTTGAGCAGCTTGCCGCACGCGGCGGCGGCGCCGAACACGCCGCACGTCGAGGTGATGTGCCAGCCGCTGTCGTAATGCGCGGGCGAAACTGCATTGCCGATGCGGCATTCGACTTCGACGCCGAGGATGAAAGCGTGCAGGAACTGTGCGCCTGTCGCCGGGAACTTCTCGACGAACGATGCGAGCGCCGCCGCGACCGGCACCGTCGGGTGTATCACGCTCTTCAAATGGGTGTCGTCGAAATCGAGCGCGTTCGAGCCGATGCCGTTGACCACTGCCGCGTTCAGGATGTCGAGCCGCTCGTGACGGCCCAGCACGCTTGCCTGCGGCGGGCCGGAAAATTCGCGCAGCGCGGCGAGAGCAGTGTCTACAGCGGGGTCATTGCTTCCACCCAGCGCGCAGCCCAGCCAGTTGAGCAGGGAGCGCTTGGCTTCATGCCGCACATCCTTTGAGATGTCGCTCCAGCGCGATTCGACGATGAAGCGCGCCAGTTGCTTGGTTTCATCCGCCATTTATTCGACTTTCATCCCGGCGTCCTTGACGACTTTCGCCCATTTCGGAATCTCGGCCTTGATGAATTCGCCGAAATGCTGCGGCGTGTCGCCGACGGCATCGGCGCCCATGATGGAGAGCCTTTCTTTGACATCGGTCAGCGCCAGCGCGCGGCTGACTGCAGCATACAATTCGCGGATGATGGGCTTCGGTGTGCCGGCGGGAACGAACATGCCGTTCCAGCCGACGATCTGGTAACCCTTAAGTCCCGTTTCATCGAGCGTCGGCAGTTCGGGCAGGAGCGGCGAGCGCTTGAGGTCGGTCACCGCGAGCGCGCGCAGCTTGCCGGTCTTCGCGAACGGCAGGGTGCCCGGAATGTTTTCAAGCATGAACTGGATTTGTCCGCCGACGAGATCGGCCAGCGCCGGCGCGCCGCCCTTGTAGGGAACGTGGGTTGCCTGAAAACCCGCCATGGTCTTCAGCATTTCACCGGCGAGATGCGGTGTCGTGCCCGGCCCGCCCGAGCCGAAATTGAGTTTGCCGGGATTGGCCTTCGCATAGGCGATGAATTCCGGCACCGTTTTCGCCGGAATCGACGGATGCACGACCAGCATCAGCGGCGCCGATGCGACCATTGTCACCGGCGTCAGATCTTTCACCGTGTCGTAAGGCATTTTACTGAAGAGGCTCGGGTTGACAGTGAAAGTCAGGCTCATCATGAGCACCGTGTAGCCGTCGGGCTGCGCCTTGGCCACGATGTCGCAGCCGATGAGCCCGGAAGCACCGGGCCGGTTGTCAACAACGAATTGCTGGCCGAACCCTTCGGATAGTTTTTGCGCGACCAAGCGCGCCATGATGTCGTTGGAGCCGGCGCCGGCGGCAAACGGCACCACCATGCGCACGGATTTGACGGGATAGTTCTGTGCCATCGCAGGAGTGGAGAGCGCGAGGAAAAGTAAAGACATCGAAATGCGTGAGAACCAGATCACAAGCTACCTCCGATAAATTCCAGCTGTCAGGCAAGGTGGGCAGCCAGTTGCCCACCCTACCGAGCGTCACCGAAGCATAAAGAATGCCGACGCGTCGAACAAGGCTTAATCACCGCGGGTTTTCCGCCAAATGCACCAGGCGGATGCCGATCAGCACCGTAATGCCGCCCGCCAACTGCAGCAGGCTTACGGACTCGTCCAGGATGACCCACGCAAACAGCGTCGCCATGATCGGCTGGAACAGCAGACCGACCGACGAAAAAGTCGCCGGCAGGTGCGCCATCGCGTACGCGATGAGGCTTTGTCCCGCGACCTGCGAGATAAGGGCAAGAGCGACCAGCTTGATCCACCCCATGTCGCTGACCGGCAGCAACTGTTCGCCGGAGACGAGCGCCAGCGGCAGCAGGACGATGGCGGTAATCAGGCTGCTCCATGCCATGATGGTCGAGGTGGCTACGCGCGAGCGCAATTTCGTCACCGTCAACTGGTAGCCGGCGTAGAACATGGCGGTCACCACGCCGAGTGCATCGCCGATCAGTTCCTTGCCCTGCAACTGAAAATCGCCGCCGATCAGCACCGTCATGCCGGTGACCGCGACAGCAAGCCCGATGAGGAATTTTTTCTGCACCTGCTGGCGAAACAGCAGCCACGCCGCCAGCGCGACAAAAATCGGCGCGAGGTTGGCGAGCAGCGTTGAATTGGCGACCGAGGTCAGCACCAGCGACCAATGCCACACCGCGAGATCGCCGGCGAAAAAGAGGCCGCTCGCAATCAGCAATTTGCGCTCGACGGCGAAACTTTCACGGTGGCGTTCGCGCTGTTCGAGTAGCGACCACAGCCACAGACAGGGCAGCGCGAGCAGCACGCGCCAGAACGCAGTCGCGATCGGGCCGGTTTCGCTGACCTTGACGAAGAGGCCCGACGTGCCAATCGCAGCGGCGCCCAGCAGCAGCGCGCCGATGGCGATGAGATTGGCCGGCTGCGCGCGTGCAGCAGGTGAGGGCGAATTCAAATGCAGCGGCGGTTACTTGCCGATGAACTTGGCTTTGCGTTTCTCGATGAAAGCCGCCATGCCTTCCTTCTGGTCCTGCGACGAGAACAGGATTTGCACGGCCTTGGTTTCAAATGCGAGCCCGGCAGACAGCGGCGCTTCCATGGAAGCGAGCACCGCCTCTTTGGCATGCAGCAAGGCCAGCGGCGGCAATTCTGCGAGCTGCAGGGCCATTGCTATCGCGCGTTTTTCCACATCGGCGTCGGGCACGAGTTCGGACACCAGTCCCATGTCGAAAGCCTCTTTCGCGCTGAAGACATCGCCGGTCAGGATATAACGCATGGCTTTGTACTTGCCGACCGCGTGCGTCAGGCGCTGCGTGCCGCCGCCGCCCGGGATGATGCCGATCTTTACTTCAGGCTGGCCGAACTTGGTCGACTCGCCGGCGATGATGATGTCGCAGGTCATTGCCAGTTCGCAGCCGCCGCCCAGCGCAAGGCCGTTGACTGCGGCAATCACCGGCTTCGGGCACGAGTAAATCGCGCGCCACAGCTTGTGCGAGCCGCGCTGCATCTGTTCTATGCTGCCGACGCCGGCCATCTCCTTGATGTCGGCGCCCGCCGCGAACGCTTTCGCGCTGCCGGCCAACACGATAGCGCGAATGCTGTCGTTCTCCGTCATGTCCGCCAGCCCCTTCACCAGGGTTTTGCGCACTTCCATGTTCAATGCATTGCGCGCCTCGGGGCGGTTGATGCGCAGGAGGCCGACGCCGGGCGCCGGGCTTTCGATGAGAACGACAGGTTCGGTCATTTTGAATTCCTTTTGATAAAAAGCGAGAGGAGAGAGGCGAGAGGCGAGAGGGGTTAGGAGATAGCGTGTTCTGCTTGGTGATTATGCCGCCTCTCCCCGCTCGTCTCCCGCCTCTCGACAGATGTCATTTGGCCAGCCCGAGATCGCCCAGCACCGCTTTCATGCTGACGTAATCCTGCTGGAGGTCAACCTTGAAGCGCTCGGAGAGCGCGAAATCGTCCGTCAGGTAGTTGCGCTCGAGGTCATTTTTCCACTCGGGGGAAGCGACAACCTGCGCCATGATTTTTTCCCAATAGGCGATCTGCGGCGCGCTCATGCCTTTGGGCCCCATCACGCTGCGCCAGCCGCCGAACACCACGTTGATGCCCTGTTCCTTCCAGGTCGGCACGGCGGCAAATGGCGCTGTCAGCCGCTGGTTCGCGGCGATGCCGACGATGCGCAGCTTGCCGGCTTCGATTTGTTCCGCGACATTGCCCGCGGCCGTCGTCACCAGGTCGATATGTCCGCCGAGCAAAGCGGCGATTGCCTCGGACGAGCCTTTGAACGCGATGACTTTCAACGCACGCACGTCGCCGCCGATGGCTTTGGCGAGCAGGCCCGCCGCGATGTGGTTGTGGCTGCCGACCGCAGTGGCAAAACCTATGCTCACCGACTTGGGGTCTTTTTTCAGGCGCTCGCCGAGATCGCGGCCGGTTTTGATGTTCGAGTCAGCCTTGACCGCAAATACGATGTACTCGTTGAACAAAGACGCGATGGGCGTGAAGTCGGTGTAATTAAGAGGGCTGGCGCCGATGATGTGATTGGTGAGTATGGTCGGCGTGCCTATCATCATGTAGTGCGCATCGCCCAAGTGCTGGTTCAGGTAGTTCATGGTCATTGCGTTGCCACCGCCGGGCTTGTTGACGACGGTCAGCGTGGACGTCAGCAGGCGTTTGTCGTGGATGATGCGCTCGATGCCGCGCGCGGTTTTGTCGTTGCTGCCGCCGGGCGCGGATGGCACGACGATTTCGACATTGCGGGCCGGCTGCCACGCCGATTGCGCGTTGGCTGGTAATGCAGTTAGCGCAAGTGCGAATCCCAGCAACAAACCTGCTGCAACCGCCGATGAACGCAGATGAACGCCGATAAAGTCAAAAACCCCAACGCTAACAGGTGAAGAACAGATTCGAATTTTCATCTGCGTCTGTCGGCGTTCATCGGCGGTTAACGTGCGCTTTAGTAAAATTCAACTTAATCGCTGGTGAGTGCCGGCCACAGGCGGTCGGCGCCGGCAGCGCACATTGCACGCCCGAGTTCCATGGCCCAGGCGGCCTCGTTGCCGAATTCCTCGCGCCATGCCCACAGGCGCAGTGTCGAATGGTGCAGCGCGTATTCGTCGGTGACGCCAATTGCGCCGTGCACCTGGTGTGCGATAAGCGCGCCTTCGTGCGCCGCTTGCGCGGTGCGTATCTTGGCCGCGGCGACCGCGAGCGTCGTGTTCTGACCGCGTTCCATCGCGCCTGCCGCCGACAAAGCGGCCGCGACGGCAGCGGCGACTTCACCTGCACAGCGCGCGAGTTCCTGCTGTATCGCCTGGAACTGGCCAATCTTGCGGCCGAACTGCGAGCGTTCCGTCGCGTAGCGCACCGCAAGCTCCAGCGCGCGTTCGAGCGCGCCCGCCATGGCAAGCGAGCGCATCAGCGCGCCGCGTTCCCTTAGCGTTGCGTGATTCACGCCATCAGCTGCTGGTGCGGCGAGACCCGCCGCTACGGCGACGTTATCGAGCACGACATCGTCGCGCGGTTCGAAGGCAAGATTTTGGCCCGCAGTGATTTTGCATTGACTGCTTTCAACGCAAGCGACTATGTCGCCGTCGGGGCCGGCGGCGAGCACCGCGATATGGCCTGTGATGCGAGCCCACGGCACGCGTTTCATTTCACCCGACAGGTTCCAGCGGGCGCCGTTCTTGCGTGCGGTGATTTTTTCGCCGTGCACTGGCGCCAGCGTCAGCGGACCGATGGGGATTTTCAGGCCCGAGCTCGCCAGCATCCAGCCCGCGATGGCGGTTTCGGCAAGCGGTATTGGTGCTGCATAACGTCCGGCGATGCGCACGACCGCGGCAAGATCGGACAACGAGCCACCGGCGCCGCCGGCTTCCTCTGCAATCGACACCAGGGGCAGTTGCGCTTCCTCGACAATTTTCCATAGCGCCGCCGACCAGCCGTCCTGCTTGGCGGCATCGAGCATCTTGGCGTTGACCTGGTCGGCGAACAGGCGCGTCGCCGACTCGACCAGCATCGCGCGAACATCACTCACGTCATTCATTTGAGCGGCCCCAGCAGTTTGCGCGCGATCAGGTTACGCAGCACCTGGGTGGTGCCGCCGCGTATGGTTGCGACCGGTGCGCACACGATGGTCTCCGCGAGATGGCGCTCGAATGTGTCGTCTGCGTCGGGCGTGGGCTCAGTCGTTGCGAGCAGGCGCGCGGCGTCGATGATTTCGCGCTCGTAGAAAGTGCCCATGTCTTTGACCAGCGCCGCCTCGGTGGCGAGGTCGACGGTCGCTTTTGGTGTTCCCTTTTCACCATCGGGTCCAGGGTCGAGCGTGATTGCAATGGCGAGCGACATGCGGCGCAACGACCACATACGCGCGGCAAGCTTGCCGGCCGCTTCCGCTGCACGCGCATCCGGCGTGGCGCCGAGCCGGCGCATGAGTGCAGTGAACAGCGGAAACGTCGTCATGTAACGCTCGGGGCCGCTGCGTTCCAAAGCCAGTTCAGAGGTGACCTGTTTCCAGCCCTGGCCGATTTCACCCACTACCATGTCGTCGGGCACGAACACGTTATCGAGAAACACCTCGTTGAAACCGTGATGGCCATTCATGAAGCGGATCGGACGCACCGTCACGCCCGGCGCGTTGAGTTCGATGATGAGTTGTGACAGGCCATCGTGGCGATTGCCGGCGTCCGGTGAGGTGCGGCACAGCACGAAGAAGGCATGCGCTTTGTGCGCCCAGCTTGTCCACACTTTCTGGCCAGTCACACGCCAGCCATTGGGCACGCGCTCGGCGCGCGTTTTTACCGACGCGAGATCAGAACCTGAATTTGGTTCGCTCATGCCGAGCGCGAAAGAATATTCGCCGCGCGCAATTGCAGGCAGGAAGCGTTGTTTCTGCTGCTCGGTGCCGTAGCGCAACAGGCTGGGCCCGGTCTGGCGGTCACCGAACCAGTGCGCCGCGCACGGCGCCGCGACCGCGAGCATTTCCTCAGTGACGACGAAGCGCTCCAGATAAGAACGTTCCTGGCCGCCGTAGCGCTTGGGCCAGGTCATGCCGATCCAGCCGCGCGCGGCGACGCGGCGCGTGAACTCGGGATGGAATTCGGTGTGTCCGAGACGCGGTTTGAAATTCAGCGCGGCGAATTCGGTACGCAGGAACTCGCGCACTTCCTTTTGCAGCTGGCGTGCGGCGGCGGGCAGCTCGAGCGCCGAGAAGTCGACTTGATCAAACACGGGGATGGTTCCTGAATGTGTAAGGCGGTTTTTTCGTCACTCTAGGCCTGCGTAGAGTGCGCGTCAATTTTTGAGCACGATCAATGCGTCCGCTGCATTCGCACCATGCACATTCACGAATAACGGGTTGACGTCGATTTCGGCAATACGGTCGGCGTGGTCGGCGGCGAGCTGCGAAACGCGCGCCAGGGTATCTGCAAGCGCATCGACGGCGAGGGGCGCGCTGCCACGGTAGCCTGATAATAGTGGCGCTGTTTTGATTTCGCCAATCATTTCAAGCGCTGTCTCTTTGTCGAACGGCGCAAAGCGGTAGGTCACGTCCTTCAACAATTCGGCAAACACGCCGCCAAGACCGAACATGACGACGGGACCAAAAAACTTGTCGTTCACGACGCCGATAATGACTTCGGTGCCGGCCGCCATTTCAGCGACCAGCACGCCGTTGATATGCGCACCCGGCTTGTAGCGCTGCGCATTGGCGACGACGGTTGCGGCAGCTTCTTTCAGTTCGGCAAGATTCTGCACGTGCAGGCGCACTGCGCCGGCTTCGGTCTTATGCGGAATGTCCGGCGAGTCGATTTTGACCGCGAGCGGAAACTTGAGCGGCGACTCTTTGAGCGCGGCTATTGCAGCAGGCGCCAATACCAGTTCACGCGCGATGGCGATGCCGTAGGCGGCAAGCACTTTTTTGGAGTCGGCTTCGCTCAGACGTGCGGCGTTGGCGGGCAGTGCGAGTTCCTGGCGCGCCACGGAGCGCTTGGCGGCGCGCGCTTGCGCGGCAAGATAATGCCGCTGCTTTTCGGCGTACTGGTTCAGCGCGCCGGCAGCCATGGCGGTACGGGTCGGTGTCAGCACCCAGGGAATACGCCGTTCGGCGAAGACTTCGATTGCCGCGGTGGCAGTATCCGGCGTGCGGCCCAGAGAAACTATCAGCGGCTTGCCGGCTTTGTCGACGATGGCCGCGAGGTCGCGTGCCCACGCAGCACCCTTCTCGCCCTGTACCGTGCCGTAGCGCACTATCATCTGGTCGACGTTGGCATCGTTCAGCGCGAGTTCGACGATGCTGTTGAAATCCGCGTTGTTGCCGCTGATTTGCGCGGTGAGGTCGATCGGGTTGCCGAGCGCGCAGTGCTTGGGCGCGATTTGCTCTATGGCGTTCGTTGTTTGGTCGGTCAGCCGCGGCAGCTTGAGCCCGTAGCGGTCGCATTCGTCGGCCATCAGTACCGCGGAGCCGCCGGACGTTGTGATGATGCCGATGTTGGAGCCGCGCGGCATACGCTTGCCGAGAAACACGCGGGTGATGTCGACGACCTCGTGCACGTCGCGGACTTCGATGAAGCCGCCTTCACGAAACGCCGCGCGATACAACTCGTAGTCAGCGGTCATGCTGGCAGTGTGCGATTCAGCGGCGGAACGGCCGATTGCGCTGTTGCCGGCTTTCCACGTCAGGATGGGTTTGCCAAGTTCGAGCGCGCGTGCGCCGAGCGCACGCAGACGCCGGCCGTCGGTAACGCCTTCCAGGTACAGCACCAGCACTTCGACTTCGTCACGCTCCAGAAAATCCGCCGCGAGTTCGAGCGTCGTGATATCGGCTTCATTTCCTGCGGAGACGATATAGTTGAAGCCTATGCCTTCCGCATCGGCGAGCGCCACCACGCTGTATGCAAAGCCGCCGCTTTGCGAGACGAAAGCGACGGGGCCTTTTTTCAGATTGGGGTTCTTGAAGCCGACGCCGAAGCCGCAGTACACGCGGTCGACGAGATTCATCGTGCCTATGCAGTTCGGCCCGATCGCGCGCACGCCGCTTTCAGCCACCGCCGCTTTCAGTTCGGTTTCGAGCGCAGCACCTTCAACGCCCACTTCGCGAAAACCTGCGCTGAACACGGTCGCGAACGCGATGCCGGCTTTGCCGCATTGTCGTATGACGTCGGGCACCAGGCGTCCCGCAACGGCCACCAGCGCGAGATCGCAAGGCTGGGGCACGTCGGCGATGCTGGCGTAGCACGTGAGGTCGCCGATTTTCTGATACTTGGGATTAACCGGGTAAATGCCACCCGCATAGCCGCAGTCCAGCAATATGGGGATGGGCTGGCCGCCTATGCGCGTCGTGTCGGGCGAAGCGCCGATCACCGCGATCGCGCGCGGATTAAAAAGCCGCGCGAAACCGCTTTGCGGGGTAATGCTCATTCGCCTTTCAGATTGGCTGCCGTCACCACCTTCGCATACTTGGCGATTTCATCGCGGATAAACACGGTGAAAAAATCCGTGCTGCCACCCATCGGCTCGACGCCTTCGTTGATGAATTTCTCGCTCACTTCCGCGCTGGCGAGGATTTTGCCGACTTCGACGTTCAGCCGCGCGACGATTTCTTTCGGCGTCTTGATCGGCACCAGCATGCCGAACCACGTCGTCGCCTCATAACCCTTGAGGCCCGCTTCGTCTATGGTCGGCACCTGCGGCAGCGCCGGGAAGCGTTTCAGGCTGCCGATGCCGATCGCGCGTATGCGTCCGCCCTGGATGTGCGGCACCAGCAACGGCACGCCGCTGAATATCATTTCGACCTGGCCGCCGATAGTGTCCGTCAAAGCCGGCGCATTGCCCTTGTACGGCACGTG
>Ga0209086_10001495_pt1 | contig 18979 bp, 21 predicted proteins | sample M_130207_XF_Meta_FD_187312 | JGI IMG/M metagenome (GOLD analysis project Ga0209086, IMG submission 187312) | Freshwater microbial communities from Lake Montjoie, Canada to study carbon cycling - M_130207_XF_MetaG (SPAdes) (version 2) | ecosystem: Environmental > Aquatic > Freshwater > Lake... | reverse complement strand
CTAAAAGTGAAAAATGCACTTTTTTCGATTTTCTAAACGCCGTTTTTGGAAAATGGACATTTTAAAAATGTCCAAAATCGATTTGCTCGTTTTCAAAAATCGAAAATTTACCCTCCTTTTTTGTTTTATGCATAATAACCTATTTATTGTAGTTTATAGCATATACTCTCTTTTATAAAAAATGTATTATACCCTTTGTTTTTTGTCAACTCTTGCGTTTAGCTACCGAAATTATCGTTGAGGTCCCAATATATTAGCAAATTTTTTAATATCTTAATTAATAATATAATGAAATTACGAAAAACTAGCCGACTTTCAAAAAGACGCCGCGCTCATTCTAAAAAAACCAGACGTACGTATAAAAAAAAATATTTAAAAATGCGTGGAGGAGGGATTGATGCCCCCGAAGTAAATGATTTAATTATGTATTTCATAGACGGGGAGGAACATACAGTTGGTCACGAAGGAATCATCACAAACGTTAATAAAGACGGAATTATGGTTGGTTTTGAATCATACTCACACCCAAGATTTGAAAAAGAACGATTTGAAGCATATGTAAATAATCATTACACAGGCGTTACAAAGCGTAAACTTGTGGATGTAGCTAAAAAAAACATGAATGGAGATTTTCCTCAAATAGCCTTTATAAAGGTACCCAAGGGAACAACATGGAAAGCTTTACAACCTAGTAGCAAACATAAAAAAGGAACGTTATCCAGGCTTTTCTCTAGGAGGAAATCTTCTACGGATGCCTGAAATTATTTTTATATCTTTACTTAAAAAATATAAAAATAATATATTAAATTCTTTAAAATTGAAGCGCTTTTACTATGTAAAAGATAAGGTAAACACTCACCCAATCAATTTATAAAATGGAAAACATTTTTCAAAACGCTGATGGAACAGCATTCTTAGCCAAGGGAAGTTTTGCTGATAAGGAATTATTAAAAAATTGCATTGACTATGTCAAGCCGCTATTAGAAATCCGACCGGAAATAATTGTCTACGGTAAAATCTGTAAACAAAACCGCAATGTTGGTTTCTTTTCAAACGAATCCATCGGTTACAATTATTCCCGACAATTAATGAAGTCTCAACCTTTATCCGAGGCACTTGCAGAATTAATCCGGATCGTCAATGGGATGCTCGGTGCAAATTTTAACGGAATTTTAGTGAATGAATACCCCGACGGCGAAAATTATATCGCCGCCCATAGCGACAGCGAAATTGGTTTGGATTCAAAAGTCGGAGTCGTGTCCATTTCCTATGGTGCCGAACGAAAATTCCGAATACGTAACAAAACCGACAATAGCATCGTGTGCGATGAACCGACAACCCACTGTGGAATATTAGTGATGGGTGGTGTTAATTTTCAAAAATTTTACACACACGAAATACCCGTTCAGAAAAAAATCAAAGCATCTCGCATATCATTTACATTTCGGAAACATATTATATAAAATTATATTTAACTCTCTATAATATAAATGGTTAATAAACTAGCCGACCAGTATGAATGTCCAATGGATAGGTATATACTTTCTTTTATAGATACTCACATCCGTTTTTATAGAAAAATGGGGTTTACCCCGAACATATTAACCACCTTCAGTATATTGATAGCCATCTTAACGGTCTATGAAATTTTTAAAGGTAATTTTGCAATAGCTGCATTCCTTTGGTTAGTCGCGTATTATTTTGATTGCGCCGATGGCAAATTTGCTCGCAAATACAATATGGTAACCAAGTTCGGGGATCTGTATGATCATTTCGGCGATATTTTTAAATATGTTATACTGCTTTATGCACTTTTTTATAGCAGCAAAAGAAAAATCACTAAAAAACAATGGTGGGGTTTTCTCATTATGACCGTATTATTAATTTTAATGATTGTTCATATGGGTTATCAAGAGCGGATCTATGATAAAAAAGAAGAATCCGTCTATTTACATTTTATTAGTAATATACTCACTTTTTGGGATAAACATCCACATACAACGATTCAAGTAACCAAACATTTTGGCTGTGGTACTTTGAATTTGGGTATTGCTTTGGTGATTTTTTTCTGGCGTAAATAGATATGACCGAGAGCAGTGAACCTTGGTCTTTTTATATCATCCAAAACAAAGGCTGCACTTATGCCGGTGTCTCACCCGACCCCGTGAAGCGACTGCGTAAACACAATGGTGAACTCAGTGGCGGTGCCAAATATACCCAAAGCCGGGGTCCCGGGTGGACACATGTTTGTTTAGTGCATGGCTTTCAAACGAAAATCCAAGCTCTCCAATTTGAATGGGCATCCAAGCATGTCCCACCTCGTGATGCCGGTGGCGTAATCAATCGGTTAAAAAAATTATTTATTCTTTTTAACCAACAAAAATGGACGAGTAAATCACCCGAGTCTTCTACGGTGCCTCTGATGCTTGAATGGAAGATTCCGCGACCTTTAGACTTAAATAAAGAGACGCTACCATCCCATATTCAAGAAACACCGTTCTCTCCTCCGGTTTAATTTAATTTTTCATCAATGAGCAAGGAAAACGACCAATCATTATCATATAAATTGACCAAGTTGCCCTTATCATCTGTGAGGGTAACCGTCAAGCGTTCTATGGTTGTCGGCGAAGCATAATTTCGTTTATACATTGCCACATCTGTGCCGAATTTCACATAAGGATAGGGACGAATTGTGTTAATTACATCCGGCGCCAAGGGAATAACGGCAAAAGTGGTACCGGAGGTCGGTCCCGCCAAAGAATTGGTATACCCTGTTACATTATTATTCGCAGTGCTGCCTGCCGTAACAGCATTGATGGCATAGAGCTGGGCTTGAGTCAAAGAACCCTCTCGCAGTTTACAGGCGACGGCGGTCGTATTATAATAGTCGGGTATGCTCATGGAAACATAACTGCGGGTATTGGTAATATTATAGAGTCCGCTGGTTAAACGTTGATTACTGTAATCTTCTATAGAGAGATAAAAATAGGCAGATCCATAAGTGTTGGGCGCCACATCTGCGACAATAGTTTGCCCTGGATTGATGATCAGATTCACATCGCCCGTGACCGAGTCGGGTGTGGTCCGATACCCTAATAACCAGCCCAAGGTTGTATTAATACCCAACGTTTGAAAGGCGGTCAAATTCACGACACCACATGAATTTTTATTTACGACATTGGCTTGTAAATAAAAGACAATCGTAATCGGACCCGATAACATGTCGTTATTGGTAAAGGAAATCAAGTTGTTTGTGGAATTGTAAGATACGACCAAGCCACTGGTTGCCAAATTTAAAGCGGCTTGAATGTTGATGGCTTGTGCCAAATTCGTGGGTGTATAATTTCCGTTAGGTATTTGCAGAATAAACCCATTGTACATAAAAAAAGTGTTGCCGGATTGAGAATTAAAAGCGTACCAAGAAGTGGGTATTTGGTAAGAATATAAGGTGATTGCCACGGCTTTAGAGATGGGATTGGATAAATTAAAAGTAAAATTAGTGTTGAAAGAATTTGCTGTCGGGTTACTACTATAAGGTAATATATTGGTACGATACCGGCTATCTACGACGATAATGCTGGTAGAGATAATCGGCGGCGCACTATTGGCATTTGCGGCAATTTGTTGATTTTGAATGACCATCCGTGCCGGGTCACTAAAATAATAGGTCGGGTTTGCAGCATTACCATCCTTCAACTCGCTATCCTTCCAAATTTCGTCTAGATTTTCGGTGATGTCATTGAGGATTGCTGCCTGCTCGGCAGTATCATTGGCTAAATATTCCAATACTTTGTCCCGTGCTTGTGTGAAGAAGATTTCTAAATCTTTTTTACCTTCGTTCTTCATTTTTGCAATAAAACCATTGGCACGGTCTTTTACCGTAAAAGGGGTCGGCTCGGTCAAATTTAAAATAGCCAAAATTTCATTGACACTGAATTTATCAATACTAATATTAGACATACTTAGTATTAACCATGATTATTTTAAGTCATTACCTTTGAGTTTCCAAATCGTGCCTTTTTTTCAGTGCTTTTTTTTCAGCGACTTTAAAGAAAAGTTTTTGCAAAAAAATTGAAATTAATTATAAGGGGGTTAATTTCAATAACATCAATCTTCATCCAATTTAATATGGCTGCTAAAAAAGAAATAAAATCTGTTGATAGTAAAAAGATGGCGACGGCGATGGCGACGGCGACGGCGACGGCAGCGGATACGCTAAAGGAATGTAATATATGTTGCGAAACCTTTAATAAAAGCAACCGACTCTGTGTAGATTGCGAATATGGCAATTGCCAACATTCTGCGTGTGTTGCCTGTGTTCGCGCTTATTTACTGACTTCCACGAATGAACCGCACTGTATGGAATGCAAACAACCTTGGACACCGAAATTTACGCTTATCCTGACGAAAAAATGGCTGACCGATATCTATAAACCCCATCGGCAAAAGTTTTTATGTGAAATAGAGTTAAGCAAACTCGCGGAAAGCATGACTGCTGCCGAAAATTATAAATTATCTAAAAAAGAAGAAGCGGTCCGTGCGGAATTGCGGGAACAAGAACGCGTCTTGCGTAATCAAATGAATGAACTCAACTGGAAAATTGGCGAATCCTTGACTCGCGAACATGCTTACCGCCGGGGTGGCATTCCGGGTTCCGAACCTGAACCAGAGAAAAAAATATTCTTCATGTCTTGCCCTTCCACCACCTGCAACGGCATGTTATCTACACAATATAAATGCGGTATATGCGACCTCTATACCTGCCCCGATTGTCACGAGATAATTGGTGCCAATAAAGCTACCGCCGAACATACCTGCGACCCCAATAATGTTGCCAGTGCACAGGCGATTAAAAAAGAAACCAAACAATGCCCGGGTTGCCATAACCGCATTTATAAGACGGAAGGGTGTTCGCAAATGTGGTGCACGGGTTGTCATACTGCCTTTGACTGGAATACAGGTAAAAAGGTTATAAGCGGACAACTGCATAACCCGCATTGGTTAGAATACCAGCGCACACAAAATAAAGGCAATGCTCCGCGGGCACCTGGGGATGTACCTTGCGGTGGCATTTGTACACGCGCGGATTTTAATCGTATTGCAAGGCGGCTTGATCCCAATTATGAACAACGATACGGACGAACACAAATTAAAGAACATGAATTATATAGTACTTTAATAGAAAATTTGCGATCCATCTATGGCTTTGTAGTAGAAGTCACCTTGAATAAGGTGCGAGAGTTGCGTGAACAATGTCAACAAATGCGTGATTATGGCTTACAACGGATTAAATTTATTGTAGGCGAAATAACCAAAGAACAAATGTCCATCTATATTTACCGCAATGACCGCGCTCGTCAAAAAAATACGGAACTATTGCACTTGTATGAATTGTTGAGTGTGGTTGGCGTAGATATGTTCAATCGGCTGCTTGATCCTGGATTGCCGTCTGAAAATTTTGATGCGCTTATAATTGATCAAATTGCCGAATATAATAAATTACGGCTTCACTGCAATAGTTTATTTTCAGTGATTAGTAATACTTATAACCAATGTGTACCTAAAATCCGCAGCAATTGGGCGATTACTTCTAAAAAATACAATTCCAAAACAATGGGGTGTGTGGAAGAGAAAAAAACAGAAGCAGAAGGAGCGGCAAAAGGAGCGGTGGCAGCCTCGGTTGAAGTATAACATAATAATCCGTCTAGATCACCAGTCCCGGATAATATCTTCGGAATAAAGCTTTAAAGTATTTAAGAAAATCAATTATATTATTATTCATAATCCAATCAGGTACTTCTGTAATACCTTGTGCTCTTTTGAAATGGCAGGCGCCTTTAAATAATAGCTGGTTGAAGATAGCTATTATTTTTTTTTCCAGGGGATTTAAATCAATGCGATCCAAGACTAGCCGATAGCGTCCTCTGTAAACATACCGACTATAATTACGGTCTTTAAACAGCCGATAATACGTTTTGTCATATATAATTTGGTTTTTAATCAAACCGATGGCTTTTACTTTATTTTCGTCGTTATGCATTTCTAATACAATCATCAGGGGCTTTAAGCCTTCCTTCACCGGAATAGGAGTCCCGTAAATACAGCCCTCCCATTCATATTTCAAAAGCCAGTCTTGGTATTCCTGCCAAGTGCGTGTATTAAAGCGAGTCGTCGCAAGGGTAAGCATTTTCTTCTAATAAAAGAGTCATCGGGGAGAGATTAGAGTTCAATTTTCTGTTTAAATTATGCATTTTTTTTACCACCGGCAGTATTCACCATAAATAAAAGGATAATGACATGTGGGATAATAGCTACTAACCAAGCCACATATTTAAAGCCCTTGATACATAATTTATTAATGCCAAAGGTGACACAAATCATTATAACGGCTTTAATTATCAACATGGTTATATCATAATTTGAAATCTCGGGGGTTTTAATAACCGAATACAATAAAATGAACAAGGCTAATACAGCATATACTTTGGCTTGAGCACAAAACTCTAAAAAAACATACATATATATAAATTAACAAAAAAAACGACTATAATCTCTCCGATGTAAGGATTTAATATGCAGTTTATCAGTGTCATCTAATTCAAAATAATCGGCTACGCTCTCATCCGTAATAGCAGCCGCCGCGGGAAAATTAGGGAGTTTGGTAATATCTGGCAGGAGCTGAAAGGTATATTTTTCTAGGTATTTCATGCGATAGCGAGTGGCTTCAAAGATATATAAAGCAAATTTCGTAGAGAGAAAAGCTTGTAATTGCATAAATTCGGTATCCGTTTTACCCACAATGACATAATTATCCCGGTTAGAGATGCCATAGGTACCTGCCTTGTCAAAATAAGGGAACCCATACATTTTATGTGCCAAGACCAACTTTTTCACCCCATGGAATACTTGGGGTACATCACTATAGTTGACCAGTAATACTGGTTGTAATCTCTCTAAAAGACAACTCTTAATATTGATATAAGGATACTCGGCATTATAAGGCATTTCAGTAAACTTACTTTTCGCCGGTGGCATATTAGTTTTTATAATATGTAGTGCTGTGCCGGCTATAGCAATCCATTTTTGCACCTTTTGTACTATGGTGGCACCAAAGACGGGGATCGGTTTACCTGCGCTTGGGTAGGCAAAAGGCACATATAGTTGTCGGTGCGAATCATATAAGCCAATGACCTGATCCGTTTCTCTCTTGGTTAACAAAAAATAACAGGTGGGGGTTTGCGCTTCGCCATTAAAGAGACGATTCGTTTCATTGCCGGATAAACAATGCAACTTTTCTATTTTATAGCTGGTTAAAACCTGATGTATACCCGCCTTGTCCGGTTTTAACCAAATGGAAGGTACAATCAAACAGAGTTGTCCCATCTCCGGCTTTAAGAGTCGCAGGGCTTTTTTCACAAAAGCCATCCATACCGTGGTACCATCCTGTTTTTTTTGGGTTTTTTTATTGGTAGGCACCTTTTTCATTCCATGGGCGTTATAAGGCGGATTTCCGATGATGTAATCGTATTCCTTTGTAATAGAGTCCTCTGCCAAGAAATCGCCGGCGATGATGTTGGCTTTTTCGCCAAACATTGTTTTCAAGGCGCAGACATTTTGCTCTTTGAGCTCAACCATCGCTAACATCTTTTCTACGATATGCTGTTTCCGTGTCATTGGATCGGGTATTATATCGGCTAGCCCTTGGTTTAATCTTTCAAAGAGAACAATGGAAAAATAGCCGGGACCTGCTCCAATGTCTAACCAGCACTTCTGAGGTTGCTTGAATACTGCCGGCTCAAACAAATCCAACATTTTATGTATTAACGCCCAGGGTGTATAAATCTCTCCGTATTCTAATTTATCCGCTTTACTTACGTCAAAATTTTGTTTAAACGTAGGTAAATCTAAATTATAAATCGCCATATGTTTTGCTTAATGAATAAAATTTTGCAATATTTCCGCTTTCAAAAAGTTTTCGTGTTCGGCAAGTTGATCCAACATGGGGCGATAATAGTGCCTGAACTGTGCTCGTTTTTTAAACATCTCTTCAACGGACATCCATTTAATCTGGCGCTTTTCAAACATGCCATTTTTGCACAGGAGCTGCGGTGTGTAGGTTTTAATAAATTTATGGTGGTTATTAAAATAAACAGGCATCATCGGATCATAGGGTAAATAGATGAGAAAAGAAGTATACGTTTCTAAATTTAATTTCAATAATAAATTGGCTTGTATAAGTTTTTTTATTTCGTTAGGTGAACCTAAAAAACCGTCTAATTCTTCGCAACATTCTCTCGTGACAGTTTGCATCAAGGTTTCCCCTGGTTTGGCACCACCGCCAAAATCAATCCATTTATATTCTTCGCACTCTTCACCAAATAAAAAAAACAAATTCCCGTTATGCACTGTCACTGGTAAAACACCGCCTCCTACCATATGATATTTAATTATATAATTTTAATATATATTAAAATGAATGCTATGCGAAAACGTTTTTTACTCTTTCTTTTGGGTTGTATTCCTGCCCGCTTAGCTCTTGCATGGGTGGCTAAAGAGTTGCCGTTATTATATCTATCCTACTTTGGCTGGGTAGCCTTGGTGGTCGCCTGTGGCTTTATTTATTTATTTATTACCGGGAAACGGGCAACTGGATTAGAAACGGGTGGTCAACCCATTTGGTGGAAGCATTTACGTATAGTGCATGGTTTACTCTATTTATGGTTTGCCTATTTAGCAATCAAACGGGTTAAGACCGCTTACAAAATACTTTTAGCCGATGCTTGCATTGGTCTTTTATTTTTTATTATGCACCATTACCGAGAGGGTAATTTTTCAAAATTATAGAAATAGTAAAAAAAGACCTTACCTTTGTCTTTTTTTTAAATATATATTTTTTTCAAGAAGTTTTAATGTTTTTTTATTTTTTTTTCAAGGGTTTTAATGTTTTTTTATTTTTTTTAAATATTTATTCTTCGTCCGCCCAGCTTTTCATCATAAAACTGCTCTTGGGCTCTTCTTCTTCATCGTCATCTTCGTCTTCTTCATCATCCTCTATCGGCGTAATTGCTTTAAAGGTATTCGGTTTCCTTTCCGGGGCTGGCGGGGGCGTTGCAGCTAAATCAATACCGGCGTATGCTTTGGGCACAAGCGCAGCAGGCACAAGCGCAGCAGGCACAAGCGCAGCAGGCACAAGCGAAGCAGGCACAAGCGAAGCAGGAACGGGCACCGGCACAAGAATAGCAGATCCCGACAGTACAGATCCCGACAGTACAGGCTTTGCTTTTAAAACACTCGCCCAGGTTTTTATTGCCGACGGCGGTTTTACTTCTTCGCATTTTGTAAAAGCTGATTTTGCCTGTGTAGTTACAGGTTCAGGCGACATGAGTGCCTTATCAATTTTGCCTACATAAAGCCAGCCGTCGTCATTTTCAATAAATTTACGTGTGGCACTTGTTACACTGGCGGCGCTTGTTACACTGGCGGTACTTTCTTGCTTCTTCGTCGGCTTTTCTTTATTCAAATTCGGGCAATAGCGCTGGGTATGTCCTTTCGTTTTGCATTTTTGACAAACAATGGCTAATAAATAGGGGCATACTACTTTACCGTCCTTCTTGACGGAATGCGATTTGTAGTTGGGTTGATTCGCATCATAACAAACCTTGCAAAAGGATTGCTTACTTGACTGGTTAGAACTCATTCTTTATAAACGTGATTGGCTTTGTTGGGTGAAATACTCTATCTGTTTCTTTTAAAAGCATTTCAATTTTTTGGCAGTTTCCTAAGCAATTACCGCAATTTCAATGTTCACTTTAAAAAAAAGTATTAGCATTATATAATGGCAAGTAACCGATGCTTTGATTCTTTTAATGCCACCTTATCATCCGGTGAGCGCTCCGCTGAAAAACGTTCTACTGCCATTTATACAGAAATATTAAAGAATGTAAAGACATTAAACACTGGTAATCCGGTAAAAAGAAACGGATATAAATATAATCAGAATAGTCTGATAAATGTCACTTGTGATATATCGGGTGGGTATGTAGACACCGCAATTAATTATGAAACCCGGGCAAATATTAAGCAAGGGGCAAGTTTAATATATCCGGTGCCCGTAGCAACACCCAAATATGAAAGTTGGTGTGGAAATTTATACTCGGAAAATTATAGCAACCATGGAGTGCAAAGTGTTGTGAAAGCGGATGCCTCGTTTAACAATATTGTGATTGACCCGAGTTATATTTTATTTTTTTCCGAGTGTGATATTGTTTATGAAAATATTAATAAACCCGAACAATGGATCCTTGCCGTCGATTTAAGTTTTCAAGGCACCTATTTTGCCAAGTCTGCTAATGCAACTGAAAATAAATGCGCGAATTAATATTACACATATAATATATATGTCCTGTAATTGTAATTATTCGGCTCTTACGAATAGTCCCTGTAAAAGTTGCATGAATCCCGAAAATCCTTCAGGGAAAGCGCTCATCACTCAAAAACGCATCTGGAATCAAGTACGTGCGCCGGCTTCCACCTATTTAATGAATGTATCCTCTTTTACGAGCGCTGCGAAACGGTTAGCCAGCGGATCTAATATTAATTGGAATCAGCGAAGCGATCGCGTGTTTGCCGCGCAACAACCCGCCAATAATCCCACCCATGGTAATTCGTTGCGCCGCACGTTAACCAGTGACCGTCCCGGCGCGGGGACACCTGGCGGAAAAGGAGTGGATGTTAAGCACGATTCTTATGCCCGTTATTTAAACCGCAAAAAAGCGTCTAATTTAAAAACCCAGCCTAGCCGAACTGCTGCGGCGAAACCTACTTACGGTAATAAAACCAGCACTATAAATTTAGTGGCGAATAGTACAAGTTGTTGCGCATAAAATAGGCACACATAAAATTGGCACACATAATATAGTATCAACCTATAATAAATGTCCTCGGGTAAAATAGGTATGGTTTTGACATACACCCGCAAAAAACAACAAGCACCAGCAGCCCAGCAAGTGCCAGCAGCCCAGCAAGTGCCAGCGCCAGCAGCCCAACAAGCACCAGCAGCCCAGCAAGCGCCAGCAGCCCAGCAAGCGCCAGCAACCTATGTCCGGATGAATAGACGAATGACCAATACATCCATGCACGCCATTATACACACCCCTGCCAAAGGCTGTTCCTCCTGCGGTAATTAATAGCTTTAGAAATTAACATGTTTAATGTTTATACCACATAAATATTAAACTGCCCAAATATATATAAAATGGAAAACATTAATTTGAATAGCGAATCATATACAGATAAAGAAATAGAAAAATTATTGCATATTGCCCAACCCTATGATTCTAGTGTAATTTTAAAAGCCAAAACCGATTTAATCATTAAATTGGGACATGTTAGTAATTTAGGAAATGAAAAAAGACGCGAAGTGGAAAATTTTATACATGCCATTGCCGCTCGGGTGCAAAATAGCAACAACAATCAATCCATCTTGAATACATCCTATTCGGACGTTCACCGAGTTATTCAACAAGGCAGTAATTTTATTATTGAAAATCCGGATCAAATTATCGGCAAAACTGCCAAGATTGAAAATGGGCGAATGGGCTTAGAGACAAAGAGTGCTCCACCGGGTTATATTAATCCCATCAATGTGCGTACCATTACTCAAGCCATCAGCATTGATTCACGGTTCCGACCCAACTACTATGCTTCTAAATCTACGAATTATCATATCGTACTACCCTCTATGCAAAAAAATGTTATAAGCATGCGTGTTACATCAATTGAACTACCTATATCCTATTACGCCATCTCTCGTTATAATGCCAATTCTACTTGTTTGTTGATGGATTTAAGCAATAATGGTCAGGGTTGGCTATTGACATTACCTGACGGCAACTACGAACAACTATGGGCAAAAAACAGTAATGCTGCCGATATAGAAACCTGTATGAATAATGCCATTCTCAATGCTGATCCCGTTACGATAAATGCCAATGGATTTGCAACACTCAATCCTAGCGGCACACATTTAACAAACACGGATCTAGTGTTTAAGATTGACCATATTAGCGGAAAAGCTTTTTTTACGGCAGTGACCGGCGGACGCTTAGTGACACAAGGATTTATTTTGCGGTTTAATGTAGATATTCATGGCAGTTTAAATTTAGATGCCAATATTCAAATGCGCTTGGGTTGGCAACTGGGGTTTCGGGCAGCGGAATATGTCGCCAAACCAACTTGTGTATCCGAAGGTATTTGTTTAATTAGCGGTCCGCGTTATGCTTTTATTGCCATCAATGATTATCAAAAAAATACAGGACCCACCCATATTGTTGCCTATGCCAATTCGGTTTTACAAGACAATATTATAACCCGTATTAATTTAGCTGAACTACAAGCAGATTTCGGTGTGTATCAAAGCAGTAGTGACCCTGGCTTAAGCACACAATTAAACCGCACCCGCGAATATTTCGGACCCGTAGATATTCAGCGGTTACATATATCACTTTATGACGAATTCGGACGAATTATTGATTTAAACAATATGGATTGGTCTATTACATTAGCGTTTGAACTCTTGTATAATTAAATAAGAAAGCTACTTACTATTGGGGCTGCTTGCGCTTGCGGGGCTGCTTGCGCTTGCGGGGCTGCTTGCGCTTGCACTGGGTCTGGTATCACAGTGTCTACCGGCGCAAATGCAACGGTGTGGACGGGTAAGAGTACCGGTTCACTTTTGAGTGAGTGATTATCCCCCGCGTGTAATGCCAGTGGCATGGAAAGCAATGACGGAGATCTACGTATAGGTAACGGTGAATTTTTTGCTCGTTCCACATTCAATGCTTGTTGTGCACGAATAAGTTCGCTTTGTATATACTCATATTCCCTCATGAACATGTCCATTTGCTCTTGCTGTTGCTGCTGTTGTTGCCCACGCCCTTGCATATCATAACCATAAGACGACCGAGGGGCTTGCCGATAGCGGTCGGTGGATTGCACCTGTGTAGAAAATTCATCCCGCGCTAAAGAGGGTACGGTATCCAGTTTTAATTTTTTCAATAATATATTCAATTCTTCTCCTTGTTTTTTATTTTCTTTATAACTAAAAGAAGAAAATTGCAAACAGGCTAGACTTAAACAGGAAATACTACCTGAAATAAAACTCAAGGTATCATCATGATAATAACCCGCTGAAAAACTAAATATACTACCGAGTGCGACCATTACTTTGGAAACTGTTTCAAAAGTAATGCCTGTTCTTCGCCAACAGGTCTTGCCGCCGATCGTATTGCTTACCGTGGAAATATAATGCGGTTGCACCAAATTATCTATAATGTGTTTACGCGTTTCATCACTTATTTCTATTTTCTCATGATCCATTTTTATATTAACGCGGCATAAAACTCTTGCACCTTTTTATTAACCTTGATTTTTTGTGGATTAAAGGCGGTCAAATAAAGCCCCTCCAAACTTTTAACGCGCGATAAGGCGACATAAGTCTGTCCGCATTCAAAGATATTACTGCCGGCATCAATTTGCGCCATCTCCAAAGACACACCTTGGGCTTTATGAATGGTAATAGCCCAGGCATAAATTAACGGCAGCTGTTTTACACCAATGGTGCTATACGTTTCACTCATCCATACATGAACCCCCACCGTACGCCGCGCTCCATTATTAAATTGCACCAAAGGTAAACCGCCAACAAAATCTACGACAATACCTTGGCTGCCATTCACTATCGGTTCGGGACTTTCCATGTCTAGATTGATAATACACATGACTTGCGCGCCCTTTTTTAAACAAATTTCTTTATCCGCCATAATACTATTCGTTAGATAGGCGGTTTCCATTTCTCGTTGCACGGGCGTGATGGAATCCGGGGTCTCGGCAACCACCATTTCGGCATTACTCATTTTATAGCGTCTTTCTTCACCCGTTAATTTCGCCAATTCCGTTGCATTTACCATTTCTGCTTCACGGCGCCGTGGTAGTAAAATCGTCGGGACGAAATTTTCAGGTAACACCTTGCCAATATGTGGGGCTAAAATATCCAAAGAAGATTTATAGAGCTTACCGACCCGTATTTGATTGAGGATGGTCGTATAAGTATGATCCGTTTGACGAAATATTTTTTTTAATTCAATGAATTTCGGAAATGTATCCTTCCAGCGAGGACTTTCAAAACAAAAAGCTGCTGCATCAGGATCGCTTTGTTTATCTTCTTCGCGTACCACCGGCGGTAATTGATAGAAATCTCCCGAAAAAACGATCTGTAAACCACCAAAGGGCAAATTCGCATTATCCCGCACTTTTCGCCCAATACTATCTAATAATTCAAAAATCTTTTGCGACATCATACTCACTTCATCAATAATTAGGACATCTATTTTTTTCCATTGTTTCTTTTTATACGCATGCGAATAAATTTTCCGCACAATTATATCCGAGGGACCATTTGCAATACCAATGCCCGACCAAGAATGGACCGTTTTGGCTTGACAATTTAAAATAACCGCTGCACAACCCGTCAATGCGCATACTTGCACTCGTCTGCCTTCTTTTTTACAGAGTTCTACCATTTTTTTAATAAGCAATGTTTTGCCTGTGCCACCTGAACCTGTTAAAAACATGTTCTCGCGCTCATTAAACAGCCGCAGGGCTTGCTCTTGTTCGGGTGATAATTCCATGATAATGTTTATGGTAAGAAGGGTTGATAAATATTAATTCAATTTTATATATTAATATTTATAGGGGCTGCTGCTGGGGATATTCCGACAGTACTTGTGTGGGTGCTGACACTTGCGCCCCGTGTGCTGACACTTGCGCCCCGTGTGCTGACACTTGCGTCCCGTGTGCTGACACTTGCGCCGCCGGTGTATATTGCAGCGTATACTCTGGCGGCGCTGTAAGCAAGGGTTGTTTGTCGGTTAAAGAATTGGCATACCTAATTTCATAACTGTTGTCGGGTGCAATTAGGATATAAGAATTCGGTGGCAAGCGCCGTGTACATATGCATTTGGATAATAAATAAGAAGAAGTAATAAGAAAAATACAACCCATTGTCCCTGAAAAAACGTCCATCATATATATTAAAAATTGAATTTAATTTTATACAGTTTTCCCAATTATATCTATTTTAAGAAATGCATTGTTGTCCGCACTGCCAGCGCGGTTATAGCCGGAAAGGTTATTTTGAACGGCATGTCAGCATGTGCGAATTTCTGTGTAAAAATAAACAGGCGAAAAAATTAGAACTAGAAGAACGCACCGATACACCTACTCTACGGGAATTATATCAGGTCGTCATGGAATTAGTCGTGAAAAATAACCAATTGGAAGCTAAAATACAGGAGATGAGCAAAGCAATGAACATAAAAACCCAAAAAATGCCTATTGCCGAGTGGTTGTTAGTAAAGTATCCCAGGGCGACCGATTATACGACCTGGTTTAATGAAATACAGGTTACCCGCGCACATTTGCAAGTGTTCTTTGAATCGGATTATGTGAACGGAGTGGCGACAGCCATCAAACAAAGGTTGGCATTCGCTGAGGAAGAGCGACCTTTGCGAGCGGTTAACGAGAGAGAAAATGTCTTTTATTGGTATAATGCATCCGAACAAAAATGGCTACAGATGGATAACGAACTTTACTTGAAATTAATGCATGTGTATGACAAAAAGTTTTTGGTGGAATTTGGCAACTGGCAACGCGAGAATAAAGAAAAACTGTATTCGGATGAGTTTGCGGTTACCTTTAATAATTATATGAAAAAGATGATGGCTACACGTGAACCTTTGTATTCACGTATAAAAAAAGAAATCTATCAGCATTTACGTGCACCCTCTACTTTTTGAAAAAGTAGCGGTTTGGCTCAACCTTTGAGAAAGGTTGTAGGGGTTTGGCTCAACCTTTCTCAAAGGTTGGGGGTTTAACGCCTATGTCGGCGGTGTGTTTTCCGTTTTTTCCCACTTTTAAGCCCTTTGCGTGTTTTACGTTTTTTTCCACCCTGTAGTGGGTCGGGTTTTTCCGCATTTGCTATTATGGGTTTAAGCTGTTCTATAATTGCAGCCGGATCAGGTTTGTTTAATACACTCGCCAAGGGTAATTTACCATCTTTTGCATTAGTCACGAAAATACGGGTCAATGTATCTAATTTAATTCTAAACAAATCTTTTAGACACTCCATTTCCATATTGCTCGGATTCAAAAGAGTCGTAAGCTGATCAACCGTACTTGGCGGAGCTGCACCCGGCAGAGGAAGGTCACCACCTTTTTTATTTTTTTTGTTTTTTCCACCCCCTCTAGGTTTATTGAGAGCTGCTTGAGTTATCTCCATTGCCTTCTGACTAGCTTCCACTTGTAATTGACTGATCAGTCCTTGTACCTTCGTTGCCAGGTTTTGTAAACCAATCGTCATAGTACTATTGACTTCTTGCAATATATTCGGATCGGTGATGGCGACTACTTTTAAATGGGGTGAAGTAAAATCTATTTCAAATTCAAAATAATTTGCATCACTATGTTCCGGCAACATACCTGAATGAAAATGTTTCATTATATCGTACATACTCCACCATTTACCTCCTTGGGCAAATCGGTCCGCGTCTGAGGGAAGTGCATCGTAAGCCTTTGCCTTATCTGAGTCTTTTGGATATAAAAGTTTGCCTGGCAATGGTGTTAAATTAGATAATTTCGGTTCAGTAGCCATTATTCTTATACATTATCTAAAGATTAAATTTAGCTTGAAAAGTGGTGGGGGTCATGATTGGTATGCCTAATGCCAAGGCTTCCTTCGTTTTAGTGTTTTCTTCGCCTGTATCTTTGACCAAGAGCACAAAGGTGTTTTTCCGCACGCCACTGCCTTGTTCCGCGCCTACGGCGGCAAGTTTTGCCATCAATTCCTTGTCCCGAAAGCCGGTCATCACATACTGTTTACCATACAATGGATGGCTGGTATCTTTTATTTCTTGAGGCGGTTGGGAGGTTTGCTCTAGTAATTTACCCGTTAATTGCGTTTCCGTTAAAAATGCCAGAAAAACGGGGATTTGTAAAACAAATTGTTCGGCGGTTTTCTTGGCTAAACCTTCCACCGCAGCAATACGTTTAACTTTTTCTTCGGCTGAGAGTGAAGTATCCGTTAAAATTTTGGGTTCTTGTTTTAGAATCAGTTGGAATTTTTTAGTGCCAAAACCACGTCCAAAGAGATTGGTGGCGTGCATTAATTCCGCTAAAGTGGCTTTTGCAACTCGGTCGGCAATACTCGCATGAACTTTTTGCGCCATTTTTTGTTTAAAGCCCTCTACTTTGAAGAAATCGGCTTCCGTCATTAAGAGTATCTTCGGTACACTATCAAAGCCTGCCGCTATTATTTTTTTCATATTACCCGCTCCCAAGGCATCCACCTCTAGACTACTGAAAAAAGCAATGATATTCTTTTCTTTCACCATCGGGTCGTCCGCTTTATTGACCAGCATAATATCTACATGGGTGCTGTTCCATTCATAGGGAATAGTGGGCATTTGTCCTTGGGCGGAGGGTTGCACTACGGCAATAATATGCGGAACAACATCGCCACTACGGATCAAGCGAATCAAGGCACCGACCCCGATTTTATTCTCTTCAATATATTTTCCATTGAAACCGGTAGCATATTCTATTTTTACCCCGCCTAAATACACCGGCTCAATTTGGACACGGGGTTTCAGATAACCATCTTTACTAGCTGTCCAGAGGACATCCACCACTTTGGCTTCAACTATTTGGTCGGATAATACCATTTTAAAGGCAAAGGCATGTACGGGATTGCCGGTGAGGCGGGGATAGATAGCATCATTTGTACAAATCACCCCGTCAATTTCGTACGCATATTCGGCACGCCATTTGAGTAAGAGCTCCGACAAGAGTTGATTGGTCACATCAGGCACCACTTGGAATTCAACTACACTGAAGGCACTTTTAGTTGGGGCTGCTTGCGCTAGCACTGTCGGGGCTGCTTGCGCTAGCAAAAATTGCATTTGTTCCGATGGTTTGAGCACAGGCTTTAAGACTTCATAGGCGACAAACGCCAGATCGGCACATTTTAATGGATCGGGTTTTTTCTGATTAATCACCCCCGCCACAAAATTTCGTGGATTGGCGAAATCCTTTGCATACTTGGTCTGAAAAACTTCCTTTTTCAAAATAAATTCCCCGCGGATGGTAATATTTTTTATTTTGGGCAAATTCAAATAAGGTAAAAAATTACTGATATCTTGACCGACGGTTCCATTTCCGCGAGTATATAATTTTGGTTTACCGCCTTCGGTGCTATAAAGTCCACTAACCCCATCTAATTTGCAAGAAAGCACATAAGGTCCTTTATAGGTTTGTTTCCATCTTAATAAAGCATCTGTATCGGGTTTAATTTTATCCATGGACCACATTTCATAGGGGAGGATCACCTTGTTTTTTTCACCGGCAGCAGGTAAAGTACAGGCGGTATGCCCTTCTTGGGCTGCCGCATTGTTGGGAAATTTCTGTAAAGTATATTCACGTAATACATCATACTCGTTGTCGGTCATTAGCGGTGTTTGATTGCAATAGTATGCCGCGTTCGCGTCGCGAATGAGTTGACTTAATTCTTCTTCGGATAGCGTCTTCAGGTCAGCAAAACCCGGTGCTTTAACATGCTCTGCTTTAACATGCTCTGCTTTAACATGCTCTATTGGTTTTTTAATTTTCAAGGTTTTATTCTTTGTTGTCTTTTTTTTAGGTTGCTCTACATAGGAGGGCTCCAATGGTTGCTCAGCGTAAGACTGCTCTACCAGTTGCACCGCCCGCCCATCAATTCGCTGCGAGGGTTCTTTATAAACCATACCCAACACTTTAAAAATAGATTGTTCATCCGGAAAATCACCGGATATTTTTGCACCCTTTTCTTTCACATCTTTAGTCATCTGATACAAGCCATGTTCATTAAGCGAATAACCATTTTTTAATG
>Ga0209086_10001489_pt1 | contig 19025 bp, 6 predicted proteins | sample M_130207_XF_Meta_FD_187312 | JGI IMG/M metagenome (GOLD analysis project Ga0209086, IMG submission 187312) | Freshwater microbial communities from Lake Montjoie, Canada to study carbon cycling - M_130207_XF_MetaG (SPAdes) (version 2) | ecosystem: Environmental > Aquatic > Freshwater > Lake... | reverse complement strand
GATTTAGTGCATACACTTTTGAATACTATGAGAATTTTGTACAATCTGGGGGATTCTATTCTTGGGATAGATTACCTTATTTAGATTTCTATGAAATAGAATGGACAATATACAAAGAAGATAGTAGACCTTATTACTTTCAAATTAGAGGAAAATTACCAGAATTAGAAACACTAGTGCATTTCTTACCTTATGATGGTAATTACAATGTTAAATGTAGAGTTTGGGACACTTTAAATTCAATTTCTTTAGGAATAAAAAGAAGTGTAATAAAAGTCGATAAGAGACAAATAGAACTTAATACACTTACAAGATTTAGAGAATCTGAAGTTTATGATTGGAATAATGTTCCTTTGAAATGGGAAAGCTATCCTTCTCAATGGATATTCCCAGTGGAGAATACAAATAAGATATTAAATATTTCGGATTTTATACAAAAATATCCAGATTATTCTAATAATTTTAGTGAAGGACAAACATGTGAAATATTAACTAAATTACCAGAGGTAAAAGCCACATCAACTTTTGATGTTTCGATAATTCAAATCAACATAACAAATATAGTTAGTATCTATAACGGATCTGGATATGACTTAGCTACAGTTACTACTACAGCTCCTCATGGATATACAACAGGAGATACTGTATGGATTTACGATTCTGTAGGAGCTCCTTATGGTCAATTTCCGATAGTGGTAGCAGGAGCTAACACTTATCAAATTCCACAGATAATTACTTCTGCTATTACAGGAGGTTATTCTTATGGCGCGGGTAGTATAAAAGTGATAGTGGATTCAATAGTTATTGCAGATTGTAATTTCATAGGGGATTTAAACTCCACTTGTAGTTTGATATATTCCTCAATAAACCTTTCATTAGTAACTCCAAAATGTAAAGTGATAAATTTAGTAGATTCTAATGTTTCTGGTTATAAGACTTTCACTATACAGGCTCCTAATGATTCAGGAGATATATTTAATGGCAAATCGTTAATCTTACAAACTACAGGATCAATAATAGCAACACCAACAGTGACTTCTTTCTCTGGTGGATTAAACCAAAGAGAACAGTACCTATCATATGATTTTAACACCTTGCCAAATTCTATAATGAAATATTGGGGTACTAAAAGATTATCGTGGGATACATTTGAAGATTTTGAATTTCAAAAAGCATATGCTCACACTTGGGATATGTATGATTACCATAATGATTGGTTAGGTGGATTTGATTTATACTCTTTACAGTATGGAGACAGGGTGAAAGTTACTGATGATTCTACGGGTATTGTATTCGGAGAAACAGATTCACCTGTTAATAGTTATCTAGATCTTTCCGAAGCTGCAGATCAACTTAATGATTCAATCGATGATAATATAAAAAGATTCGATTATATTGTTAGGGGATTTTCCGAATTACCAAATAGGTTTTATGATAATGGCGATCCTATATCTCCAGATTTAAGTACTAATCCAGGACCTCAAAATATTAAATCAACATTTTATAAAATTCCTGAATACTCTCCTGTAGCATTTTTACCTACGGGAATTGCTTGGGATGGTGACGGAGATATATGGATAACGGGAGAAGACGTAGTAAAATTCGATGGTGCTAATTATGTTACATATAATTCTGCTAATAGTGTTTTACCTGGAATTGGTCTATCTACTAATTGTATAGAAATAGATAGGAACGATGTTAAATGGATTGGTTTAGAAAATAGTCTTAATCCTCTTGTTAAAATAGATGATAAGGATCCCACAAATAGTATTGCATATTCTGTTAGTGATTTTGTTGATAATGGAGGTAATCCGGTCTCTCCAGTAATAGCTTCAAGTATACGTGCAATTGAAATAAATCCACAGACTGGAGATATATTTGCTGCATTTGTTTGCAATTCTTCACCTTCTTATGATGGTCTTTTGTTCTACGATTCACGTGCCAAATCATGGGGACTTTATACCACATTAAATTCTAATATTCCTTCCGATAATATAAGAGATATTAGATTGGAATATTACGGAATAAACAAATGGTATCTTTGGATTGCTACTGATACGGGTCTTTCTAAATTTAATGGAGTAGATTTTAAAAATTATGACATATCAAATTCTGGTATTCCTTCCAATTCAATTTATTCTATAGAGCTTGATTCATTAAATCATAAATGGTTAGGCACAGCAGATGGATTAGTTTATTGGGATAATATTAGATGGGCAGTATGGAATAATGCTACTAATCCCGAGCTATCTGTAGGTACATTCGGTAATATAGTGGAAACTGGTAATGCTAATATATGGTTTACTATAGATCCTTCAACTTCTCCTGGAGACACAGAATTATATTTCTTTGATGGATACTTTTTCACTAAAGTACTATATAGAAATGACGGAACAACACTAATAAATCCTTGCAACATATTTCATGGAAAAACTCTTCTTTCTGCTCCTTGGAAAACTATTAAAAATGGTGAAACCACTTATCCCAAAAATTTACTACTTGTTACAGATCTTGGAGAACTTGCTAAGATTGATTATGTGATACCACATATACATGCCACTTCAAAATTCCCAGGAACACAAGGATGGGATTTTGTTTATCATGATACTTCTACACCTTTACCTGCGGTTCAATACATTTATAATGGAGGTATTGGATTCTCTCAATTAGGATTTAACTTTATTATAGGTAACGGAGGAGACAATATCACACTAAACTCAGATTACACTAGACCTATCATGCCTAACGTAGATAAATACTCTTGGTATAAGCCTATTTGGCAGCGTTATAACATACATAAACTGAAAGACCAGTTTCCATCTTTAAACCTTAACGATGTCTTCTTATACGCTCCCCTACGAGATATTATAGAGGGAAAAGCAACCAAAGAAAGTTACTGGAGAAATTCACAAATAGAAAGAATAGCACAGAAGAAGTCTAGAAATCTTTTTGAGAATTTTGAATGGATAATTACATTGGGGAATAGCCAACCAGATCAAGGTGTTAAAGTCACCGTTGATAAAGAAGGCGATGTGATTGCAATAGGAGACTTTCAAGGAACAATATTCATGGGGGAGGTTAATAACATAGGTACACAGGACGTTTATTTAACTAGTGCAGATTCTGGTGTTTATATTAGCAAATATAACAAAGGTGGTGTTTTACAATGGGCAAGATCAATCTCAACAACTTCACTTCAGGGACCAATATATGCTAGATCAGTTATAACAGATGCGAATTCCAATGTCTATGTTGCTAGTGATAATAATCTTACTGGATTTATAGAAATTGATAAGTATAATAGTTCAGGTCTTCTTTTAAACACTGTTAATATACCAATATCACCGGATCAATTCTTAGGAGATATTAAAGTCGATAAGTATGAGAACATTTATATTTGTGGAGGATTCCAGGGCACATTAAATCTAGGAATTCACACTTTGACATCGCCACAGGATGTAGGATTTATTGCTAAAATGGATTCAACCCTAAATTTTGTATGGGCAAAAGAGTTAGACTCAACTACATATTCAAGAGCTTATGAGTTAACTATTATGAATGAGTCTGATATTTATATTACTGGATTATTCCAAAATGATATAGATCTAGGAGCTATTTCTTTAACTGGAGTTGGTATTCCTGATATGTTTGTTGGTAAATTTTACTCAGGAGATGGTGCTTGTATATGGGCAGAATCATTTGCTTATGATGCTTCAACATCTTTTGTATCGCCTTCAATTTGTTTAGATCCTAAAGGTCATATATTAATTACGGGATCTTTCCAAGGAACTATGTCAATACAGAATAGCAAAATCACATCATTCCCTGGATATGATGATATATTTGTTGTTAAAATTCTTTCCACTGGTAAGCTGATATGGCTTAAAATGTGCGGAGGAGCATCAGGAGACACTTCTCATGATATAGAAAGTGATTCAGAAGAGAATGTTTATATAACAGGATCTTATACATCTGGTTCTTATTTTTCTCCAGAGGAGATTGATTCAAGAGGTGGTACAGACATATACTTAACTAAATTTAATAAAGACGGAACTTTAGTAGATATAGTTACTGCTGGCGGAATTAATAATGATTCAGGTGCAGATCTTGTACTTGATGCAGAGGAGAATATTTATATAACAGGTTACTTTGAAGGCGAAGCAGAATTTTCACCTTATGTTGTTATGTCACCTCCCGGAGGTAGTCTTGATGCTTTCTTAGGTAAAATACCAAAGCAAAGATTTAATCCTGGATATAAAATAGGAGCGGTTCAATCTTGGCTAGGATCTCATTCATGGTCTTGGAAAGAAGAAAAATTCTTCCAAGACGAATTTGAAATACCTTTAGCTACCACTATATTTATAAATCCTATTGATTCTTTAGTACCTGGTAAGAAAGATCATATATGGACTTTAACTGATACAGAAACAGGAGAAGTGATAGCTAAGATTAGAAAGACACCATATTTTATATGGACATTTGTAAATCCAGGATTCTATACAATCTCTTGTGAGTTACAGGATGCTAATGGTAATCTCTATCAAACTGAACATAAAGGTAAGATTAGAGTTATAGATCATAAGGAACCAGCTGCTGGAGATTTAATACCCGAGATAGTTAATCCGGAAGATTATCTTCTAAGATCGATATATTATGATAGAAAAGAAATGGGGTTTCCGCCTTTGTCTAAATTTGAAATTTAATAATTATTTCAATAACATTCATCTATTAATTTAGCCAATTTTATATCCTTTTCTGTTACTATATCTCCTGCATCATGAGTTGATAACTTGAGAGATATTTTATTATAAACCCAATTAATTTCTGGATGATGTTTTTCCGCTTCACATATTATTGAAATCTCATTTATAAATTTTAAAGCCTGTTTAAAATCTGTAAAATTAAAATTTCTTTCCAGTTTATTATAAACTTCTTTCCAATCGGAATTTGGTTGGAATTTTTTATATTTTTTTATGTGTATCATTATTTTAAAAATAGTTATTTATACTATGTAATAGATTTATTCTCTAGTAATTTCTTGAATACAGGAAAATAATATAATCTAATAGTGTTGGAAACTTTATTATATCCGAATTTCTCGCAGAAATAGAACCGCACTTTTCCACCAAATCATCTACTTTTTGATCATCTGGAGCTTCTGCTAATGATTTTCCTGAATCTTTTCTACTAAATTTTGAATTCATTATAGATTTTTTTATCTCATCTAAATCAGTTAATTCAGTAAACGATTCCAATTTTGATAAGATACCCGGACTTGATGATTCTAATTCCCAAACCATATTTCTCATCCCTGAATAATCATTCTTTAATTTTTCGTAAATTTTATTAGTATTGCCTAATCTTTCATATTCTGATATTAACTCTTTAAAAGGAACTATTCTAATATCACACACAGATCTATCAAATACAACTACTTCACTTCGTAAAGCACTTTCAATATATTCTTCTTTTGTTAAAGCAACTTCCCGAGAAATCATTGGTAAATTGACAGGAACTTCCCCATCAGGAGTATTCATATACCATTTATTAGCCATACCTTTTATACCATAAGGTGTGTATAATCTATTCTCATCTTTTAAACCACCTTGACTTCCACTATCAGATCCACCTGGATTATCATCAACCATTTTTACTCCTGGTTTAATTGATAGTTCATATACTCTTTTTGTTATTCTTATAGATATTAATCCGCCTTCTCTTGTACCAAGAATAGTGGGCCAGTTGTTTGCTCCAGTCATTAATTTAGCAGCATACATACCACCTTGTTCTCTGAAAAGAAAGTCTAAGTCAGTAGGTGATATTTTACCACCATGATATACTTTACCACATCCTTCTTCAAGTTTATATACTTCAGAGCCTCCAACATAATCTTCTGATGTAGTAAATCTTTCAGAATAATATTTATCGACATTAGAGTTATAGAAGTCAAAGAATTCTTTAATAGTCATATCTCCATAGGTATTAAGAATATAGTTAATTAGATTAAGAAGACTTTCATTCATACTTGTTTGTAGTTCTTCACCTTTTGATCTTATCTTTGAAAGTTCTGATTCACTATAATAATACTTAAATATATCTTTAAGAGTATTTAGTTTATCTATAAATTTTTGAGAACTTTGTCTTTCTGAATTAATCTGATTAGACCAACTAACTACCCTTTCTAATTCCGATTTAAGTAATTTAAGATTTTCTAACTCTGATATTCTTTTACTAAAGTCTATTTTTTGGATGTAATCTTTACCAAGAGTATCTTCAAATGATTTTGGGTTTTCTTTCCCATAGTCATTTGGCTTATAAGGCTTACCTTGGAAAGCTATAAATGATTTCATTAACTTAGCTATATTATTAGATGAAGGACCAACTGAACCCCTTTCATCTATATTAAACTCCGTCACCGGTTTACTATCTCTACCAATTTTCATATATGAAAAAATATCATCATAATACTTTAATAAATTAGTATCTGGTTCTTTAATTTCTTTATCTTCTTCTTTGAATGTGGCTTTTTGAAACTCTTCTTTGTTTACTACTTTAGATAGTGCTTTTAATAATGTACTTTTGGCTATATTACCTTTTGATGATTCAATTCTAGATTTAATATCTCTTATATCACTTTCATCAAATTTCATATAAGCATTAAACTCACTATCTGTGATATCTTCTACTTTGGAAAAGTCAGGATTTCCTTTTATGTAATCCATTAACATTTGAATAAGATCACCTCTTGATTGTGATTTACTCTTTTTAATATACTCAAGTGAATCTGCCAATTCTTTTTTCCATTCACCAGTCTCTATAATTTTAGTAAAGTTATCTATGACTTCTTTTACTAATTCATCATCACTTTCTTCTAAGGTGTATGGAAGATCTGTTATTTTTGGAGGTGTGATGGAGTCTTTGAATAATTCAATTTGTCTTGTAACTGATTCTATTCTATCTTTGGTCTTACCAGTAACGTTTCTCAAGAACTTGTCAAAGAACCCCTCTTTAATATGTCTTAATTCTCTAAAATGATTACCAAAAATTCCTTCGCTAACATTACTATTAATAAAATCGTTAAAACTTTTTATTCTTCTCATCTAAAATAATTATAAAGTGTATTCCCTATAAACCTCTAGCATTGCAGGAACAATAGGGTGTCTATGGTTTTTCTTAAGAGTTATTACATTAACTCCTTCGACCCTTGCAGCAAGGGTATTCATGAAATCAAGCCCAGAGTCTTTTTTATTTTTTAAATCTATTTGTGATGTGTCTCCACATATTATCATTTTAGAGCCAATACCAAGTCTTCCTAGTACCATTTCCATTTGACTCATTGTTACGTTTTGTGCTTCATCTACTATTACACAAGCATTAACTAAAGTTCTACCTCTCATAAAAGGAAATGGCAGGATTTCAATAATTCCTTCACTAAGTAATTTTTCAATTTTTGTCTTGTCGTAGACCATTTCTAAATTGGCGTAGATAGGAGCTAACCAAGGATCCATTTTTTCTTTTAAATCTCCCGGAAGAAATCCTATATCTTCTTTTGCTACTGTGGGTCTAGTAATAACTAGCTTTTCAATCTCCCTATTAAATAGCATATCTAAAGCTATTTGCACTGCTAGAAGTGTTTTACCCGATCCAGCTGCTCCTTTAAGAACACTAACTGGATTGGCCAAAATAATAGCTTTAGCTTCTTTTTGCTCTTCGTTTAGATTAATTTTAAATTTAATAGGATTTTTAGGTTTCCTTTTTTGTGTCCAATTGCTTCCTGTAGTCATAGATTTTTTATTTTTTTTAAGAAACATATTCTATGTTTCTTTCTTTAATGATTGTCCTGTCTTTTTCTATTGTAAGTAATACAGGATATATATCAAAAAAAGAAAAATCAAATGGCAATCACAATTACTGAAATTCTTGGAACTGATTCAATTTCGGGTTCTAGATTAACTATCAATGCTAACTTTTTGTTGCTTGAGAATGCTTATAATGATTTAGAAAACACATTTAATATAAACGTGTTGACTGGATCACTTGACGTATCTAGCGCAACAAATGGACAAATTAAAGCAAAATCATTACTGGCTAACAGCTTAGTTATGCCTGCTTCTGGCTCACCTACTATACAACTATATGGAACAGGAGCTAGTGGAGGTTACATTATAGCTTCTAGCACAGTTGTAGGAGCTACCGGTATATTCTCTAATGTTCTACAATCAAACACTTTATCTGCTTCGGGAACAGCTACATTTGGAGCTACTGCAACATTTAATAGTGTGCTAAATGTGGAAGGAAGAATGAGCATCGGAGCATCCGGTAATTTTGTTAACACTAACAGAAAAGCCACTGTAGGTGCTTCTACTGCTTTTCCATCTGCACCAGGAGCTGGTGTTACTGGTACTTATTCAACACCTTACCAATTAACTTTAACGGAAAATGTTATTTATATACGATCAAATCATGTTTCGAGTGCGCCAGCTGATGCTGGATTTACTACAGGATTTTTCTTTTACGCTACAACAGGCGCTGGAGCAACTGCTTCTGATATCCCTGCAGGTTATACTGTAACCCTAATTGATACCGCTACTACTGCTGGCTTAATTGCTACTGGAGTTACTGGTCCTGCGCCTTATTATTATACCGGTTTCTCAACTGGTGATGGTTCTTATACTCCAAATTCTTTTGCAACACCAGGAGAAGCTTACAAATCATCTATTACGATTATGTGGGAGCCAAGAATAGATCAATCAGGAGCTATACAAAAAGGATCTTGGGTGGTTGTTAATTCTACACCTGGATTTACATTCTAATTAAGAAAAAATAATCGATGGCAAAAACACCTTACATAAGACCTATAGCAGTTCAGGGGGGTACATTTTATACCTTCTCTTCTGCTGCAGAGGATCTCACATTAACATTTAATAATTCATTAAAGAAATTTAGTTTTTCTAAGTATGCTCTTTTGAAGATTCCTGAAATGGGATCTCCGACATATAAAGAAAACACTTTGCAATTTAATGCCATTGATACAACTTTTCTTGATGCAGCTTCTGGTAATTTCGTGTTAACAAACCCTAATAATCTTAGTCCTTCTCCTGAAATTTCATTCCAGAATTATTGTTTAAATTTAGAATCCACTGTTATTTCTGATCCTAATTATAATGCAGAATTAAAAAGAAACGTTTCTGAAAGAATTTTTTGGAAATGGATAAAAGAATTAGGTGGTGTTAGATACAGATCAGCAAATACAAATGAGGTGGTAGCTTCTTTAAATCAGACTACAACCACAACAGTTAATGGTTTTCCTTATTCAGATAAAAGATGGGTAGAAGAAGACACTTTATTAACAGGTAATGGAACACCGACGCCTAGATACGAAAGAATAGTACAATATATTGGTGATATAGATGTGGTAAACTCTGTACAAAATACGGATAACGCTTATTCTGAGGTTTATATTCATGTGCCAACAGGAGATGGAGGAACACCATATGTTCTATTTAAAACTGTTGCTGATGAGAATTATTATCCTGACAGAACATTTACGCATTTACCCCCAGACCCTTTAGACACTGAATATCTCCAAGGAAGAGATTCTGCTTCGGGTTTATATGGTCCTAACGGATTACCTAAATTGGCTATATTCGACCAGGATGTTTTAGGAGAACCTGGTGTCACTGGAATATCTGCAACTGGTACATTTTTAAGTAACTGGTATTCACCTAGGGATGAGGCTAATTCTTATTTTACTGATCCTAGTTTCTTTGACAATAGCAATTATACATTGGAAAAATATGTATCTAATGCACCTTCTGGATATAGCGTAAATTATAAAAGAAGTAATCTAGATGGAGTACAAATTGATTTTGAACCTTCATCTTATAAAGCTATTCAAAATTATGTGGGTATTTCCACAATAGAAGAATGGAATGGAACACCCACTACAACTTCTTTTGAATTTAATGCAGTTCTTGTTTATTATGATGTTTACGATCCTAATAACCCAACAGATTCTGAAACAAATCTTTATGGTATTTTATTCTTAAATGACCCTGAGCCTGTTTCTATTAATGCAGCTAAATTTCCTAATTTCAAGAAATTTAAGCCGGATCCTATTACTAAATTAAATGGTAATTCTTATGGATTCAAAATAAATCTTAAGTTTGATACTGATGTGGAAAGCACAGGAGTAGAGCAAGCAATAAACGATTATTCTTCATTCTCTCTTTCTATCTTTATGGATGCAGCTACTGTTTTACAGGATGCAGCTAAGAATCTTAATGATAGAACATTAGAGATAATGGCAATGCAAGATCAAATTACTGCATTGACCGATCTTGTTATTAATACAGACGATAGCACAGATATAAAATTAAGATTAGATACAGTTGAAAAATCATTACAAGCAAATCAAGCTCTTTTTGATAACACCCAAGATATCCTAAGTTTAATTGAAAAAAATAGTGACACTATACAAAATATATTACAGAATCAGACATCTATAAATATGACTTATAATCTTGATCTTCTAAAAGATGGTGATGGTACTTTTGTCGATAGATCAACACCTAATATATTAAAAGTTGATGTTACTCAGCAAGATTATAATATAGGAACTAATTCTTTATTTACTATTAATCCTGTTGCTGGTAACACAGTATCACTTCAACTTTACACTAATTACCTTAAGCATAAAAATAATGGATTATCTATAACATCAAATAATGATATTGTTATTAAGATAGATGACACCACAAACAAATGGCAAAAGGGACAAGTTCTAAGATTAGTAATAGGTGACGATGTAGATTTGGGTGTTTATTCATTGGTTATTTTAACTGATGCTTTAGGAGAATATCCCAAAGGAACTCCTTCAGGAGTACCTTATTCTAGTGTGATTGCAGGATTTATAAATATTCAATTTCAAAATGCTTCTTACAAACCTATCTTTGATATTGTTTGTGTAGATGATAAAAATCTAATATTTGAAGTGGACCAAATAAAATAAGATAAAATGTCAAACACAAAAAATTCATTCTCTTCTTTAATAGCTCAATTTTTAAGGCTTCAAAAGAATTCTTTAGAGATCATAAATAAATTGAATGATGTTGCGACATCATCTAAAGATTCTGTTCAAATTGAATTTTTGATGGACGATAACACTTCCGAAAATATTCAAATACCTTCTTATGGATTTTTAAAATCTGAGATTAATAGAATTGATAAAAATGTATTAGCACTTTCTGGATTAGAAGACACTACAGCAAATATTAGAAAATCTGATGGTACCGTTTCCAAAATATATCAAGCTAACATATTAAAGGATCCTTTATCACCAGGAAGTCTTCAAGTACCTGGTACATTTCAAGCTAGAAATAATTGGTTTTTTGAATCATTTTTAAATCCGCTTCTTTATGTTTCTATTGATGTAGAGAATCAAATTCCTATAAATTCGGAAAATGTTTATGTTAAAAGAATTATAGCTAACACTCAAACAGAGGTACAAAAAGCATATTTTGATGCTAATTTAAAGGGAAGAAATGATATTATAGATTCAGATTTTATTGATTCATTAAAAAGCCAAGGTATTCAATATTTTACTGATGAGCAAATAAATGAATTAGAATTAAGAACAATAAGATATATTGGATCTTTTGGAGTTCTTAGAATATTTGACGAGGAAACTCAAGTAATAGAAAATGGTATCACATCAACTAATACTGTTAGAAAGTATAAGTTAAACACATTAAGATATACTGATACTTTAGCAACATCAGCTGATTCTAGAACACTAACAAAAGGTGACACTTTAATGACATCTGGAGGAACTAAATATGAAATAACATCAATTGATACCACTAATCAAACAGTATCTTTAAAAAGATTATTTGGATTTGAAGCAATAAAAATAGGGGATAATTCCCTTACGATTTATTCTAATGTTTTATCGGATAGAATGGTAGATGTTAATGTGGGGTTTGATGAAAGACAAGCTATTTTTATTAAATCTATCGATGGTGATTTTAATGTTGCATCTAGTAAATATAGTCCTGGTGTTTGTTTCTTATCTAATGAATTACAAATAAACACATCTGATGGGGTTAAGACATTATCTGAATTCTATTCTTCACAAGTTTCGGATTTTAGTAAGATCTTTATTTCTTCTGCTAAGGAGAATGTTATTCCTGCAGTTTACGGACAAACACCTTCTGCTCCTATAGTTTCCCCTGGAAACTTTAAGGTAGTTAAAGTGAATTCACAGATAACGGATTCTAAAGAAAATGTAGATTTTAAAGATAAGATTAAAATTAAAACCTCTTTAAAAAATGAAATAGGTTCAATAGACAGAGCAATAGATCAGACAAGAAAACAACTTTCTGAACTAACTACAACTTCTAAAGGGAAAACACCTACTGCTGAATATAAGAAATTAAACGATAAGATCACTTCATTAGGCAAAGATAAACAAATTAGAACAGATTTATTAGCTACTACAATTACCGAAGTTAATAATCTAACTATTGCAGCACCTGAATTAACGGAGGCTCCTAAATATAGAGTCAGAGGATTTTGGCCTATACCCGAACCAATTGTTGATTCTAAAACAGGAGAACAGAATATAGTTCAATTTAATGTGAGATACAGATACCTTTCATTAACAGGTAATTCTAACGGTACAACTCAGATTGATTACATAGATAATAATGGAGTAGAAAAGACTGGTCAATTTACAAATTGGACACAGTTTACAACAGATCTAAGGAAGAAACAATATGATCCTAATACTGGAACATATGTTTGGAAAATAGAAGACGTAAGCGATGCCAATACAGTAAATATAAATCAGTTAGATATTCCTATAACTAAAGGTGAAAAGGTAGAAATACAAGTTCAATCTATATCTGAAGCTGGCTGGCCAACAAATCCTTTGACATCCGATTTTTCAACTTCTGCTATAGTGGAATTCCCTGCTAATTTGGTTGTGTCAATAGACAACGGTGCTTTCATAGCACAAAACAGTATGGATCAGGCTGTAGTTAAAATACAAGAGGATTTACAAGCTAAAGGCTTAGATCAGCATTTAGCTACACAATTTACATCTGGTGATAAATTTTATGCTCATAATTCCTCTGCTATTGCATCGGGATTCTTTGATGGAGCAGGAAAAGCATTAGATTTATTTCAGAAGTTAACTCAAATTGATAATGAATTACAATCATTAAGAGCATTAGTAGCTAAAGCGAAAGGCACTTTGGGTGTTTATATAAGAAGCGGAGGTACTTCTAATAAAATCAATCCCGGCAGCACTGTTAATTTATTTGCTGGATATTATGATCAATTAATAGATCTTTCAAATCCTAATAATAAAGGTAAAATAGCAACTGTGATTTATTACCTAGAATTAAGAAATGAAGCTGCTACACCTTTAGAGCTTTCCTCTTTAATACCAGGGGGACAAGGAGTTAAAGCACCTATCACAATAAGCGGACAAAGCGATTATAACGATAACAGAAAATACGGAAAAACTCCAATTCAATTATCTGGTATTAACTCTGCTAATGTCGATGTTACTACACCGGGAGCATTTATACAAGCATCAGGATATCAAAGTGGTAATGCCTATTCACAATTTGTTTACCCTAGATATAAGAGTGTGGGATTAGACGAGAATCTTTATTTTATACCTCCTACGGGTTTAGTATGGAATAGTACTCAAGGTACTACTGATGGTGCATCGCAATTACCTATAAATAATGATGGTATACTTATGCCTTTTGAGCAACCAGGAGCTCCTTTAGGAGCTGGTGCTAATGCTAATATTTGGAACGGAAATTATCTTGGAACTGGAGCACCTGACATAAATGGTAATCTAAATGAATTCTGTGTACATATATCACATCCAGATATAAACGATTTTACTTCCCCAGTCTTTATTAATTTAGAAAGACCTTTAGTAACTGGTTCTGGAACTATGGCTTATCCTGCATTCAGACATGCTTTAGGATTTGAGACTGACACTAATATAACTAAGTCTTTATCGACAAGTTTACAAACACTTTCTACTCAACAATTAGAATACTATCCAGCTAATTCAGCATCAGCATTTGGTAGTGACGATAATGCTTATCCTAATAAATTAGGATTTATAGATTCTGATGAGTTCTTATGTGGCAAGTACTCTTGCGGATCTTATTTATTTATAGCACCAACATCACACACTGCAATACAAATAGAAGGGTCAACTCAGTTAGCTAAAAAGACATTAGAGTTTGGACAAGAAAACGCAATAACAGTGCCTTTAATTTTTCAAATGAGAGCTCAAGATAAATTAGGGTATATTGGAGGATGGAGAAATGCTGGTAATCTCAAAAATATCACATACAGTAAAAAAATAGGAATAGATATACAGGTAAGAAACGAGGATTTATTTTCTCTTGACGTTCTTGTAACCGGAAGCTATACTAAAACTTCGCTAGTTTCTCCAGCTTATTCACAAAGTAAGAAAACTATTTAATAAGTGGCTAGAAAAATAATAAAACAGACCTCATCTTTTGGGGTACTTAGAGCAAATCCTAGAATATCTGGTAATGTTAAAATAACAGTGGATTCTAGTAAAGGAATTTGGCTTAATTCTATAGATTCTAATCAGGAGATGGCTAATAGTGCTTATAAAGGATTTAGTATATCGCCAGATTCATCATTCGATAAAGATTTATATAAATTTTTTAAGGAAGGTAAAACCCCATCGCAATTTGTTTTTGGACTTATTGGAGAAGAAGAACCTGTACAAAATCAAACAAATGACCTATCGAGTGTATATAATTTCTTTTATAGCTCGGGTGTATCACCTTTAGCTTCTGATAGATATTCAGAAGATTTCACTTATCTTGCACCTTTATGGCTGGGGGAGGATATTCCAGATCATTTTGTTATATTCAAAGTGAATGATCCTATAGATTATTCTTATAAGATACCAGTTACAGCTTTAGTAGTGGGAAAATTATATAAAGTACTCCAAGATACAACAGTTGATACTAATGCTCCTGGTTACTTACCTTATAAAATATCCAGTAATACTGTTACATATACGGATGGTAATGTTTTTACTGCTGCTTCTACATTATTTAATGTTACACAAGGAAGTGGAACAGTGATATTATTAGATTCTTCTTATAATATAAGCTCCGTAGAGGACACAGAAAACCATTTCTATGATAAGATCTTACCTAAGGCTACAATAGTGTCTACGTTCGATCTCACTGAAGATTCCGATATCGGTAAATATTTAAGAAAAATAAAAACCACCCCAGGATATAGTGAGAATTTAATAGACGCAAGATTTGAGGATAATCAATTAACTACATTTAATGGTGTTAATTATAATGTTGGTATATTTGATAAGAAAGGGGATTATCTTTTTGACTATTATGAAAATGCAGAAACACAAATAGGATTTGAAGATTTTATAACTAACGGATTTAGAAATAATGGGATTCTTAGTTATAAACTATTAAATATGGAATTCTTATTTAATGATACAGACTCAGAAAATTACACCATAAATAGATATTTTGGACTTTATGTTAATGCTCCTGAGTTAGCTAAATTTAAACTTGATGGGGATTCACTATTTAAAAGTCTTGGATCTTCAGGAAATACACCAATCCCAGATAGAAACGATAAGGGATATTATAACCAGGAAAACAGTTATTTTCAATACAATGACAATGGTGTTAGAATTTATATAGATCCCAATTATATCACTGGTGTTCTTCCAACTTCTGATGATGTAAACATTTTAGAGCAAACCAAATTATTTTGGATAAAAGATAAGAATGGGAATTTTCATTCATTAAAGAGAGAAATAGATTATGGTATATCTTCTCCAACTCCTTCTTATACAACTTATGGATTAGGCTCAACAGAGAATCAATTAGTTATACAAGATGTTTCTTTAGATCTTGGCTTACTTACTGGTAAAGATGATTCAACAAAGAAACAATATAAAGCAGTAAGCACAGGAGAAAAAGGAAGAGGATATTCAGTAATAAGAATTGGTGGAACGTTAACAAACAACAATGAAAATTGTTTCTTGTTTTATAATCCATTAGGATATTACGGAGTTCCTGGTTCTAAATATGATATACTTAGAGCTTCTGATATGTCTTCAATTTTAGATGAATGGGGTCCGGGAAGTTTTTATTCTCAGGATAGCACATACTATTATCATGCAGGAGGAACAAAAGAAGATATAGCAAAAGCATTATCGGGATTATTAAATAGCTTTAATTATAATTCATTTGAGACATTTGAATCTGGCGATGAGCTAGTAATAAGAACTAAAGCAACAGGTACACAGGAAAATAATAAATATTATCTTGACTTCTTTTTAAATCTGTCAACTACCCAAAGAATGCCAGATTCACAAAGAGGTATCGTTTTTATAAACGAGAAAGATGTCTGTGACATAAACCAAAAGCAATCTTTTGTTGGAGGATCTAATTATTCTAATACTAGAGTGAAAGTTAAAATAGATGATGCAAATAAAATAGAGGTTGGAAAAACTTTTATTGATACTGTAAAAAATACATCAACTGATTCTTTTAGTGGATTAGCATCATACTCTAATAAGTCTTCATCAGTAGTTATTGGTAAGTATAGATTCATTGATCAATATTCTAAAGACGAAAAAGGAGAGATCGTAGGTATTAAGGATTTTGAAACACACGCAACTTTAGAAATAAAGAATTTTACTGAGACTGTAGCCATTGGTTCATCTAGCGATATATCTGCATTTAATACTTATGATGTACCTTTAGGCGTATTTTCTTTCTATGGTCTAAGAGAGATTGATATGGATTTTTGGTCAAGTCAATATGGCTACACACCTACGGAGGAATATTATAAATACTTAGATGTTCAACCTTCTGGAGTTACTAAAATAATTCCAGGAAAAACATATTTTGCATCTACAGGGGCTGTTATAAAATATGGATCACCATTAAATACAATAACAGGGCCCGATTTCTTTGAAGGTATTGCAGGAGAGGAAGAATACACTCTGGTTACTTCTTCTACGGGAGCGGAGGCTAATGTTTTTCCTACATTATCATCAAGAGGTCTTCTTGATATAACATCAGGAATAACAGGAAGTAATTTTGATTATACTTACTATCCCGACTTAGATGCTTTCCCTGGATTTTATGGAATTCAGTCATTACAATTTATTAATAATACTAATGGTATTGATACTAAATATGAGATATTAAATTTTGGTAAATTAGACTCTGAATATGATTACACTCAAGATAATTATAATCCTGAATTTGCTTTAAAAAGTAGGGTAAGTCCTTATATAACAAAATGGGTTTATAACGGAGGAACAGATATTAGGGGAAACGGATACAGACTTAATGCTAATATTGCTTTTAGTCCTCTAAATTTCTCCCCAAGCTTTTTTAAAAGATCGCAAGATCCACAATACTTTACCCACGAATGGTATCATTTACAGAAACCCCCTTATTCTATACCGGAACCAAATCTTCATATTGATAAAAATTATTTAGCACAAGAAATAAACGAGACCTTATTGAAGGATGCTAATCCCTCTTTAAGAGATTATTTCTTAGATTATTTCTCAATTGAAGGTGAGGATCTTAATCCTTATTACCCAACAAGTTCAACAATTGATAAAATAGATTTAACGGAAAGATTCTCGCTGTTTAATTTCAATTCAGGAAATGGATTTTCCGAAACATTATATAGAGGAGCTAAGGTAAGGATCAAAAGAACATTTACTGATTATGCACAAGGTGAATCTATAAAATATGTAGATGATGATACATTTTATGACGATTACAAATTCTCTTGTGTAATAGTTCCTGTACAAAATATAAGTGACGAGATACAGACCCCAGTAAAAGTTAAAATTATCGAAAATAGAACTTTTAAAAATATCACTTTTGTTGTTGAGGTTCTTATTGATGATGCTAGAGCATTAGATTTTGAAAATATTAGTCCAGATAATCAATATTTAGATCTTGATTATTTCTTACTTTATTCTCTAAAAGATAAACTAGATAGCCAATATTATCCAGTAAGCTCACCACCTAGTTGGTTAACTAATGGTTCTATAGAATTACCAAAAATAGGAGATGTTAAACTTTCTTCTGCTTTGAATGTCTCAACCAATCCCAATTCACAAGGATTTTTCTCCATAGTTAATGCTTGGACTATAGGAGATGTGGGAACTATATATGTGGTACCTAATCCTAATTATGAAACGGATCTAAGGGAGGAAATAAACTTTACATATTTACCTAGTGTGGTACCTTATGTGGCTGGTCCAAATTCAACTAGTCCAGGATCTTTCTATGGAATAGTAGGAAATGCTGGGGCAGGAGGTGGTTATACTTTACCTTTTCCTACTGGAGTTTCTGAAGATGCTGTGAAATTCACAGCTATTGATGCTAACTATGGATTTGATTTCAGTGAAATTGGTTTAGCAGGTCCTTTAGATATACCATCAACCGCTAATTACACTGCTATTTCGAATATACCAATTTATCAAAGAGAAGGAGGAAAATCATACTGGAGTAATATATTAGAAAAAATATCATTTGCTAATTTATCACTTTGGGTTAATACCGGATATCCATATATAGAATATAAGTCTTATGTGTGGAACGAAGCGACTAATACCACGGATATTTTAGATAATCAATTTGTTTTAGAATTCATTAAGCCTTCTACATTTGTTCAAAATTCAATTCTATTTCCGAAAGAAATAGAAGATAAGCCACAAGAGCTTTCTTTATTTAATGTGGGATATAATATAACAGAATTAGAAGGTGAAACTGAATTATATAGATATGGTGGAGGTTATATTCCTAGCTTTAGAGAGATTCTAAAATTTGAGAATGTAAAATATGATATACCTTTATGGACTACGCCTTCTGCTTATACATTTACTGTTAAAGTTACTGATAAAATAGAAGGCTCAGAATTATATGATTTAGGGG
>Ga0209086_10001488_pt1 | contig 19027 bp, 21 predicted proteins | sample M_130207_XF_Meta_FD_187312 | JGI IMG/M metagenome (GOLD analysis project Ga0209086, IMG submission 187312) | Freshwater microbial communities from Lake Montjoie, Canada to study carbon cycling - M_130207_XF_MetaG (SPAdes) (version 2) | ecosystem: Environmental > Aquatic > Freshwater > Lake... | reverse complement strand
AAAAAATATTAGTATAAATTAATGAGTGATGAATTTTTGAAAAGTTTCTCAACATTTAGAAACAATAATTCCAGAAATATTACATTTCAAAGTCAAACACTTCCTTCAAATGAGTGTTCAAACGGTTTCCCTATAAATAAATACGCTTACTATGGTGGAAAAGGTACAAATCCCTGGGAGGTTCTTTATAGTATTTGGAATTCTTATCAAAATACTATTGGAGCTCAATTTACATTGAAACAAGATGAAAATAAAGCTCCAACTTCTAGTACAAATTCTAGTTCTAATCCTATAGGACCATCTCAAATTTTTATAATTAGACACGGTGAAAAAAATTCTTCGTCCCCGGATTATTCATTAAACAATAATGGTATTTATCGTGCTTGTCAATTAATCAATTTCGTGAATAAATTAGCAGAACAAGGAAATCCAATTTCTTATATTATAACATGTAATCCTTGTCCATATAATAGTCCTAGTTCTGGTGATTCAAAATCTGATCCATCCATGAGACCACAACAAACAATAAGTATGGTATCTTTTATGTTAAATATTCCGTTCTTTATTTATGGTGGAGATCAAGATTTTCCAGAAGTAGTATCTAACCTATTTTCATTAGATCCTACAAATCCATTTAACGGTTTAAATGTTTTGATTTGTTGGGAACATGCGGCAATTCAAGGTTTATGTTCATATATATTAAATAGAGCAGGACAATTAAATCGTCTTCCAGATACAATTGAATTACCAAATGGTAATACTGATTTATACGGAGACGCATTTTTCAAACAGGTAAACCCATGTCCTGATGGAAATTATGAATGCCCTAGATCAGATTCATCATCCCCATATTATCTAAATAATAATACTAATCCAAAATATATCGGACCTAATTCAAAATATTATCCTTATTGGAATACAGGAAATTTTGATAGTGTTTATTGGATAAAAAGTGACTCACAGAATATATTTTCTGATTTTAAAATATTTAATCAACCATGTTTAACATGTTATAGTAGCTGTCAATTACATATAGGTTTATATCAACCATTGAATTCAGAATGTGAATCTTCAAATAAATATACAAATGAATCTTCATGTGAGTTACCACCTATTACATGGAACCGGACAATATAAATTATATTTTATTTAATAAAAATAATAATTTTTATGTAAAAATTAGTATTTTTAACTTAAGAATAATTGTAATAAAATAAATGCGCTTCCCATTAAAATTACTTGTTGAATCATAGCTAGAATTTTTGCTAAATCTGATAAAGCAGTAATATCTGGTAAACCCACTCCACATTGGATAGTAATACTATAAAATAAATAATCTACATAATTAAGTTTATCTTTGGGATTTAATGGTTCAAAATTATGAGGAGAAATTGAGCTATAAATTATAGAAAAAACGAATATCGTTAATATATTAAATAAAAATGTAAGAGTTACGATTGTTGAATCTTTATACATAATATATTATATATTATTTTAATAAATAAATTTTATACATAAAGTGATTGATTAGTAGCTACATATTTTAAAGTTAAAACTGGAACCTCTTTTAAGATAGATAAAAATTCAATATCACCTAAATTTTCAGCAATTTTTTCCATTTCTGCTGTTATATTATTAATTTTTAAAATAGCTTTTATAAATTCGCCTAAAAATATTTCTTTTTCCAAAGAAATATCATGTAATAATTGTTTACATTCTGAATCATTTTCGCATTCACACCATTTAATAACATAATCAGTTAAATCAAAGTGTAAACTATAATCAATTCCAGTATCAATAGAATTTGATAATTCTAAATTAGATTGTTTTTGTAATGAATTATATAAATCCATAATAAAATTTTTAATATTATCAAAATTAGATGAAGGTAAAATACTTCGTTTTTCCTCAGGTACAGTTATATTTGTAAAACAACTCAATATACCAACTAATTCTTTTGATTTAAATTGTTTTAATTTTCCGGATTCAATTAAATTAGCAAATATTAAACAATGTACCTCTCTCAAATTACTAGCAATATGCCCTTTTAGGGAAAGAGAATTAATATTATTTTCTTTATTAATATAACCATCTTCTATTAACATATTGATTACTTTATTGACATTAACTTGTAATGTGTTTTCCGTAGAAACCAATTGATCATTTAATTTGTTCAATTGCGAACATTTAGAATTATAATTTGATAGAATTCCGGCATCCTTTTCAATAGATCTATTTCCATCTTTAATCTGTTGGAGTGTGCGTTCAATTTCTTTTCTTTTTTTATTAACACTAGATGGAAGTTTAATTTTTAAATCAATAAATTCTTCAACAATAGCAATTGGTGTTCGGCAATTTTCCAAAACTATATTTATATTATCAATTTCTGCTTGTAATTTACTTATATTTAGGAAGCATTCTTTCATATTATTTTCAATATCTCCTTGAACCATACTTCTTTTAACATATCGTGTATAATCAGTCTCTCCAATATCAATTAAATTTAATATTAAATTGTATGATATTTTGAATTTAGAAGTAAGTGTTTGAGGTTTACCTTTCATCATTGTTTTCATTGCGACTTGATCAGTATTTCTAAACAAATTAGTTAAATGAATTACATGACCTTCAGTATCAATACCACGACGTCCAGCGCGACCAGCCATTTGAGTATATTCATGAGAATATAATAATCTTGGACCAGTTCCATCAAATTTATTAACATCAGTAAATAATACAGTTTTAGTAGGCATATTAATTCCAACAGCAAATGTTTCTGTAGCAAATAGAAGTTTTATATAACCTTTAGCAAATAATAGTTCAACCATTTCTCTTAGAATAGGCATTATTCCAGCATGGTGTATAGCAATTCCTTTTTCTAATAAAGTTACAATATTGAGATATTCAGGTAAATTGAGATATTCTTGATAATTAGGTAATTTTCTAATAATTTGTTCACATTCTTTACGAACAATATAAGAAACTTTAGAATCATCTTCTAACAAAGGAACGGTGATCTCTTTAGCACATTGTTCTAAGGCTTTTCTGCTTAGAACAAAACAAATAGCTGGTAACATATTATTATCAAACATATGTTTAGCTACATTATTAAGAATATGTTGTCGTTTTACATAATGATTTTTATCTTGAAATGTTTTCAAAGTTTTTTTTATTTTTAAATAATTAGTATCATTAAAAGTGCCTTTTGAATCTTGTATAACATTTAACGAATTCGTAATTTTCATAATTTCCATTTCCAATTGTTTATCTTTTAAAATCTTAAATAAACCTTGAGTACATGTAATATATGAATAATGTGTTAGGGGTACAACCCTTTCATATGTTGATGTTAAATAAACAATTTTTTCGGAATTTGTACTCTTAATCTCCCCTCTAGTTTCACACCATAGCGCAAATTTTTCAGGTGAGTCAAGTGTAGCAGATAACATTACCATTTGAATATGTGAAGGTAACATCATAATGGTTTCTTCCCAAACTTTACCTCTATCCAAATCATTTATATAATGAATTTCATCAAAAACAACACATGCGAGTTCTTTTTCAAAATCCATTTCAAACATAGTTAAATTATTATTTTGATTAGTAAAAGATGTATTATCATCTTTACGATGTTTAGCATAAAGGGTATTTAATAAGATTTCTGTAGTCATAATGAGAACATCTGCTTCGGGATTGGTTTTGATATCTCCAGTTAAAATACCGAAAGATATGTCAGGAAATTTTTGTCTAAACTCATAAAATTTTTGATTAGATAATGCTTTTATAGGTGATGTATATATGACTTTTTTTTTAAGTGAAACAAAGTGTTCAATAGCAAATTCAGCTGGTAATGTTTTTCCAGAGCCAGTATGCGCAGTAACTAAAATATGATGTCCTCCGACAATTGCTTCAATTGCGTGTTTTTGAAAAGAACTCAAAGGAAATGGGTACTTTTCAAAATATTTGTTATATTTAAGTTCATTTGATACAGGATAAGTGGTGGAACAAATTTTAACCATTATGATTGTATAATATATTATGTCAGTTTTTCTTTAAGTAGTTTTTTAAAATATATAAATTTTACCTACTTAAAAATTTTAGGAAAATGAAATTCTTCTGATCTTATTAATGGCATTCGTAAGAAAAATAAACCCAAAATAATCAATGTTATACCTAGATATTTCCGAGGGTCTTCAAAGCGTTCTCCTAATATAATTATAGCCGCTATGGATTCTATTAAAGCACTCAAACCATCCCAAACAGCATTTACTAACAAAATTTGTGACCCTTGTAATGACCTTATTAGATAATAAACTACTCCAATATAACCACTTAAACCTACAGCAAATGCTGAAACTCCTCCTCCATTAGCAAATTTTTGAAAACCAAAATCACCAACAATTTCTGTTATTATTAAAGGTACAATATCTTGATAACTCATTACTCTTAACTTATTATTTTATATTTATATAAATAATTTTTATTATTCTTTTAATTTACCACATTTTTGTTTTTTACCATATAATATTAGATTATTATCTTTTGGATAACAAGTTGTAAAAGGTTCATCTAAAATACTAAAATTTAAATTATCATCAAAATGATATATTGATTTATAATTATTTGTATCCCAATATGGTAATTCTGATGTACCTTCTGGATTTTTAAATATATAATTATTCAAACCTTTTTCCTTACTACCTATTTTTATAATATATTTTAATAACGTTTGAATACAACCATGTTCCCAACAGATTAATATTGATTTACCATTAAAGTATGGATTTTTGAAAAGTGTTTTTATTGTTATTTCAGGTTCAGTATAATCACCATATATAAATAATGGGATTGAAAATAACCATGAAGTCAATAAAACTGTTTGTTCTTGATGCATAGAAGAATAATCATTTGCTGTTATTATATTATGTATACCATACCCTTTTTCATTTAAATCTTCAATTAATGAAGGAATATATGTAGATCTTAATATACCATTAGTATCCAAAGCTACTTTGGATTTTATTTTTTCACCATGTCTAATTATAAAAATATTTTTTGGTCCTTTTGCTGGAAATATAAAATGACTTTTTTCTGTTTTACGAGATAATACATGATTATTATCTCTTATTTTTTTAAATTGTTCATGTATTTTATAAAGAACATTTTGGTGGATTTTGTTAGGAGTACCTTTATCATTACACATTACTTTATTATTTTCAAAGTTATCCTTTGTATTAAATAAAGTTGTATAATATTGGATAATTAATACAATCAAACTAACAAATATTATTAATATTAGTAATATTTCTAAATTAGTAAATCTTTTCATAAAATATTATATAGTATTTTTAGATAATAATTTAAACTATTGTTTATTTAATTTTTATATAATTTAAATATATACATCATGAAAAAAATTAGTATTTTTATTATTTTTATTATTTTTATTTTATTATTTACAGTGATATTTTTTATATTTAAAAATAAATTTAACTTTAATATTGTTAATAAATTTTTAAATAATTCATGTAATAAGAAAATATGCTATGATTCATTACAAAAATGTTCATCTACTAATGGTTATATTTATGATGATTCTAAAAAGGATAGTGTAATAGATAGAAAAACATATAAATGTGTTATTAATAATAATGATAAGTTTAAACTTATAAAATTAGATAATATATTTGTACCTTCTATTATGAATGGAACTTATTGTGATATTTTATATACAACATATTATGACTATTCTGATTTTTATGTTCTAAAAAATAGAATAAATAGTTTAAATATTCCTTTACCTAAATGTATTAGAATAAGAAAATATTTCTTTCAACCTGGAATTTATTTTGAAATTAAATTCCCAGGAGGTACAAAAATAAGAACTTTAATAGATGAACATTATAATATAGTTGATTTAGAATCAGTTGAAACTGAAAATAAAGATATGATAATAAGTATTCTAAATAAAATTAAAGAAAATAAAATAAAACCTATTTTTTATAATACATATAAACGTTTATCTTTTATATATAAAAGAAATCCATCCATTAGAATTACAATTGACTGTAATATTGAATTTAATTATAATAATTTATATCATATAATGGATATAGATATTGTAGAATTTAAAATACCTAAAAATATTAGTGTTGATCAATGTCAAATAATGATTGATGAAATTTCTTCATTAACAAATATTCCATTAAAATATACATCATTTTCAAAATTTGAATACTATTACTATAATGTTATAATGAATCAAAAATAAATATATTTTTATGTTTTGATATAAATGTAAAAATATAATAATTATAATTTAATTTACATGTTAATTATTGCTAATAAATATAGAATTATTGAAAAACTTAATGAAGGGTGTTTTGGTAAAGTTTTTAAAGCAGTAAATATACGCAGTAATGTATTAGTTGCTATTAAAGTAGAAACAAAAAATAATAATATTACAAGTCTGAAAAATGAAGCAAAAATATATCAATATTTGGGAAAAATGGAAGGTATTCCAAATTTAAAATGGTTTGGAACTACCCAAAATATAAATTATTTAGTAATTAATTTACTTGGCCCATCTATACTAAAAAATGGAAAAAACACTAGTTTAAAAAACAGTTTATTAATTGGTATTCAAATAATTGAAAGGATTAAACATATACATAATAAATATTTATTACATAGAGATATAAAACCAGATAATTTTTTGTTTGATTTAGATCAACAAACTAACAAAATATATCTAATTGATTTTGGATTATGTAAAAGATATAATTATAATGGAAAACATATAGAACAAAAAACTATTAAACAAATAATTGGTTCGCCTAATTTTGTTAGTATAAATGTTCATAAAGGAATAGAACCAAGTCGGAGAGATGATTTAGAATCTGGAGTTTATGTAATCGCAAATATGATTTTAGGTAATCTTGATTGGTTTAATTGTAAATCATTATTTGAAATAAATATTTTAAAAGAGAATTTTAAAAAAAAATTAGAAATTCCTATTTTTATAAAGAGAATGTTAGAATATATTCATTTATTAGAATTTAAAGAAAAACCAGATTATGATTATTTAATAAATATAATGTCAAATGAAATTAAGTATTGAAATATAATAATTATTATTTTAAAAAATAATATAAAGCTATCATATTCTATATAATTATAGCTATGTCAAGTATTCCCGCTGATGTTTCAACTTCCGCCGTGTTATCCTCCACAGAGAGATTTTTTGGGCGTGTTAAATGGTTTAATAATAAGGCTGGATATGGTTTTATAACTGTAACAGATGGACCAAAGTCTGGTAATGATGTTTTTGTTCATCATAGTTCAATTAAGGTTGATTCTGAACAATACAAATATTTAGTTCAAGGTGAATATGTTGAATTTGGATTATCTGAAACTAAAACTGAAACACATGAATTTCAAGCGGGAGAAGTATGTGGAATTAAAGGAGGTAAATTAATGTGTGAAACCAGACGTGATTTGCGTTCAGCAAGAACTCAGTATAAATATTCAGATTCAAATGAAAATAAAAATGAAAATAAAAATGAATCAAATATTATAAAGCCAAGATCGGTAGCACCCCCTACAAGAAATTATAAAACACAAAAAATTAAAAGTCAGGTTCCGCGTGAAGAAGAGAATAATTGGAGTTATGTTTCTAAAACAAAGAAATCAGATAGACCTCTAACACGTTCTAAAACATGAAATATATAAAATATATAAATTTATGTAATTTATTTAATAATTATTAGTTATATTAAATATAATAATTATTATTTCTATTAATAATTTAAATGTTATTTTACTTTAAAACAATTTAAAATCTAATAACATTTATATTTATTATGAGTGACGAAGAAAATGTTGTAAATGATTCAGAATATGAAACCTTAAATTTAATTGTTGAACAATTTAATACTATTAATGATAGTTTAACATTATTTAAAATGCAGATTAATAATTTACAGCAAAAAGTTAAAAGTGTTGAAAAGTGTGTTAAAAAAGAATTAAAAAATTTGAAAAAGGATAAACAAAAACTAAAACTTAAGAGTAAAAGAGCACCATCTGGGTTTGCCAAACCAACAAAAGTAACAAAAGAATTATGTGACTTTCTAGAAAAACCAGAAGGGTTTGAAATTGCGCGAACTGAAGTTTCCAAGATGTTAGTAAAATATATTCAAACAAATAATTTATTAGAAAATAATAACAAGATTGTTCCTGATGAAAAATTGAAAACTCTCTTAGGAGTTCAGGGCGATGAATTGGATAATTTAAATTATTTCAATATTCAAAAATATATGAATAAACATTTTTACTCTAATAAATCACCTTTAACTAATGTATCATTATAATATATTTATCACTACGATTTTTTTATAATATAAATTAAAAAATTAAAAACTTATATTATAAATTTTTGCTATTTTGATTATTTTTTATTATATTTAGAAATAATTTAATACGTTATTTGTTCAATATTTATTATTTAAATATATAATTAATTCATGATATCTCAAAATATTAATAATGATTCTTATGTAAATATAAATTTAAATACTCAAAAATCTAAAAATGTATTTGATTTTATTAATAGTAATGAAAAAATAAAAATTTTAAACAGTTTGAATGAGGTTTTAAATATTCATAAATCTCAAAATAATAATTTAATTTTTATATACAGTGCTCCAAAAGTAGGTTCTACTTCAATTGTTAGTTCATTAAGGATGTTTTGTTCTGATAAATATGATATCATTCACATACATGATGAAGAAATGTTAAGAGTATTAGCACATGTAGATGGAATTACTATTAATGAAGTTATTTTATATAATAAATTTTTGGGAAAAAATATATACGTTATAGATATTTATAGAAGTCCGATAGAACGTAAAATATCTACATTTTTTGAAAAAATAGGAACTTTTCATTTTAACGATAATGATCAAAATGTTAATAAATATAATGTAAATAAAATTATAAATAGATTTAATAATATTTTTCCATTTATTGGATTAGGAGACCATTTTATGGATAAATATAATATTAATTTACCTGAAAAATTTGACTTTGAAAAAAAATATTTGCTAGTTGAAACATATGGCGTTAAATATATTAAGTTGCGATTAAAGGATAGTCATATTTGGAATTCAATATTATCAAACATTTTTTCAACAAATATTTGTATCGTTAAAGATTACCAATCTAATAATAAACCTATTAAAGATATTTATAATACATTTAATTCATGTTATAAGATACCTGAAAATTTATTGAATGATACTATGAAATGTAAGTATTTAAATTATTATTATTCAACAGAAGAATTAAAATTGTATTATGATCAATGGAAAAATAAGAGCACAATTTATGTAACTCCTTACACTTTTGAACAATATAAATTTTATGAAGAAATAACAATTGAAAACGCTCATATTGATTATATACAGATTGATCATTATATGGATGAAGGATGTAAATGTAAAGCTTGCTCAATAAAACGTAAAGAAATTTCTTTAAAATTATTAAATGGAAAACATATTAGCGAACGAATTTTTCATACTGAGGCTAAATCAGAATTAATACAAAAACGAGCTGATAAAATTAATAGAATTAATAATTTAATTAGTAATATTCCTAAAAAAAATAAACAAAATAAAGTCCCAGGTATGATGAATAAATTATAAAAAAAATTGATAATAATTATAAATTAAATTACCTATTATATAATTATTATATAATTGTATTATGACAACAATTATATTTGAATTTGATTCTATAGAATATACTATTTTTATAGGCCGCAATAAATATAATAATTTTGAATTAATTGATGATTCAATGGATTCAGATGTATGGTTTCATGTCCAAGGAGAATCTTCATGCCATGTTATATTGAAAAATAGTGGTAAATTAAGAGATATACCTAGACAAGTAATTAAACGTTGCGCATATTTATGTAAGATTAATTCAAAAGCTAAAACAAAGAAAAAATGTAATATAATTTACACACAATTAGAAAACGTAGTTAAAACGGAAATTATAGGTCAAGTGGCCGTTCAAAGTTATAAATCCGTTGAAGTTTGAATATTTGAATTTTTTGGTTTGGCTCCACCTTTCCAAAGGTGGAAAAAAAGTAAAAGATAAGTAAAAAAGATATATAGAAAAAAAAAAATTGAAAAAGAAAAAAAAATAGAAAAGAAAGTAAAAAAGAAGTAATAAAAGATGTCATCAAATTCAAGAATGTTAAGTTCAATGTTAATGAGTGGATTAGAAAGAAGCATGAAGGAAATAGGAAAAGAGTTGATAAGAGATTGCTGCGTAAGGAATGGTTTGAACATAGAAGAGGAACTGAAAATAGTAGAAAATTTGAAAATAGTAGAAAAAGTAGAAAAAAAATCAAAAAATTCAAAAAAATCAAAAAAAGAAGTAAATATTCCAATGCCATTTTTAAAATCATTAATAAAAGAAGATGGTTGCTGCGGTCTGACATACAACCACGGTCTATTTACACAATGCGAAGGAAAAAAGATGGAAAATGGTTCATACTGCTTATCATGCCAATCAGAAACAGAAAAGAACACATCTGGAGAGCCAAATAATGGAACAATTTCATCAAGACTAGAAAAAGAATTATACGAATTCAAAGACCCAAAAGGACGTAAAGCAATTTCATACTTGAAAGTCTTGGAAAAATTAAAATTAACAAAAGAAGCAGCATTAAGTGAAGCAAATAGATTAAATATAGAAATAAACGAAGCACACTTAACAGAATTAGTAAAAGAAAAAAAAATTACACGCGGTCGCCCAAAGAAAACTAGAAAAATCGTTGAAGCAGAAAATGTAACTGATCTATTTGCTAAATTGACAGCTGATGTAAGTGAAGAGATTCCAACTGTAGAAGAAGTAATAAAAAAGAAGACAAAATTATCTGATGAAGAAAAAGAAGCGAAGAAAGCAGAATTAGCAGCAGAAAAAGAAGCAAAGAAAGCAGAATTAGCAGCAGAAAAAGAAGCAAAGAAAGCAGAATTAGAAGCAAAAAAGCAACAAGCAAAAAAAGAACGTGAAGAAAAGCGCAACCAAGAAAAGGCAGAAAAAGCAGCCGCAAAAAAAGCAGCCGCAAAAAAAAGTACAGAAAAAAAACAAGCAAAGCCTGTTGTTGAAGAATCAAAGCCTGTTGTTGAAGATTCAAAGCCTGTTGTTGAAGAAAAAACACCAGAAAAAGTAACAGTAACACGTGCTACAATCAATGGCAAACAATACTTGAAATCAAGTAACAACATTCTTTATGATCCAGAATCAAAAGAAGAAGTCGGACTATGGGACCCAGAATCAAAAAGTATTAAAGAGCTTCCAGATGATGATGAAGAAGAAGAAGAAGAATATGAAGAAGAAGATTAGATAAATAATTATTGTAAACTTGTAATATTAAATAAACTTTTTTTTTTATACCCTACGGGAGGCTATATTAACGGTTATAATAACGGCTATATTAACGGCTATATTAACGGCTATATTAACGGCTATATTAACGTCTATATTAACGTCTATATTAACGGCTATATTTTGTCACCGATACCCCCATTTTGTAGGCCATTTCTTTTTGTCACCGATACCCTCATTTTGTAGGCCATATCTTTTTCTAACTTTTTATATAGCTTTTGTTAGTATAGAAGAATTTGTTAGTATACAACCCTGTATACAATAGTATAAAACAGTATACAATAGTATACAACAACAGTATACCATAGTATAAAACAGTATTCAATAGTATATAACAGTATTCAATAGTATACAACAGTATTCAATAGTATACAACAGTATTCAATAGTATATAACAGTATTCAATAGTATACAAACTAACAAATATATCGTTGAAAAAAAAGAAGTTTACAAGTTATAAATTACATAATACAAAATATTTGTTTTGGCTCCACCTTTCTTAAAGGTGGAATTAGTTAATATCCATAATACTATTTTGACGAACACTAGGAAACTCAATAGGATCAGGAAACTGAGCATATTGAATATCTGAATCATCATTATCATCATCATCATCACTATAATCGTCATCACTATCATCATCATCATCATCATCATTATCATCCTCGTTGTCAGCAACATCGGCATCAACTCTGCTATCAATAATACCAATTTTTTTAGACTGGAATAAATCAGCACGACAAATAGGACATGGTAACTCGCGACCATTAGGTTTAATTTGGCACCAACATGAAACACATAATTTATGACCACATGGTGTCGTGGTTTTAGTTGTTTCAAGGCAAACTGAACATTCTTCTGAGTTTGAAGAACAAGGAACACTATTAAGAATCTCTAAATTACTAGAAACATGAGGAACATCACTCGGATGTTTAATTTGAGGTGTTGTAAATACACCATTTAACCTATCAAATTTCATAATCTTAATATCATTATTCATATGTTTAATAACAGTTTCATAATCTTTTAATGTGTATTTTGTTAGTTTTTTAATATATGTTTTTCGGAAAAGCAATTGACGCACAACGATTGCTCTCTCGTCGTGTTGTACTGTATTATACATCATCATTTTGGACGTTCTAATAAATAAAGACATTCCATTTTCATTCACTTGGAGCTCACAACAAACTTTTAAGCCATCAATTTCAAATACTGGTAAAACGACAAATGAAGTGCCATCCACCATACTATTATCAATAGCTAGTTTAATTGATACCGGTAGCCCTTTGCTAGCAATAGGAACGCAACGGCAGCCATGTTGTTGACATGATATACTTGACATATTGATAGACAATTGATTAATTAAATTTTATTAGATTGAATTTTGTAAAAAGTATTTCAATTTTTTTTTCCGCTTTGTTGATATTAGACAAACTAACAAATTACAAAAGAATGTTCCAAGAATGTTCCTGGAATGTTCCAAGAATGTTCCAAGAATGTTCCAAGAATGTTCCTAGAATGTTGAAATACTTTCCGCAATTATTAAAGCCTTTTTAAAGTCAATTTTGATATCAAAGTTTTAACAAAGTAATATACTATATTTTAAAATCAACTAAACTAACAAATATATGCTTTCTTTTTTGTTAGCCATGTACCCATTTTGTAACTCATTTCTGGTGATCCATTTGATACCATATTTAGCATCCTATTAGCATCCTATTAGCATCCTATTAGCATCCTATTTAGCATCCTATTTAGCATCCTATTTAGCATCCTATTAGCATCCTATTTAGCATCCTATTTAGCATCCTATTATACAACTAACAAATATAAATTATATGGTGTAATTTTTGTTAGCCATATACCCATTTTGTAACTCATTTCTGGTGTCCCATTTGAACCCAAGTTGAAGCCTAGCTTTAGGAGGAAAATATATTGTTAAAAGAATGTTCCGGGAATGTTCCGCAACTTTAGTTAATTTAGGATCGGATGTTATACTATACTTCAAATCGGCTTCAATTCGGCTTCAAATCGGCTTCAATTCGGCTTCAATTCGGTTTCAAATCGGTTTCAAATCGGCTTCAAATCGGTTTCAAATCGGCTTCAAATCGGTTTCAAATCGGCTTCAAATCGGCTTCAAATCGGCTTCAAATCGGCTTCAAATCGGAATCAAATCGGTTTCAAATCGGCTTCAAATCGGCTTCAAATCGGCTTCAAATCGGCTTCAAATCGGTTTCCAAATCGGTTTCCAAATCGGATTCCAAATCTGTTTCAAATCAGCTTCAAATCGGTTTCAAATCGGCTTCAAATCGGTTTCCAAATCGGCTTCAATTCGGTTTCAAATCGGCTTCAAATCTGTTTCAAATCGGATTCCAAATCTGTTTCAAATCGGCTTCAAATCGGCTTTTAATTAGTAACTAAATTAAAGTGAAAATAAATATATTCTTTTCCTTTAGGAGCGCTATTTTATCTTTGCGAATAAAACCATTATAAAAAAAATTCAATAATTTACAAAAAAAAATAATTTATAAATATATAAATGGATTCATCTAATCAAATGCCTTCTAATCAAATGTCTTCTAATCAAATGCCTTCTAATCAAATGCCTTCTAATCAAATGTCTTCTAATCAAATGTCTTCTAATCAAATGTCTTCTAATCAAATGCCTACTAAACAATCTCCATATGAAGCACTTATTCTACCAAATAATGCCTTTCCTTTTTTCAAACAATCAATGTTTTATTACATTCATATTTGGATGCTTTTCACTTTAATTATATGTTTTTTTACAGCATTCGTTTTAAAAATCCCATTAGACAGAAATATTATTATTTTAGAAGGTCTTATATCAACTATATCAACTACTATTTACTATTTTTTGAATAAACAATTAGTTACTAATTTATCAAATAATCAACCTATTAATTGGCAAGAAATAACTGTTTTGAGATATAGGGGTTGGGTATTAAGTACTCCTCTAATGATTGTAGGATTCTTATTATTCTTATCAAGTACTACTAAAGTTCCATTAACTTTAACAACAGCAATTACATGTATTTTATTAGATTGGTTAATGATCTTTTTAGGCTATTTGGGAGAAGTTAGTATTATTAATAGAAATATAGGACTTGTAACTGGATTCATTCCTTTAATATTTATATTTGGAATAATGTATGAAATATTTTTGAAAAATAAGTTTATATTTATTAACTACGTTATGTTTATATTTTTTATACTATTTTGGAGTTTATATGGTTTAGGATATGTACTTGAATTAGTAGCACGTAATTATTTATACAATTGGTTAGATTTGCTATCCAAGAGTGGATTTGGATTTGTATTTGCTATGTACTTTTTACATAAAAGATTTAAATTTAAGTAACCGTTAAAACGAAGTAACCGTTAAAACGAAGTAACCGTTAAAACGAAGTAACCGTTAAAACAAATACAACTATTCAGGAAAATTAATAGTAAATAATTAAATCCATCTAAAAAAAAAAAATTGAAATACTTTATTTACATCATACATAAAGTATTTAAAACTAATATCTAAAAGCAATAATGAATCTAAGATCAGGCCGCAGACTAAGTAATTTAAGAAGGGATTCTCGTAACTACGAAGAATTTAATGAGAGAAGAAAATATCAAAAAGAATTGGAAGAAACATTTTATGATGAAGAAGAAACAGAAGAAACCAAATTAAAAAAAAAATATCATAATGTATGTCATCAAACACAACATTTATTATATTTAAATAAATTCCAAAAGGAAAACAATCATTCATTAACTGATAAAATAAATACAATCATGGAATTATATGAACTTTTTAGATATAATATTGATTATATAATTCTTTATACTAAAAATAAAAAAGATAAGCGACTTCCAGAAGCAATTTTTAATAAAGGTCCAGAATTATGTAAAGAAATGGCTTCTTCAGTGAGAACAAGAAAAGAACAAAAATTATATGAAAAATGTAAAGAGGATATTAATTGGGTAAGATATCTAATTGATTATTATATTTTAAGTGACAATAATTAAATTAAACATACTAACAAAAAAATACAAAATACAAAATACAAAATACAAAAATTTTTATAAATGTAAATTTTAATTAAAACTATTTTTTTTTTAAAAAATCCATAATCCAGTTTCCATATCTATTAAAGGAGGAACATCATCATTAAAACATTGACAACTAATTTTATTTGAAAATTCATTATTCGGTGTAAATTTATAATCACCACATAATTTACAATTAACGCTTTGAAAAGTTATACCATTTTCACTAGGTTCAAATATCCAAAATACCCAATGTTCATCATCATCTTCTAAACCCATTTCAAAGAAATCATGTGGAGTATTTCTTGAAATACATGAATATTTGATTAAATTATTAATTCTATTTTTAGATTGTCTTATAAAATTTATAGTTTCCCATGTTTTAATATCATAAAAACAGAAACTTTTTATTTGATTAGAAATATCATAACCAACACCAATATTATTAAGATGTTTATTAATAAGAAGTTGTTTTAAGATTGACATTTTATTTATTTAATACTTTAATATAAATTATAAAAAAAAGAATCAATTTTTTTTTTTTATTTACTTATTTTTCCTATTCCTTAGTATTTAATTCCTAAGGTTCCTATTTTATAACAATTAGGACATGCGCAATAATTATTATTATTAATTATTCTATATTTTTCTTCACAATCATAATGTATCTTAATATTACAACGTACACATTTTACTAAATCATTAAGTTTTTCTATATCTTTTTTACAAATATAACATTTTACAGCATCTTTAGTAAATAAATCGTTACTAAATAAATTATTATCTAAAGATATTGTATTTCCCATTATAGTTATATTATTTTTACATTTATTTAATATATTTTTATTCAATTTTATTTATTATAAAAAATTGAAAAAAATTGTTAGTTAGATGATAAAAATAATCTTAAATAATAGAGAAAACAAAAATGTCAATTAAAAGTTTCACTATTCCATCTGTTGAATTAAAATATACTTCCGAATATATAGCAACTAAATTATGGAAACTGGAAATCGCAAAAGTAGATTGTATAACAATGATTCCTTATTTAAGAGACAATGAAGTATTTAATTTAGCATATGTTTATATTGAATCATGGTGTGATTCTGAAGCAGCATTTAATTTTATTAATAGTTTAAAAGATTTCACAAAAGAAACAAGATTATTTCATAATTCAGATGATTGGTGGAGTATTGAAATGAACACACATAATTCTGGAAATATAAATCTTTATAGTTATACAAAAAAATTTAATAATTATTTCTTTGAAAAAGATAATATTGTAATTGAAAAAAAAAATCCTATTTATAAAAATAGTTATAACAATAGTTATAATAAAAATATATTTCAAATTGAAGCATAAAGTACGAGGTTTACCTAAGGATTTCCCTAACAGGGTTCCCCTAACGTGAGTACAGGGTTTCCCAGTAATCAATTCCTTTTGTAATATTAGGTATTAAACTTGAATCAATTAAAATATGAGAATTATAAATTTTATCCAATTTGTCTTGCTGGGAATAGTTATTATTTTCTAAATATTTTAATATATTCATTTTTTCATAATTCATTTTTATAATTGAAATTGATGTTTCATTATTAACACATTGTCTTTCATCATAACCAGAAGAATTATTTTTTAAGTCCCAACGTGAAGAATACTTTAAAACATCAAACAAATATAAAAAATAAAACCAAACCATGTTTTATTAAAAATAAAATATAAAAAAATAAAGTCAAAGCTCGCAAAAAAAAGGTTATTTACAAAATATAAAATGATAAACTATCTAATTGGGTAATATTTGTTTACTTATCTCTCTTTTAAAATCTTGAACTTTATTAACATATTTTTCTAAAGTAATAGAATCTTTACCTTCGGAGAAATCATTCATTTCAAATTTGAAAACATCTACAGGTTTTGTCTGTCCAATGCGATGACATCTAGCAATGGCTTGATCTTCAATGGATGGATTCCAATGAGGAGATACAAAATATATTTCTGAAAAATTAGCTTGTAAATTTAGACCTTCGCATCCAGTTTGAATTTGAATGATTAAAACAAAGGTGCCTCCCTCTACAACAAGATCCAATATAGAATTTAATTTTTTTGTGTTACGGCCATCATAACTAAATACTCTATCATTAGAATAACCACTTGTAATAAGCTTATTCTTTATAATATCAATTTCATCTCTATAATGACAAAATATTAATTTTCCTTTTCCATTATTATTACGCTCAACAATTAGTTTAGTTACAGCATCAATTTTACTTGTATAATCAAGAGCTTCTACATATTCATTACCAATAAAACCCATTTTTTTAAATAATTCAACTGTTTTTCGCATTAAACTAGGTAAGATACAACTTTGTCTTGCTCGTAATATAGCCGTTAAAGCACCTTTAGGTCCAAATATTTCAGCAAGTTTTTTCTTTTTGTCCCCTGAAACACCAGTTTGATTAGGCAATAATGAGTGTATTTCTTCTGATAGCAATTTTTCTTTTACATTATTCCATTCAACAGAACAATTATTTTTATTAACCGAAGGCAAATTAATACCAACTTGAGACTTAGTTCTTCTTAAAATAAAATTATTAACTATTATTGGAAGATTCAAAGGTTCTAAATAAAAGGTTGGATTCATACCAGCGGCAAAACATAAATTATAAAAGTCTTGTTTTTTATTTTGGACCGGGGTACCAGTAACAAGCCAACGAACTCTAGCTCTTAAAGTACGACAATTAATAAAACGTCTGGTCCTAATATTCCTGAGATGATGTGCTTCATCATATATAATACGATTCCATGGAATATTTTTAAGAAGACATTTATCAGGAATTAAACTATTATAAGTTGTTAAAACAATTGGAGCATTATTTAAAATATCCAAGGTCATTTTCTTTTTATTGTTACCATAGTACAAAACAACTTTGTGTCCAGTAGCTTTAAAAATTTCCTTAATCCATTGTTGAATAAGAACGGGTGGTACAACAATAAGAGTTCTAGGTAAGAAGTTACAAAACATAGTACCAATCATCATAATAGTTTTACCGAGGCCCATTTCATCAGCAATAATCCCCCCTCTAATATTACCTGGAGGATTAGGTCTAAGCTCATTCTGAATACACCATTCAACGCCGTCGTATTGATATTTATTAAAATTGAAATTAGATTTTTCTAATAAATATTTAAAGCGACCCATGCGTTCTTGAATAAGCGCTTCAAAATCACTTAGATTATTAGTCACTGTCTTTAAATCCATTGTTTACACGCAATAAAAAGTTGATAAATTTTTAATTTACCTAATTTTTTAATAAGTATTAAATTTTTCAATTTTTTTTTTTTCATATGAAATTTTCAAGTACTACTAAAAAAGTAAAAAAAAGACAGGTTTATATCTCTTTTTGTTTTCTTTTTTTCTTTTTTTTATTTTTTTGTTTTTATGTTTATATGTTAGTTTCTATTTTGTTGTCTTCGTCTGTATTGATGAATTATAGCTCTTATTTGACC
>Ga0209086_10001486_pt1 | contig 19033 bp, 19 predicted proteins | sample M_130207_XF_Meta_FD_187312 | JGI IMG/M metagenome (GOLD analysis project Ga0209086, IMG submission 187312) | Freshwater microbial communities from Lake Montjoie, Canada to study carbon cycling - M_130207_XF_MetaG (SPAdes) (version 2) | ecosystem: Environmental > Aquatic > Freshwater > Lake... | reverse complement strand
AAAATATGATTGAAGTAGATGGTACTTCAGAAAATACTAATAATATTAATACTATTATTAACGAATTATTCGTTTAATACTATATAAAAATATAAAGTAATTAAGTAATTAAGTAATTACTACAAAATTAACTTTGTTAATTTAATTTAATTAAAACAAATGAACTCCGAAAAACTTGTTAAGTCTACAGTAAAGCTTATTGCTAAAATAACTAACCTCGATTATGAAAAACTAAAGAATGATACTAAGAAAATTGTAAAAATGGCAAAAAATTATGATCAAGAAGTTCTTGGGATGATGGAAGAAATGCTTGATTTAAGTAACGTGTCCTCAGAGGAGGAACTTGTTGATTTCAATCTTACTGTTCTACAAGTTTTTTGTAGAGTAAAGGAACTCGATATAGATGGACTATCTGAAAAACACGTTCGTAGAATTGTATGGCAATATATGGAAGAAGAAATGATGGATGACGATGATTCTGAGGATGAGGAAGATGATGATTTCATCGATGATGATGAATCCGAAGATGAGGAAGATGAAGAAGAAGAAGAAGAAGTTATTGAAATCCCAGTTAAACAAAAAAGGGGAAAGAAAGAGGTAACTGTTAAGATACCAACTGTTAACCCTGAACCGGAACCCGAACAAGTTGCTCAACCTGAAACAGAAGTTGTAGAAGTAGAAAAACCTACAAAAAAAAGTTCAAAAAAAAATAAGGTATTAATTGTAGAATAAATTATTAACCACCGAATCCAAATGTAGTTTCACACGAATATGAAACATATAAAAAACCATCTGGATCTTTATGATTATGATAAATACTTTCAATAGTTGAATTTGTAGGAACTAAAAGATTATCTATAAATATAAAAATTGCTTTATTTGAATCAATTTGTATATTTTTTCTAATAAGCATTATTAATTGTGACATATGAAGATGTCTTGGCATTAGATACTTTGTTTTACTTGGATCTAAAAGAACATTGCTTTTATCACGTTTGTTTTTTTCAATAATTATGGGTATTCTATCTGGATATTTACTTAATAGTTTTTTACTATAAAGTACCCTTTCTTCAAATGTTTTCTTCGTTCTTAATTCTTCATTCATTACTTTCTTATTAATTATTAATTAATTTAATTAATTTAATTAATTAATTAATTAAATTAAATAAGTCTAGCACTTGGATCATTCACTGAAATATACTTTGGCATCCAGAAATATGGAAGGATATCACAATTATTGGGAAAATATTCCTTAAATATTCTCAGATAATATTCTCTTTCCAATTCAATTCCAGGTTTTTCTGAAAGAGAATTATTACCCATTAATTTTTCGTGTATTATTTCATACCAAGAACGATCTACCCCACTTACTCCATCACTAAATGCTTCTTTAGTTCTCCACAGTACTTCAGTGGGAAGTAAAGAGTTATTTTCAATTTCTATAGACTTCCGAAGCAAATATTTTTCACAAAATCCATTTATGGAATGACAACGAATTTCTGGTGGAATACTTAGATAGTATTGTACAAACGAACGATCCAAAAACGGTGTTCGTGGTTCAAGACCATTACTGCTTATGGATTTATCACTTCGAAGTACATCGAATAAATAAATATCACTAAGCAACCGTTTACATTCTTTGTCAAATTCCAAAGGATCTTTAGTTAACTTAAAATAACGATATCCTCCCATTAACTCATCGGCTCCGTCACCGTTGAAAATCACTTTTGCTTGACTATTTTTTCGAATATATTTACCAATTAGATAATTACCTACACTTGCTCGTACAGTAGTTGTATCATATGATTCAATCGCCCTTATTACTTCAGGAATAACACCAAAGAACTCATCTTCAGTTAGAACAATCTCAGTATGTTTTGTACCCAAGTGCTGAGCAACCTTGCGAGCATATATAAGATCTGTTGAATTTGGCAATCCTATGGAATAAGTTTCCAAAACACCCTTGGGTAAAAAGGAATTAACCATTGCTGCTATTGTACTTGAATCCAACCCACCTGATAATAAACAAGCAATTGGTCTTTCTGTTGTACCGACAACACGTTTTTTCACAGCTTCATATAAATATTTATAAATACTTGAATAATAATTTGAATCATCTAAATTAATATTCTCTTTGGGGTCAAAGACACTAATATTCCCTTTGGGGTCAAAGACACTAATATTCCCTTTGGGGTCAAAGACACTAATATTCCCAAACCCAAATGAAGAATATTTTTTTGTGTTTGTGTTTAGTATAATTTTCTCATTAAAAAGAGAATTATAAATTATTTTAAAAATATTATTTTCTGAAGTATTCTTATTTAATAATTCTATCTCCATATAAGTACATGGAGGAAACTGCTTAACTGTAAATTCAATATCTTCAAAATAACCAGTATTCGTTCCCGACCGAAAGGAAGTATTAACATTAAAATTATTCAGTTGTTTGAGTTCCGAAGCAAATGCTAATATGTCGTGCTGGTTTATATAATAAAGTGGCCTAACCCCGTAAGGATCTCTACCCACAAAAACTTTATTAATATTCGAATCATAAAGTATAAAAGCAAAAACACCATCAAGAGAATCTAATAAATATTCAATTCCATATCTAAGGTACATATGGACAATAACTTCACAATCTGAATTGGTACTTCCCGTTATTTTCATTTTTTCATAGAGACTTCTGTAATTATAAATTTCTCCATTACATATTAAATAAATTCCTGAAATTTCAAAAGGTTGATTAGAAATATCATCAAGTCCATTTATAGCAAGACGATGGAATCCAAAATTAATATTGTAAAGTATATTTAAAAATTTACTAGATTCTGGACCACGAGCTTTTCCCAATTTAAATTGTTCTTGAATGAATTTTACTTTATGTTTATTCCCGATATAAGCAAAAATACCACACATTTTAATCAATTAATTTATTGATTAATAAATTATTCTTTAAATTAATATTCTTCTTCTTCTTCCTCATCTTCTTCCTCATCTTCTTCTTCTTCATCATCTTCTTCCTCATCTTCCTCTTCTTCCTCAGCTTCTTCCTCTTGATCATCTTCCTCGGCTTCCTCAGCTTCTTCCTCTTCAATTAAAATACGTACTTCAAAACCAGGTTCAGGTTCAGGTTCAGGTTCAGGTTCAGGTTCAGGTTCAGGTTCAGGTTCAGGTTCAGGTTCAGGTTCAGGTTCAGGAACTTGTTTTGGTACTTGTTTTGGTACTTGTTCAGGTTCAGGTTCAGGAACTGGTTCAGGTTCAGGAACTTGTTTTGGTACTTGTTTTGGTACTTGTTCTACAACATTGTTTATTAAAGGCTTATCTGTTCTATTTTCATTAATTCCATAACGAAACCAGTGACGAGTAGCACCTGCTTCATCTGTTATACCCGCTTTTCTCAAATCTTCGTAATTACATAAATATTGTTTCCAATTGAAAATTTGTTTATTATTATTATTTCCCATAATTAATAATAAGTATAAACATTTATTTTTTAACAAATAAACCAATTACTTAAGAATTAAAAAGTAACAAGTAACAAGAATAGATTAATCCAATGGAGTGTCAAATCTGTTGCGAAAAATTTAACATGAGCACGCGTCGTAAAATTAATTGTAATTATTGCGAATATTCACCATGTCGTTCTTGTTTTCAACGTTATCTTACTGAAACAACCCTCGATCCTCATTGTATGAACTGTAAAAAGGGTTTTACTTATGAATTTGTTTCTGAAACCTGTACTTCCGTATTCGTTAATAAAGCCCTTAAGAAACATCGTGAAAATGTTTTATTTGATCGTGAAAAAGCCTTATTACCTATTACTCAAAATGACGTGTTAATTGAAAAAGAAAGAAGAAATATAAAAATACAAATGAATGATAATCTCGAAGAACAATATAAACTAAAAATTAAGTTAAGTAGATTAAATTATCAACACCGTATTCTTAATAACAGATATCATACTATTGAAACTGGAGAAACTTCTAGTTCTTCAGAAGTTAAAAAATTTATAAGAAAGTGTCCTGTAGCAGATTGTCGTGGTTTTCTTAGTACTAAATGGAAATGTGGAACTTGTGAAACTAATATTTGTAATAAATGTAATGAAGTCAATGATATAACTCATATAGAATGTAAACCTGAAAATGTTGCGACTATGGAACTTATTAACAAAGATACCAAACCTTGTCCCAAGTGTGGAACTATGATATTTAAAATATCGGGCTGTTTACAAATGTATTGTGTAGATTGTCATACAGCATGGAGTTGGAATACTGGTCGAATTGAAACAGGTGTTATCCATAACCCTCATTATTATGACTTCTTAAGAAAACAGAATAATGGGATTATTCCTCGCAATCCTGGAGATGTTCCATGTGGAAGACTTCCTGATTACTATTACTTACAACAAAGTTTTAGAACTAAAAAATTTATATTAAAACCTGAAATTACTGGACAAATAAGTAATGTACACCAACTAATATACCATATTCAACGTGTTGAACTTCGCCATTATCAACCTCTTGATAATAACACTTTTAAAAAGGAACGTGTTCTATACTTATTAAATGAAATTTCTGAAAATGATTTTAAAAAGACTCTTCAACAAAGGGAAAAAAGAAATGATAAAAATAGAGAATTTTCACAAGTATATCAAATGTTTATCGATGTCGGTACCGATACTTTAATAAAAATATTTGAAGCAACGAGCTCCGATGAAGTAATTGTACATACTAAAGTTTTTGAACCTCTTACTAAATACTTTAATGAAAGTCTTTGTAAAATAGCTAAAAGATATAAATGCGTTTATCCTGGTATTACCAATAGCTATCATTTTGAACAAAATTATGAAAGTTATTTAAGGAAAGTCGCCAATTAATAATTAACTTTGTTAATTTAATTTAATAAAAAAAATAAAAAAAAGGCCTTCGGGTCAAAAAAACAAATTCTTAAAATGTTTGGTTACTTAATAAGAATGTTTATTGATATTTTTTATACCTTGATTAATAAATCAGTTGAATTTAGAGTAAAATTACTTGATGATGGGTCAGTAATACCATTTAAAGCTGATCCCGGATGCGCTGGTTATGACGTATTTAGTTCACAAGATATTCTTATTGCTAAAGGAAAAAGAGAATTGGTACCACTTGGAATAGCTGTACAAGTACCAGAATATTACTACTTACGTGTTGCTCCAAGAAGTGGGTTAAGTGTAAAAGGTATAGACATTGGAGCTGGAGTAATTGATTCAAGTTATCGCGGAGAGGTAAAGGTTTTAGTAATCAATAATACAGATGACGATTTTATAGTATTAGAAGGTGATAAAATTGCGCAACTTATTATGGAACGTTGCGCAAATGCGGAAATTGATATTTGTTGTGATTCTGATTCTGACGATGACCTTGACAAAACTTCAAGGGGTGATAAGGGATTTGGTAGTACTGGAAATTAATTAAAAAAAATATTGGTTTTAATTAATAAAATTAATGAAATTAACGGAATTAATGAATTTTAAAGTTTTAAAAAAAGATTATGGGTATTTAGTATCGGTTATACCAAATGGTAGAAATTACTGTAATTATCCCAAAGAACAACCTCGATATAATAGATTTAGAGGATTTTCTAGGATATATTTTGACAACACTTACATAAAAAAAATAACTTATCCGCCTGAGTTAATTTTATCGTGGGTAGATAAAGATGATAAAATAGAACAAGAATTAATTGACATTCAAAATGAATGGCCTAATTGGTACAAAATTGAAGTATTTAATTTGAAAAAAAAATAAAAATTATTTAAGAATATGGAGTATTAAATAAATAAAGAAGTAAGAAGTAAAGAATGGTGGAAGAATCAACCGATAATATTATATTTTTAAGAATAATTCAGGAATTTCCAGAATTATTTGAAATTACAAAACCAAAATACAATAAACTAATTTCTTATGGATACATATTTGATTTCAAATTAGTTTATTCACTTTTATGGATTTATAAATATTATTTATTCGAAAATAACCAAACAGTTTATTTGTTTTTACCAAAACAATTGAATATTGAAAGTTCGTTGAAATCTTTTAATGAAAGTATCATTCAGAATGAAGAATACTTTCTTGATTCTGAAAATGTTATTATGTGTTCGTTGGAACAAATTGAGAATATACCAAGTACTAAAAATGACTTAATAATCTTCGGATTTGCTAACTTTATTTTTAGTGAAATTTGTGAAATAAATAAAAGAAGACTTAATACAAATCTTAATAAAATAAAAGGAAAAATCCATATTCTGAGTTATTCGAGTCTTAATGTACTTGAAATATCGGCATTAATAAATTACTCATCTTACCAATTTAATAAAACTTTTGACTTTGATTTTAATTTAATTGATATACTTGATTCAGATTCGGATCTAAATGATTCAGTTCTTGTTGAAATGATCAATGAATTGTTAACTAATAATAAAACAATCTATATTTCATTAAACTTGGAAATAAATAAAATACTTAAATTTGAAAAGTTACTAATATCTCACGGAATCCCTGTTTCTAAAAAAGAATTAGACTTACCCCATGGAGTCGTACTGAATTCTTCAAAACCCATTGAGAAGTCATTTTTAAAAAATAAATACTCAGTTTATATATTTTTATTTCCAAAGTTTTCAATTCCCGTAGTACCCGCAGGGTCCCGGAATACCAGTAGTCCATTAAATATTCTAAATTATTTAAAAGAAATACATAATGATTCTGAAGTATTCATTGAATCAAGCTCAATAAAAAATACAGAATCTTGTTTAAGAAGTATTAAAAATAAAAAAACAGTAGTTCCAAGTGTAATAAAAGATTCACGTGAATTCAGTAATTACGATGAATTAATAAAGGATATTCCAGAAAAAGATTCTATCATTGTTACTGAAAGTTATTATAAATTTAAAACACCTGATTCCTTTTTAAAGTTAAATTTGTCTAATTTGAAAATGAATGATTATTCACAAATTAGAAATTTTGTAAAACAAAAATTAAGTACTAAACTTGATTTGGAAATAAAAACATGTCAATTGAGTGCTCCTTGTAGTCCAAAAGATCGCTCTAAAAAGTTAAATAGTCTTTCAAATAAAATCAGTAGTTATGATTACCGTTGTGATGTAACTTGTGAAATATTTAAAGATTATACAATAGGTGTGATAATATGGAATGAAACTTTCGCAAATAGAAAAGAGATAAATTTAAATATTTTAAAGAATCAAACATTTGTTTATCAATTAACAAACGGAAACTGGAAATATACTACTATACATTAATTAAGTAATTAAATGGAAATTAGTTGTCAATTGATATGCCCTTGTAATAATAAGTTATATAAAACACAAGCAACCTTAAAAGCTCATAAAAAATCTCAGGGACATGTGTTATGGGAATCTACAAAGGAACAAAAAGACTACTTAATTACAATTAATCGTTTGGAAAATGAAAATGGTCATCTTAGACGTTTAAATATACTTTTGATGGAACGTATTAGTTCTTTGGAAAAGAATTAATTCGAAATTAATTGATAAATAAACAAAGGAAGGCATATTGAAAATGCTTCCCAAAATCCTGAACCAATATATCCTCCTAATGAATATCCGAAATAATTATAATAACCACTCAAACTTGGAAATATCATAAAGATTCTAAATAGTAAATCAAGAATAATTCCATAAATTGCTAAATAATAATAATTCACTGGTAATTTCAAAATAACTAAATAAATAATATAAAATAATGTCATCATACCTCCTGCTATAAATAATGCTTCTACTGAACCATGTTGAGAAAAGTAATCTTTAAGACCCCACCCAGTTGGTCCACCCATACCAAATTTTTTTGAAAATAGTTGTAATAGGAAGTCTCCAACAAACCCAACTATACACGCTATAACTATCAACTTCTGAATTTTATCTGTTTCCATAATTAATTAATTTAATTATCTTCAATATTTTTATTTTCAGATTGTTCAATTAAAGGTAAATCATTATTATTTGAAGATCCCATCATAAATTCTATTTTATTTTTTATATAACTCAATGGGACTCTTACTCTATTATAAGTAGTCTCAACAAATTGAATATGATCATTCATTTTTGAGGTTTCTTTATCAATTTTTGATAATTGTTCTTCAATTGAATCAACCTTTTGTTCTATTCTATTTAACTGTATTTGTATATTTTTTAATATTTCTTCCATTTTTAATTTAATAATTTATTTAAATATTGAGAATTATTACTTAATACTTAATAAAAGTCAGTATTAAGTGCTTTTTAGCATTTTATACTGACTTTTTTTATTCATTCATTAATGAATTAATTAAGATTTTTTAGAACGTTGTAAGAAATACATATGTTACAATAAAAATTAAATCCGGTGTGACTTCCATATGTACTTGCTGCCCCCGTAATGTAATTATATCCTGGTGGTGGTGCGCATTGAAATTCTTTACATTTCTCTGTACCAATTGTTGAGAGTATTTCATCAACAATAAATGAAACGTCGTTAGCATCCTGAGCTAAATATTCTTCGTAAAGAGCTGAATCTCTATTCAAGCTCACTGGGGATACATTTAGACCGTTGTTTGGATCTGTATTGGAATTTACCTTCCATTGGGAACTTCCTACACTGGGTATGTAAAAACCTGGATTTGCTGGATCTGCTACATATTTACTAAAATATGAAAAATATTCATTATCTATTGGTGCGCCTGTTACAAAACTATTCACGTAATAAGGGCTTATGTCTGGTAATTGGGTGAATTGTGTTAGGGCATTGTACGGAGGGGCACCAGCACTTGATTTAACACCAAGTGCGTTGAAAATCTCATCTGATGATACGTGTATTTCTACAAATGGAACACCTTCTAAATATTCCACTGGCACTGCCGTTTTAGCAGTGTAATCACAACCATTTCCAAATAACTGAGCTCCATTTACCTGGTATTCTTCTGAGAATAAATATAATGGATTAATAAGAGTAGCATTTAGTTGTGCAACAGTCTCCGGGATTATTCCAGAGGTACTATATGGTACTAATTGGAATGTTGCTAGATTAAGTGTTAAAAATGGATTAATTAAATAACCAGGATCGTCGTCGTGACCAGTTTCGTATAACAAATTATTCAGAACTGATTGTACAACAGCGCGTGGAATTGTAAAAGTAACTTCTGCAACTTCATCAGTTGGAACAATATCTTTCGTATATAAACTATTGTTTCCTTGGATAACATCTACTATTATGTTTGGGCGAAAGAATTTTGTTAAATTCATTCCAGTTTCTGTTGTAATAATATTACTAGATGATCCTAATATAAGAGCTGTATATGTTAGAAGAATGTATTTCATAGAGTTAACATAATTAGGTGAAACTACCGGATTATAAGCACCTGCCCATGCTTGAGTGAGACTATTTATTCCACCACTTACCATACCTTCACTGAGTACTAATTTTACATTTAAATTAAATTTATCGGAATTCTCCATTATATAGGCTCCACGTGATGGTCCGCTGATAGCACCGAGTGAATAACCTTCAAGAACTACATCGATTTTTTCAGATGGATCTTTAATCGCAATAAACTGATCAAAAATGTTATCGGGATTTCTTAATATTAAATTTCTTGTTGCTATTATAGAAGCTACTTCTGAATATACATTAGCTTCTTTATCTACACCAGCGCTCCTTCCACTTGATGAACCCCAAGATACAAGGTCTGCTTGAACAGTAATAACTTCTCCAAGAGCAAGTGCACCTAATCCATTGCCAGCAGTGGAGAGAGCAGTATCTACATCTATACGACCTTCTGAAAATGCTAATAATCCGTTTCTTAATATAGGTTGATCATTATAGAAAAAAAGTGCTCCGTGTTTATAAGATTCGATATAGGTTTTCGTAATATTTTTGGGAACCAATAAGGTTGCTGACATTTCAACAAGATTGTCAGCTGCTCTTGCATCACGAGCAAGGTATACAAGTTTATAAACATCTACGTCACCTCCTGAAGTTGTTTCATTTGCTGCTGGAGGTAAATTATAGTTATCTATAGCTGCTTGTACAAGCTCATTGATTTGAGCTTTTGTAGAGGTACATACAAAAGAATAATCTACAACTTCACCTTCAGATTTCGCATCCTTAAGAGTATTTATCGTGTTTACGTTGAGTACATTGAGATTTGTAGTTTCAGCTGGCTGAACATTCTTGAAGAGATCGTACTGGCCAATTCCCATGTTATTAAAGTATTAATAATAATTATTATTATTTTAATTCTAATATTAATTTAATTAATTGAATATTTTTAATTTAGATTTTTATAAAAATTATATGCGTCAATTCACATACTCCTTATCAACAAGCAAAAGACACTTGGTGGAATGGAATATATGTTGCTATTTTACAAAAATAATAATGTTAATGATAATTAAATAATAATGAATAGTTTATTTGGAGACTGGGTAGATAATATAAATAATTTATCAAAAGATTATATAACAAATAAACCATATCCATATGTTATTATTCCTAATTTTTTGAATAAAACATTCATAGATAATATATATAATGAATATTTAGAATGTAGTAATGATTTATCAGATTGGCATTTATATAATAATCCATTAGAAGTAAAATATGCCTATGACAATATAAATAGTTGCGGTGAAAATATTAAAAAACTTTTTAAGTTATATTCAAGTAAAGAATCTATTGAATTATTTAATAGATTGACTGATAATAAAAATTTAGAATACGATAGTACTCTTCATGGATGTGGGTTACATCTAATGCCAAAAAATGGAAGACTTGCTGTACATCTTGATTATGAAAAACATCCAATTTTGGAAAATAAACAAAGGAAAATAAATATAATACTTTATCTTAATAAAGAATGGAAATCAGATTGGAATGGTTCAACTGAATTATGGAATAAAGATTGTAATATCTGTTCTGTAGAATCTCCTATAGTTTATAACACTGCTATAATATTTCAAACAAATGATATTTCTTGGCACGGTGTTCCTGGTAAAATAAATTGTCCTGATAACGAATCTCGTAAGAGTATAGCATATTATTATATTTCAGAATTAGAAAACAATCCAGATAATAATAAAATAGGTAATAATGGTTCAGGGTATAGACAAAAAGCTACTTATATAAATAATACATCTTATAAAGAAATTGATGAATTTATTAAAATAAGACCATTAAGAAGAATAGAACAACATGATATTCTTCAAATTTGGCCAGATTGGAACTCAGAAAAATATTAATTAAATAAACTAATATAAAAAATAAAATATATTATAAATATTAAATATGGGTAATACAACAAATAATGAGTATTTAATAAAATGTTTATCAGTATTACCAATTAATGATATTTTAAATCATTGGGAAACAGTTGATAGACAATTTTTAAATTATAATTTTGTAGATATAAATAAGTTAGAAACATATTTTGATGAAAATAAACCATTAAATATATTAGAAATTGGTACAAAGCGCTCTAACCCTGATATTTCAACACATCATAAAAACTTCTTTAAAAATATTAATAAATATGTTATGATGGATGTAGAAAATGGTATAGATGTTGATGTAGTGTGTGATGTACATAAATTATCAAGTAAATTTAATGAAGAATTTGATATAATAATATCTTTCTCTGGATATGAACATTTTAAATATCCACAGTTAGCATCACATGAAATTTTAAAATGTTTAAAAAAAAATGGGATAGTTTTTATTCAAACACATCAAACATTTCCATTACATGGTTATCCAAATGATTATTTTAGATTTTCAATAGATGCGTTAGAATCTTTATTTCCTAAAACAATGGGTACTGAAATATTAGCAAAATCATATTCGGAACCATGTAGTATAATACCTTTTAACCCAAACTGTGTTCATAATTTATATGCTAAATGTTATTGTAATTCAAGTATTATTGTTAAAAAAATAAAAGATACACCTAATATATTTCTTTATGATATTTAAATGATAAAATATTTTTTTAAATCTTCTGGTAATAAATCATAAAGAATCTTATTTGTTCCCAAATCAATTATATATTTATATTTAAAAATTCGTACATCTCTATAATTTATATTAAATTTAATTTCATTTAAAGTATGCATTGGGTTACAAGGAAAATCACATGTACATATAGCAGTAGATTTATATTTTTTTATAAAATTATTACATAAATTTACTTCAATTAACATTATTGAAGTCAAAATAAAATCATCAACACCTATGTTAGAAAGTATGAAATTCATATTATTAATCCAATCTATAAAAACATTACCATTAAAAATTAAAAACCAACTTTGATAATGAACACTTGGTTGAATTGATTCTTGAAATCCTATAAATTCAAAATAATTATTATTTACAAAATTATTTATATATATAGTTAAGTCATTACATATTATTATACTATCGTTAATAATAAAAACTCTATTAATATTAACTATATTCTCATTAATATAATTATATGCTAACAATATTTTACCCCAATCTACACGTTTATTTTCTATATCATTTATAAAAATTATATTAATATGAAAAATATTTTCAAAACATGTTTTTATATATTCAATATCATAAGTATATCCTTGTTCTATTGAATATACAATAATTAAATGTGTTATTTTAGAAGGTAATAAATTTTTTAAATTATTTATTACTATATTTATACCATATTTTTTTAAATGACAAGGAATAATAAGTATATTATTACAATTGTTTATCTTATCGATATATGTATATATTCTATTATTTTTAATACCTTCATCTAACCAATTATCAATTACACGATCAATTGAATTAATTCTATTTTCTAACAAATACTCATAATTTAGTAAGTATTGTTTCCAATTAAAATTTAATATAATTTTATGTGTTCTATTTTCTTGATGACCAATATTATTCCAATGTTCTAGTGCCTTTTCAGGGGTGTTAATACCAGCAGCAGTTAAGTCTGTATAATTTAATAAGTATCGTCTGTAATTAAAGTTAAAAAATGGTCTACCTTCATATTGACCATGAATTATCCAGTGATTTAATGCTTTTTCATGAGTATCTATACCAGCAGCAATTAAGTCTGGGTAATTACTTAAGTATTCTCTAGAATCAAACGTATAAGATATGTTGTTTCCCATATTAATATAATTAATTATTACTTTTATTTTATTTTATAATTACGAATATATTTCCTATAATACTTACTAATTAATAGTATTAATTTAATTTGAAAAATAATTCCCAATTAAATTCACTCCATAATTCATTACTTGGATTTTTATTCTTAAATTCACTTAATGTACAAATTTTTAAATATTCTAAAGTGTGTGTAGGATTATAATTTGAATTACTTATTATATAAATTTTAATATTCAATTCAGGATTTATTCTATTTATAATATTTTTAAAATCAATATAGTCATTTAAATCAAAAATATCCATTTCATATCTTATAAAGTTTATTGTTTTATTTGTTTTTATAATATTTATAAGTCGTTCAAGTCTACGATTTAATTTATTATTTAATTCAGTTAAATCGTCATGTTCTACTGGTTGATCATGTATAGATATAAAATGAGGATGAAATACTGTTTGATGTACTATTCCACCAATCAATGTATTTTTTAAATAATTTAACCATTTTTCATCTTTACAAATTGTTAAATCATTTATATTAAATTTATAATTTTCTTTTAATACTTCATTAATATTTTTTAAAGATAAAATCACTGTATCTATACCATCTACTTGAGAATGTGGATATTTTTTTGTAATCATAAAATCAAATAAATTTGTTGATTTATTATTAAAAAAATTTTTATAAATTTTACCTAACATTATAGCAATTGAACAATTTGATCCTAGTGATACATAATATTTATCAATTCTTTTTTCATGAATACCATAGGTAGTCCAATGATATAATGCTTTTTCTTGATTATCTATACCAGCAGCAACTAAGTCTGGATAATTAAGTAAGTATTGCTCCCAATCAAATTTTAATGGACTACATGTTCTATTTTCATGAATACCGTGGGTAGTCCAATGATTTAATGCTTTTTCATAAGTATTTATATCTGCTAAAACTAAATCCGGATAATTTAAGAGGTATTGTTCATAATGAAATGAAGTGGACAAATTATTTCCCATTAACTAACTAATATTATTTATTATTATTTTATTTAATCTCATAAGTACCAATTAAATTAAACAAATTCATATATTTCTGTATTCCATTTTTTATAAATAAAAGATAAATTTGGAATTTTATAAATATTACACTCCTTCAATTTTAAATGTTTTATATATCCACCATGAACAGTAGCATCACCCCATCTTTTTAAAAAGATACTTTTAATAAGTTCTTTATTTTTAATTATTTCATTATTTTTAATCGAAGAAATATTACAAATATGAAAATTATTAAATGGGTTAGTATCAGTTATATAATTATAATCAGTACCGAGATTATTAAAAAAAGATATAATTCCTTCATTTGATATAATACAATCTAATTTTATTAAAACTCTATAGAGATAGTCTATTTTATTCCTATACATAAACGCAAATAAATCATTATTTATAGGTGAATCTATAAATGAATCATCATCAAGTCTCATATAATATTTATATTTACTTATTATTGGATGATTAAATATTTCACAAGCATAGAAATAACACATAAATCTATATCCCAAGTCTCTCCAATGTTTTACTGGTTTTTTATTTATATTTTCAATAACTTCATTGTAATCGAGAAAATCAGGTAATTTTGAGTTTATTTTTTCAAATATAAATTCAATATTGGAATATTTAGTTTTTAAATAGTCTAAATCTTCTTCTGTATAATCTTCATACATAATTAATACAGGATAGTTAAATTTTTTTAAAAAATTATTATATAATTTAGATAGCGTTAGATCTAATAATTCCATGCGATTTTTAAAATTATTAAATTTTTTTTGTTCTTTACAATCATTACTTCCAAAATTTTTTTTTGTATATATAACAATTATTCCTATATTCTGAATAAAAACATCTTTATCAAATTCATTACAATAATCTTTTATCTTTTCAGAAGTGTCTATTCCCAAATTAATTAATTCTGGATTGTTTTCTAAATATGCTTTCCAATCAAATAAAATATTTAAATTTTCAAAGGTTCTACCCTCGTGAATACCGTACTTATTCCAGTGATTTAATGCTTTAGCTGACGTATCAATACATGAACTAATTAAATCTGGATAATTTGTTAAGTATTGTTTCCAATCAAAATTTGAAATATTATCATTTTTTCCATATTTAATTGAATATTCATAACCAGTTATTTCATCAATATTATTTTTATCCAATTCCGGATTATTTTTTAAAAATTGATTTAAATCAAAAAAATAATATTTTTTATCACAATTTCTACCCTCATGGATACCACAATTGTTCCAGTGTTCTATTGCTTTTTCGGAATTATCTATACCTGCTTTAACTAAGTCTGGATAGTTTGTTAAGTATTGTTTCCAATTAAATAACTCTAAAGAATTACATGACCTACCTTCGTGAATACCGTGATTAATGAAGTGGTTTAATGCTTTTTCGGAATTATCTATACCAGCAGCAACTAAGTCCGGGTAATTAAGTAAGTATTGTTTCCAATCAAAATCTAACAAAGTACATGTTCTACCTTCGGAAATACCATGAGTATTCCAGTGATTTAACGCTTTTTCGAAATTATCTATACCAGCATCAACTAAATCCGGATAATTAAGTAAGTATTGTTTCCAATTAAACGTAATATTCATTAATACTAATTTAAGTTGTTATTAATATATATATATTTTTTATTCCATAATTCCGTATATTTTATTTTATTATTATACATTATATTATAGTAATTGTTAAATTTAGTATTTATTAATACTTTATCACCATCTTTTATCTGTTCAACGTTTATTTTACGGTAATCTATAAAATGTTCTAATATTTTTACTTTATTCTGATACTTAATAGAATATCTTTTATAAAGCCTTCCTAACATATATGGGCCTGTTACATCTATATCTCTTTCTCCATAATATCTTTTTTCTATATTTTTTAAACACTGCTTTCTAGCATGATTCATTAATTTTTCCGAAGTACAACAACATATCAAAGCATTATGTATTCCTCCATTATGAAGTTCATTTACTAGTATTAATTCTTTATCAAATATTATTTCATCAAATGAACTATTCATAATATGCCCAATGTCAGAATAACATCCTCCAAATTTATAGAGCATACAGTATCTCCAAAAATCAGATTTAAAAGCACTTGGTATTATACTTTTATATGCGCGATGTAATCTATTTGAAATGTCTTTTATTGATTGTTCTGCTTCAGTATCATCAAAATAATAAATTTCATAATCTGGATTTAAATTCTTAGTTATTTCAAGTACATTTATAATTTCTTCATGCATTTCATTACGATTATGAAAAGAACTTTTAAATATAATTTTAGGTATACCTTTAAAATTATATTTTATTGTTCCATTAGATACATCTAATAATAAATCACAATAACCTTTTATAGTATAATTTCTTACATTATTGAGAATAGTTTTATCAAATATGTATGATCTACCTTCGTGAATACCGTGATTATTCCAATGTATTAATGCCTTTTTTTGAGTATCGATACCAGCAGCAACTAAATCTGGATAATTAAATAAGTACTGTTTCCAATCAAAATTAAATAAATTACATGTTCTACCTTCGTCAATACCGTGATTAACGAAATGGTTTAATGCTTTTTCGGAATTATCTATATCTGATTTAACTAAATCTGGATATTTTTTTAAGTATTCTTCATAGTCAAAATATTCTCTTAATAAATTAATATTATCAATAATCTTAAATGTTCTACCTTCGTGAATACCGTGATTAATGAAGTGGTTTAATGCTTTTTCGGAATTATCTATACTAGCAGCAACTAAGTCTGGGTAATTTAGTAAGTATTGTTTCCAATCAAATAACTCTAAATTATCCATATTACATTAATAATATTATTATTTTATCTTCCTGTCCACACTTTTACTAATTTATTTTTCTTACTAATTTTATTATTTTTATATTCTTCATATGTTATTCCCCATTTACAAAAGTTATGGATATTTTGAAAGATACTAAAATTATTTTTATTATTTAATTCGATATATAATACCATACCAAATACACGTTCAAGACACATTCTTGTATTTCTATCTGTAACATATTTAACAAGATTTGATAAGTAATATTTGTTATTTAAATTTATTAAAAAATCATGTGTTATTGTTGTCATACAACCAAAGCATCCATACCAATTTTTTTTATCATATATATCTAATAAAAGAGCATTATTATTTAATTTACTAATTAAATTTTTTTCAATCTTTTCATCTTGAATAATATGATTATCAAAAAACCATAAAAATTTATTTTCTTTTTTAAAATTTATATATTCCTGTATAAAAACAGAATCATGTAAGATTACTACATAATCTGCTATCTTATTATTAATATAATAAATATAAGGTAACAATTCACCTCTTCCTTTAAATTCTGAATTTATAATTATTGTATTTGTTAATACAATATTTGTTATATATTTATAATCACTGTTATCATCTATTATTAATATATGGTTACTCTTATAAAATTTTCGAATACAGTTATAACATTCTATCCATAAATTATTTGTTTTTTGACTATTAACATGTCTTAAAATAATAAAACCTAAAATATTATTCACATTATTTACATTATTCACATTATTCACATTATTCACATTATTCACATTATTCACATTATTTACATTATTCACATTATTCACATTTTCTAAAGGACTATATATTCTTTCTTCTTTTTTACCATTTGTAACGAAGTGATTTAATGCTTTTTCCTGGTTATCTATACCAGCAGCAACTAAGTCTGGATAATTAAGTAAGTATTGCTCCCAATCAAAATTTTCTAAAGAATTACATGACCTACCTTCGTGAATACCGTGATTAATGAAGTGGTTTAATGCTTTTTCGGAATTATCTATACCAGCAGCAACTAAGTCCGGGTAATTAAGTAAGTATTGTTTCCAATCAAAATTTTTATATTTCATTAATTACTTAAATTAAATTAACAAAGTTAATTTTGTAGTAATTATTAATTATTAATTATAAAAATTTCTAATTTTAAACAAATATTTATCCATAATACTTGTATTTATATGTTTATTATAATGTAATTGTATATCAATAAAAAAACACTCTTCCAAATTACTATTGTCATCTCGAGCTCTACCTTTTCTGAAAATGAAGTCTTCTTCTGATTGATAAAAATAATGCGCAATATATGCATCAACATTGTAATATTCTAAATTTGTATGTACAAAAGGACCATCATCGTTTTTAATATTATTATTTATAGAGTATCTTTTATTTTCATCAAGTACTGTATATGTATGAGGTCCTAAATCAGTTAAAATTTTATCAGGACGTGCAAATGTTTTTACGTGTTGGTCTACAATTAATTCGGATCTTGTGTAACTTTCTATTATACTATTTTGTTTATTTTTATGATAATTTGATCCGAATAATAACCAATTGATGCTAATTGTATCAGCATTTGGGTAACTATCTAGGAATTCTTTCACGTTGGAATATTTATTTAGTACTAAAAATTCATCACAATCTAAATATAAAAACCATTTTGAATTATTTAGTCTCGAGATATCAATTGCTAATTTTATACAATTTGATTTAAAATTATTACCTCCAGTACTTTTTGAAACATCTGACTTTAATCTAATAGTATTAACTCTACTACTACTATCAAAATTATATAATACATCTTCTAATGGATTCACCGATAAGTGATCAAATACATATATACAATCAAAACCAAGTAGTAAATGATGAGCACACCATTCTTTTATACAATGTTCATCTCGCGCATTTGTAAATAAAACTACATCTTTTG